>Ga0194119_10003104_pt1 | contig 27023 bp, 20 predicted proteins | sample TA2MahC100mmetaG_FD_148620 | JGI IMG/M metagenome (GOLD analysis project Ga0194119, IMG submission 148620) | Freshwater microbial communities from Lake Tanganyika, Tanzania - TA2015018 Mahale Deep Cast 100m | ecosystem: Environmental > Aquatic > Freshwater > Lake | place: Tanzania: Lake...
TACGCTGCGCGCCAAGTCATGGCAGTTCTTGCAGAGCTTCTCCGTCTCGGCGCGGCCCGGGCCCTCCGGCAGTTGGACCTCCTGGGCAAAAGACAACGCGGCGAACGATAGCAGAAAAAGAGCGGCGGTCCTCATCATTACCAGTGTTTCAGATGTTTGGCGGCCGTGTCTGGTTACAGTTCGAGCGGCACGCCGAAGCAGTATTGCGTGCCATCGGCAGTGGAGACGTAGATGCGTCCGCCGCCGGCCGCCAATCCTCCTGACGTAACGCGGCCCAAGATGGAGCGGCCGCTGTTCCAGATGGGCTGGCCGTTGGACGGGTCGAGCGCGTGCAGCACCGCCGGCGCACCCACTTTGCCCGCGCCCGCGGCGAAGACGATGCCGTTAACCACAATCGGTGCGAGCGGCGACGTCATGGCGGGCGACGTCCAGGCGGGGGCGATCGAGGCGCCCGCGAGTTTGAGGGCGGCAATCTTGGCGGCACCGGGCACAAGGAAAAAGCGCGAGCCGTCGACCGTAGTGTAGGACGCAAGCGCGCCGGCGTCGGCCTGCGCGCCGAGTCCGGTGTCGCCCGAGACAATCGGGCCGGCGCCGAGGCTGCCCGCCTCAAAGATATGGAGCTTGCCGTCCGCCGTGGCGATGGCCACATGATCCTTACCTTGCTGTTCAAACACCAGCGGCGAAGTGCTGAACGCCGCGCCTGCTTTGAACGAGGCCTTTACGGTGAGCGTGTCGGCATCGAGAGCAAACAACTCCGGCCCGGCAGCGGTGAAGATCACACCGGCAGGCGACGCGGCGAAAGCATGCGTGCCGACGATATTGGCTGGCGCTTTCCAGGAAATGACTTTCTTCGAATCCAGTTGCACAGCCCAGATCCCGTTCGGCGCGCCGCTGCAATCGTTCACCGTGGCCGCGTAGGCGGAGCCGTCCATGACGATCAAGCCACGCGCATGTGCGCCGGCAGGCAGAAACTGGATCGCCGGATTCGGTTCATCGCCATTGGAAACGTACAGGAAGTGGAGCTTGCCGTCGCCGGTGAGGCCGAAGGCGTACTGAATGCGGGTCGAGAACGGATTGGCGGCAGCGGCCGCAGCAGCGGCAGCCGCAGCGTTGCGCGGAGGACGCGCGGATTGCGGCGCGGGCGGCGGACCGGGCATCTGCGGGCGCACATTCTTCAACGTCACGGCGCCTTCAAACGGCTCGCCCACGTCCGAAGCCGCCGGCGTGCTGCGGCCGCGGCCGGCCGGAGCGCTGGGGTAGCCGGAACCGGTGGGGCGCGTCAACGCAGACGTCATGCCGCCTGGGCAAGCCGGGGTGCCGGGCGCGCCGGCAGCGCCCAACTGCTTCTCCCATTCGAGCGTGCCTTTGTCGAGATCGATACCGATCATGGTGTTGGACGCGCCGCCGAAGAAGCCGAGCGTGCGAAAACCGCGGTAGCCGATGTAGAAGTCCAGCAGCGCGGGCGGCGTGACCGCGTGGCCCGAGCGCGGCGCGGCATTCACCTTCAGCTTCCACAGCAGCTCGAAATCCGGCTTCGGCGTGCGCTTGATCTTCTCCGGCGTCAGCCGCAGGTCGCCGCGCGCCCAGCCCGAGCGTTGGGCGTCGTTGCCGGCGGTAGTCCAATCTCCGCCGCGTTGGGCCAGGACAGGCATGGCAACCAGCAGGGCAGCGGAGGCGAGAGCAAAACGGATCATCGAGTCGGGCACTCCTTCACAGTAAAAAGGGACGACCTCCATACTATATCCGAACTATATCCGAACGCGGTTCGGTGTATAGTAATGGCTTCGATCTCTTGTGTTGGGAGAGTGTGAATGAGAGTGCGGGATTGCGCCCTGTTTGCGATCATGATGTCCGTCAATGCCCAGGGTGCGGACTGGTTGACCGATGCCTCCGATGTGATTCGCAGCAACTGGCAGCGGGATGAAAAACTCCTGAGCCCGGCCACGGCGAAGAACATGCAGTTGCTTTGGACCGCGAAGGTGGACAACCAGACGCGCGCCATGCACTCGCTGCTGCCGCCTTTGGTGATCGGCAGCGTGAATACGCCGGCGGGCGCCAAGCAGGTTGTGATTCAAGCGGGCGTTTCCGACAACCTGGTGGCGATCGACGTGGCCACCGGCGAGTTGTTGTGGAAGCTGAAGTTTGAGAGCACGTTCCAGGATTCGCCCGGCGGACGCGGCCCCAGCGTGTTGTGTCCCGGCGGCATGACGGCCAACGTCACCATCGGGCCTGGCGACGGGCCGGGCAAGTACATTATCTACGCCGCGTCGTGGGACGGGCGGCTCCACAAGGTGGACGCGGGCACGGGTAAGGAACTCGGGGCGCCGCTGAAGTTCATGCCTCCGAACGGCAAGCCCTACGCGCTGAGCCTGCACAAGAACGTGATCTACACACACTCGGCGCAGGGCTGCGGCGGCAACCCGAACATGGTCTATACATATGACCTTGCGACGAACAAAGTGGGAAGCTGGGGTCCGGCGGGTGGCGGCATGTGGGGACGCTCCGGGCCGGCGATCGATTCCAAGGACGTGCTGTACACGGGCACCGGCGACGGGAAGTGGGATCCGGAAAACGGCGTCTACGGCAACGGCATCATCGCCGTGAAGCAGAACCCGCAGACGAAGGCGGTTGAACTGGTGGACTACTATGGACCGTCGAACGCGGAGTGGCTGTGGAAACGCGACCTCGACATGCAGGTGACGCCGACGATCTTCAAGTACAAGGGCAAGGAGTATGTGGTGGACGCGAGCAAAGAGTGCCGCCTGTACTTCATGGATGCCGAGTCCATCGGCGGCGACGATCACCGCACGCCCACTTACCGCACGCCGCTCATCTGCAATGAGATTGTCGACTTTGCCGAAGCCGGCATCTGGGGATCGCTTGCTTCGTGGGAAGAGAAGGACGGCACGCGTTGGGTGCTGACGCCGTTCTGGGGCCCGAAGCATCCGAAGTTCCGCGCGCCGATTGAGAACGGCGTGGTGAAGAAGGGCGCGATTGCGGCGTTCACGGTGGAGACGAATCCGCAGGGCAAGGTGTGGCTGCGGCCGCGTTGGATCTCGCGCGATATGGATCAGGCCGAGCCGCCGGTGATTGCCAACGGCGTGATCCTCGCCTACGGGAGCGGTGAGAACACGGCGCAGGCGTATCCGGATGTGGGTCTGGATTTCCGGGCGGAACGGCGTATTCCGATGTCCACCAAAGCGGTGCTGTATGCGCTGGATGCGAAGACGGGCAAGGAACTGTGGTCGAGCGGAGACCAGGTGAAGACATGGAATCACTGGAGCGGCCTCGCCGTGGCCAACGGGCGCGTTTATATGAACACGTTCGACGGGTTGGTGTATTGCTTCGGCATCCGGCAATAGCGCTACTCTGTTTGGTTTTGTCGTCTTCGGCCGCCGCTCACGGCGCCGAGGACGACAAGGCGCGCGTGGCAAAGCTCGAAGAAGAGATCGACGGCTATATTCACCGGCTCACCGATTGGGCGGGCCTTGTCTACTACGGCAGTGACAATGCGGAGTTGCGGCCGGAGCCCGGGCGCGTGGTCTTTCTCGGTGACGAGATCACCGAGCGCTGGAACGGTGACGGCGACCCTGACGCGTTTTTCCCCGGCAAGCCGTATGTGAATCGCGGCATTGAAGGGCAGACGACGGGGCAGATGCTGGTGCGCTTCCGGCAGGATGTGATTGGCTTGCAGCCGCGCGTGGTGGTGATTCAGGGCGGGCTGAACGATCTGGCGGGCAACGCTGGTCCGGCGACTGAGCACACGATTGCCGAGAACTTCATGACGATGACGGAGCTGGCGAAGCACCATGGCATTCGTGTGGTGCTGGCTTCGGTGACGCCGGTGTGCGATTGCGTGGAAGGCAGCGCGCGCAAGGACATTGTGCGGCTGCGGCCGGCGGCGCGGATGTTTGGATTGAACGGGTGGTTGAAGGAGTACGCGGCGAAGGTGGGCGCGGGGTACGTTGACTATTTCGGGGCGTTGGCGCAGGGGCGATTGATGAAGCGCGAGTTGACGGCGGATGGCTTGGTGCCGAACGCGGCGGGGTATGCGGCGATGGCGGCGGCGGTGGAGCGCGCGATTGCGGAGGAAGCAACGCGTTCGGGACGGGCGGCTCGAAGCGACGGCCAATGAAGAGTTGCCAGTGCCGGATGTTCAACGCCTACATGCGGCGGAAGAGCGTATCGAAGAAGTGACGCGCGGGGTGCTGGTGTTGTGGCTGTCGCAGACGTTGCCCAAGGCCGCGTGGCGAGCCGATGCGACCACGCACGGATTGCCGCCGGTGAACTTCGCGGAAGCCGCCCGCACCCACTGGCGCACGGAGGCGGCGCGGCAGGTTGACCTTGTGTCCGGCACCGTGGAGGAGAAGTCGCTCGCGGAGTTGACGCGCTGGGGATTCGCCTGTTTCTCCTTCGCGCCGAGTGACCAGGAGCCGGGCTGTTACGACGTAACGCTCGAAGGTGAACGCCTCTACGGACAGCCCCGCCGCGCGCGACGCCCACTGCCGCGGCTCCGGCCGTGGCAAACGGTACTGATCAAACTGAACGAACGCATGGCGGACTACAGCGGGCAGCACTATCGCGTAGCGGAATACTGGCTGCTGTTGGGTGATGGCGATGAGATGCCCCCGCAACTCGCGCTCGTGCGCGTGGTGGACTTGCAGGAAGATCTGGCCTGACGGCTGCTTACTTCGTTACGCGGCGCAGCGTGTACAGGTCCGACGAAACCGAAGCGTGCTCCAGTTTGCGCCAATCGTCATTCACATGCAGGAAGCGCCCGGTGATGTGATTGGAGCGCTGCGAGGCTAAAAACATAGCAAGCTGAATTTGTCTTTCCGCCGTCTCCCCGCCGCTGATGCGGATGCGCTGCGCGTCTTCAATTTCCTTCCAGCCCGCGCGTTCGCCGGCGCGGATAATCTCGTCGGTCATGTGCGTGTAGGCGCCGCCGGGCGACATGCAGTTGGCCTGCACGTTGCTCCCGGCGAGCTCGGCGGCGAGGCATTCCACCATCCGGGCCACGCCGGCTTTGGCCGCTGCATAAGCCGCGAAGTTCGGGCGCACCTTCGCCGCGCCGCCGCCCGAGAGCACGATGATCTTGCCGGAGCGGCGCTTGATCATCGCCTGCAACACGGCGGCTATGCTGTACATCACGCCGTTGAGATTGGTGGCAATCGTTTCTGTCCACGCCGCCGGAGCGGCGTCCGCCATGGGTCCCACCGGACCCTGGATGCCGGCGGCGCACACCAACACGTCGATCTCGCCATACTGCGCGCGGAGCCGCTCGGCGGCCGAGCGGAGGGCGTCCGGCTGCGTTACGTCGGCCCGGAGATGGAGCGCCACGCCGCCGGCGTGTTCAATCTCCAGCTTGGTGAGTTCCAGTTCAGGCTTGCTGCGCGCCACCAGCCCGATCTTCGCGCCCGCCGCCGCAAACCCCATCGCCAGCCGCTTGCCGATACCACGGCCCGCGCCGGTGATGAGCACAACCTTGCTTTCGAATTCCGCTGCTTCCAACCGCTCTCCTCGCCTTCAATACAGTACTCGATTTTGGCGGGAGATAGAATGGGAGCGTCAAATGGAGATTGACATCCCATCGCTGTGTGATGAATTGCGCCGCATCGCCGGCCGCCATCTTCGCCAGTCCGGCGCGATGTTGGCACTCCAGCCCACACTCATCGTGCACGAGGCTTTTCTGCGTTTGCCCACCGAGGGCTGGCAGAGCAAGACGCACTTTCTCGCCACCGCCAGCCGCGCGATGCGCAATGTGGTGGTGGATTACATCCGCGCGCGCACGGCACAAAAGCGCGATTGCGGGCCGCAACGCGTTACGTTGAGTCTGGCCGATCGCCCCGCTGACGCGCCGCCGCTGATTGACGTACTGGCGCTGGAAGACGCGTTGAACGAACTGGAGAAGCTGGATCCGCGCAAGGCGCGCGTGGTGGAGATGCGCTGCTACGGAGGGCTGGAGATCGCCGAAATCGCCGGCGTGATGGGGATTGGAACGGCGACGGTAAAGCGGGACTGGGAGTTTGCGCGCACGTGGCTGTATCGCGAGTTGACGCGGAGTCCGCATGACGACCACTGAGTGGTTGCGCCTGGAAGCGTGGTTCGCCGAGGCCGCCGCGCTCACCGGTTCGGCGTGCGCGGATTTTGTGCGGCAGTGCCACGCTGAAGACCCGGCGCTGGCGCGCGAACTCGACGGATTGCTGGCCGCGCAGGGAGAAGCCGCGGTGGCGTTCGCCGAGCCCATCGTGCCGCAACTGGGGGGCCGAGCGTTCGCGCGCGGGCGACTGGGAATTGAAAGAGATCATCGGCGAAGGCGGCCTCGGCGTGGTGCGGCGCGCGCAACGCGGCGAGGAGACAGGCGCGGTGAAGTACGTCCACGCCGGCTACGACTCCGGTGCGTTCCGCGCCCAGTTTCTTAAAGAGCGCACCATTCTGCGCTCGCTCGATCATCCTGCGATTGCGCGGCTGCTGGACGGCGGCGTGGATGAAGCCGGCCGGCCCTACTTCGTGATGGAGTACATCGAAGGGCGCCCTTGGGACGAGTATCTCGCTCAGGCGCGGCCGCCGCTGGCCGAACGCGCGCGGCTTTTCACGGCACTCGTGGACGCCTTGACCTACCTACATGGCCGTGCCGTGGTGCATGGCGACTTGAAGCCGTCGAACGTGATGATCACCGCGAGCGGGCAAGTGAAGCTGCTCGACTTCGGTGTGGCCCGTCTGCTCGATAGCGCGGGGCGGCCGGTGGAATCGACATTTACGCGCGCCATGTTGACGCCGGGTTGGGCCAGCCCGGAGCAGACCGCCGGCGGCGCGTGCGCGGCGCTGAGCGACATCTACAGCCTGGGCCTCTTGCTGCGCCACGCCCTCAACGGCGAAACGGATGCGGACCTGTCGGCGATCGCCGCGCAGGCCGCACGCGAGGAACCGGCGGAACGATACGCCACAGCCCTCGCTTTGCGCGAAGACCTCGAAGCATACCGGCAAAACCGCCCGGTGGCCGCGCGGCGGGGCAGCCGTTGGTATGTAGCGCGCAAATTCAAGCGGCGTCATCGCGCGGCGCTGGCACTGGCGGCGATGCTGGCGGCGACGGGTGCGGGATTGTTGATCCATCGCCAGCGCCAGCAGAAGCGTCAACAACAGTTGCAGACCGCACTCCGGGAAACCGTGCGGCCTAACGACGCGCTGACGACGCTGGTGACGGCGGCGGCAGCCAATGAGACCCTCGCGCCGGACGCGCATGGAAAACTCCACACGATGCTCCTCCTCGGCTTTGTCAGGTTGAGAGAAGGCAGATGCGAAGAAGTGGTAGCGGCCGTGGCCGGCGTGCCGGAAGCGATGAAAGCGCTGCCGGACCAGCGGTCACGCGACATTGCGAGGATGCGTCTATCTCTCTTGCGCGGGTTACGCCTGCCGAGACCTGGGCGGCGCATCGAGGCCATAGATCTGCTTGACGAAGGCTTCCGGCTGCGGGAACAACTGGGGTTGACCGATGCGTTTTCGCCCGCCCTCGTTCATCGTCTGGGCTCGATCGCGCAGAGCACGTTCGGCGCAGGCGCCCCGGACCGCGGAGAACGGATGTCGCGCTGGGCCGTCACCGAAGCATTGCGGAGCGGTGAGGCGCGCGAGGCCGGCAAAATCTGGCTGACGATGCTGCGGAAGCTGCGGCAGGCCGGCGCGACTGCGCGGCTGGACAATTCGTGTCAGAAGCCGCTCCCGCCAGGCTTAACAGGTGTGGCGGAAGGCGCCGCCTGCATCTGTGCCGGCAAAGCGGAGCCCGCGCCAACCGCGGCGGCCGAATTGCAGCGAGCGTTGAAGGAGCATCAGGAGGAAGCCGCCAAGGCCGGTCAGGCCGGGCAGCAAGCCGAGGCGAGACATCACATGGTGCAACGCCTGACGCTGCTCGAGAAGCTGGTAGAAGCGGAACCGGATGAGCCGCGATGGAAAGCGATGCTGAAGCGTTCTCGCGAGCGGCTGCGCAGGAACGGCGGCGAACCACCGCCGCCGTAAGTTGGCTGGGGTATACTAACGAGGGACTAAATCCCATATTCAAGGAGGTTGATGAGTAAAGAAGATTGCATCGAAGTCACGGGCACGGTGGAAGAGAAGTTTCCCGCCGGCCAGTTCAGCGTTCGTTTAGACCAGGACAAGCTAGTGCTTGCGCACTTGGCCGGTAAGCTCCGCCGCAACCGCATCCGCGTGCTGGCGGGCGATCGGGTGACGGTGGAAATGTCGCCCTACGATCTGACCAAAGGCCGCATCACGTACCGTCACAAGTAGCAGCCTGCGCCGCTCTGTTCCTTTTCTTTCCCCTCATGGTCAAGGTTCTTTTTGTGTTCGGGACTCGTCCCGAAGCCATCAAGCTCTGTCCGATTGTGCGCCACTTGCTGAGCCGCCCGCAGGAGTTCACCACGCGCGTGTGTGTGACGGCGCAGCACCGTTGCCTGCTCGATCAGGTGCTCGACGTATTCGGCGTGCGGCCGGATAACGACCTCGATATCATGCAGCCCGGCCAGACGTTGTCGCAATCGGCGGCGCGCATCATCGCCGCGCTCGAACCGGTGATGCAAGCCGAACAGCCCGACATGGTACTGGTGCAGGGCGACACCACCACGACGCTGTGCGGCGCGCTGTCGGCGTTCTATCATCGCGTTCCGGTGGGCCACATTGAAGCGGGCCTGCGCACGTGGGACCTTTATCAACCTTTCCCCGAGGAAGCCAACCGCGTGCTGGCTGCGCGGCTATCCACGATTCACTTTGCGGCCACGGACTGGTCTGCCGGCAACCTCCGCAAAGAAGGCATTGCCGAAGACTCGATTCTGGTGACCGGCAACACCGGCATCGACGCGGTGCTGCAGGTGGCCGGCAACCTGGCGGACGGGAAACTGGCGGGTTTCGATCAGGCTGCTTCGCTCGACGCGTCGAAGAAGCTGATCGTAGTCACTTCACACCGCCGCGAGAGTTTCGGTGAAGGCGTGCAGAGCCTGTGCGCGGCGCTGCTGGCCTTGGCTGACCGCGGCGATACGCAGATCTTGTTTGCCGTGCATCCCAACCCCAACGTCCGCGGCCCCGTGCATGAACGCCTCGGCGCGCACCCGACGATTCGTCTGGTCGACCCGGTGAGCTACGTGCCGTTTGTCGATCTCATGCGGCGTTCGTATTTGCTGCTGACTGACTCGGGCGGGATACAGGAAGAGGGTCCTTCGCTGGGCAAACCGATCCTGGTGCTGCGCGACAAGACGGAGCGGCCCGAGGCCGTGAAGGCCGGCACCGTGCGGCTGGTGGGCACGGACCGTGAACGCATCGTGCGAGAAGCCTCGCTGCTATTGGACGACACGGCTGAGTATGACCGGCGCGCGCACGCGCACAACCCGTACGGCGATGGCAAGGCGAGTCCACGGATTGCGGACCGGATTCTTGCCTGGCACCAGAGCCGCTAAGCTTTGTGTGTACGCGTGATTTCCGAAGATGGGGATCATCGGGACGATGAAGGCCTCCCTCGCGTGCACCGCACAACCGCAGCGAGAATGGGGGCAGGATCGTATATGGAAGTGAACTTGCCAGCCGACTTGACGCAGCAACTACAGACCGAAGTTGCGGCGGGCCGCTATCTCAGCGCCAGCACGCTGATCGAGCAAGCTCTCCGCCGCTTCTTGGCAGAGCAGCAACGTGGCTCGGAAAGGCTGGAAGCGCTGCGCCGCATCGGCCAAGCCGTAGATGACGCGGGGCTTTACGAGCGCGTCATTTTGCCTGACCACCAATGTCGGGTCCGCCGCCGGTACTCCTCGACGCGTGCGTCTTGGTCAACTTCTCTCTCTATGACACATTGCTGCGTCTGGCGGAGCCACCACGGCTATACGAGCCCAGGTGGAGCCAGCAAGTCATCGCCGAAACCACGCGCGCACTCGAAGCCAAGCTGAATTGGCCACGCCATCTGGTGGAGCATTTCGAATCTGAGTTGCGGGCACATTTCGCGGACGCCTGGGTCGAGGGCTACGGCCACCTGATCGCCTCAGTCGCCCAACGAGCCGAAGGACCGGCATGTTCTTGCAGCCGCGGCGCATTCGAGCACGCCAGTGATCGTCACCTTTAACCTGCGCCACTTCAGAGAGGAGCATCTGCTTCCTTGGGGCATCACAGCGGTGCACCCGGACCGCTTCCTGGTCTCTCTGCATGCGCAGGAGCCAGAGCTTGTCCGCGAGAAAGTGCTGCAGTAAGCCGAGGACCGGTACCGATCATTGCTTCAACTCGCTGAGATTCTTCGAGCGACAGTGCCCGAATTCGCGCGCGTTATCTCTCAGTTCCGGACTTGCGTGCCGCCGTTGCTGCCTCCACTGCTAGTCTCTTGCGCTGTTTGTCCGCCACTTGCGGCGCGGCTTGAAGCCGAACTTCTCTACCGGGGTTGATGTTGCTGCCGGATCCTCAGAGCCGCTAAGCTCACTTCGCTGCGGGCAGCGACGACAGCGCCTGTTGCGCGACGGCGAGGTCGGGCTGCAGGCGGATCGCTTCGCGCAATGCGGCCGCCGCTCCGGAGAATTGCTGCAAGCCGCGATGCGTGAGCCCGAGATTGAGCCACGCATACGAGTCGTCGGGAACGGCCGCCACGACCGCTTTCATCTCCCGAAGCGCGCCGTCGATATCCCCTTGTTTGCCGATCGCCACGGCCAGCGCCAAGCGCGCCTCGGCCTCGCGCGGCGCGAGCGCGAGCGCCCTGCGCAGCCGCGCTTCGGCGTCACGGTCCCGGTCCAGGCGGATGAGCACCTTACCTAGTGCGATCAGCGTAGGCACATCTTTCGGGGCTCGCTGGAGGTATTGCTCGTACAAGCGCGCGGAACTGGCGTCGGGCACGCGCACGTTGGCGATTGCCGTCAAAAGCGGGTCCGCCTTGGTGTAGAAAGGAACCAGCTTGCCTGTGTACGGCTCGTGATTCTCCTTCACCGGATCGACAAACTTGGGCGCGCGCTGAATCCAGTGATCGGTCATCGTGATGTGCAGCGCGTCCTGCGCCTTGCGCTTCGGCATGTGGCAACCGGCGCACCCGGTTGCTTTCGCGCGCGTGTGTTCAGACTGATGGCACGTTCCACAAGCTTCCCGGGCGCGCGCCGAGTGCGGATCATGGCAGGTGACACACGCGAGCTTCCCGGCGGATTTCTGGTAACACGCAGACTGGATCAGACGGTATGCCGTATGGTTCACCTCGAAGCGTTCGGCTGGCGGATCCGCGCGGTCGAAGTAGAGTTTGTAGTCTGCCAGCGGCTCGCCGGGCCAGTAGGAAAAGACATCGCGGCCGGGCTTCCGCATCGAATCCACGATGCCCATCGATTCGGTTTCGAGATGGCACTGGAAGCAGACTTCGCTCGACCGTTGGGGGTTGTAGATGTTGCCGCGGCCCGGCTGGGCGAGATGCGCGGCGGCATCGCCATGGCATCGCCGGCAGGTGATCGCCGCCGGTTGCGCGGAGTCGGAGTGGCAGAACAGGCAAGACTCGGTGATCTCGCGCCGCATGTCGAAGTGCGCCGGCTGGTCGTAGCCAGGCGACATGAAGTAGGCTTTCTCCTGGCTGTACCACGAGACAGGAAGTTCCAGCAGCATACCGTTCGGCGTGCGCGAGCCGTACGTGATCGCGTGATTGCCCGAGCCGATGGCGACGTCGATCGTCTTCTCGATGACATTGAATGCCGCTCCGCCGGGGCCCCTCTGATGGCGCTTCATTTTGCCGCCTTCAATCGTGTAGTGGCGGTTCGAAAGTGGATGGGAGAACGTGCCCGGCAGAACGGCGGGCCGCACCGTGATCGAGCGGCCCATGCCGGTCTTCGCGAAGGCTTCCGCAATCGCGGTGTGACAGGGAAGGCAGTCATTCGCGGCAAATAGGTTGCATCCGAACGCCAGCGCCAACCAAAAGGACCTGCGCACTATGGTTCAATCACCACCAGCAGATCCTTCGGCTCCACCGTCTGCCCCACCGTTACCGCGATCCGCGTTACCCGTCCCGCCACCGGCGCGCTCACCGTGGTCTGCATCTTCATCGCTTCCATCACCAGGAGCTTTGCGCCCTTCTCCACCACCGTGCCGTGCTCCACCGCGATGCTGGTCACCGCGCCCGGAATCGGCGCGCCCGCCTGCCCTGGCTTGGCCGGATCTGCCTTCTCGCGGTCACGCACCTTCACTTCGAGCGCGTTGTCCCGCACGGTGACTTCGCGCGGCTGCCCGTTCAACTCAAAGAACACGGTCCGCGTGCCGTCCGGATGCGGCTCAGACACGGTGAGGAACTTGATCACCAGCAACTTGCCGGCCTCAATCTCCACGGCGATTTCGTCGCCCTTCTCCATCCCGTAGAAGAACGCCGGCGTCGGCAGCACCTCCACGTTCCCCCATGCCGCCTGGTTCCTGGCGAACTTAACGAACACCTCGGGATACATGAGGTAACTCATCACGTCGGTACGCGACGGTTTGCGGTGGATTTTCGCCGCTAGCTCCGCCTCCACGTCCGCGATCTTCACCGGCGCCAACCGCGCTCCCGGCCGCCCGCGCTTGGGCGTCTCGCCCTTCAGGATCACCTTCACCAGATGCTTTGGCCACCCGCCCTGCGGCTCACCGAGCGAGCCTTGCAACATATCCGCCACCGAGTTCGGAATGTTCAAACTGTGCGACGGCCCCAGCTTCTCCACCTCGCGCATCGTGATGCCGTGCGACACGAGAAACAGCGCCATGTCGCCCACAACCTTGCTCGAAGGCGTCACCTTCACAATGTCGCCGAAGGCCATGTTCACTTCAGCGTATGCCCGCGCCACTTCCGGCCAGCGCTCGCCCAGCCCCATGGACTCGGCCTGCTCCTTCAAATTCGTATACTGCCCGCCCGGCATCTCGTGGAGATACACTTCCGCCGTGCCGGACTTCGGCGCCGAGTCAAACGGCGTATACCAGGTCCGCACCGCCTCCCAGTAGTCGGCATACCGTTGCAGCGCTTCCGGCTCCAGCCCCGAATCGCGCGGCGTATTCCGGAGGGCCGCCACAATCGAATTCAGGTTCGGCTGAGAGGTTGTACCCGACATCGATGAAACCGCCGCATCGGCCGCATCCACGCCCGCATCGGCCGCCTTCAAAATCGACGCGGCGTTGATGCCCGACGTATCGTGCGTGTGGAAATGAATCGGCAGATCCGTCGCCTCGCGCAGCGCCTTCACCAGCTTGGTCGCGGCATACGGCTTCAGGAGTCCCGCCATATCTTTGATGCCGATGAGGTGCGCGCCCATCTTTTCGAGCTCCACTGCCATCTTCGTGTAGTAAGCGAGCGGATACTTGTCGCGCTTCGGATCGAGAATATCGCCTGTGTAGCAGATCGCGCCTTCGCACACGCCATGCGTCTCCCGCACGGCCTCCATCGGCACCTTCATATTCGGCAGCCAGTTCAGCGAATCGAACACGCGGAAGATATCGATGCCCTGCGCGGCCGACTCAACAATGAACTCGCGCACCACATTGTCCGGATACGCCGTGTACCCCACCGCATTCGACGCGCGCAGCAGCATCTGGAAGCAGATATTCGGCGCAATCTCGCGCAGCCGCCGCAACCGTGTCCACGGATCTTCATGCAGAAACCGCAGCGCCACATCGAACGTGGCTCCGCCCCACATCTCCAAACTCAGCAACTGCGGAAACCGATGCGCCACGTAGTTGGCAATCGCCGCCAGATCGTGCGTCCGCACGCGCGTCGCCATCAGCGACTGGTGCGCGTCGCGCATCGTCGTATCGGTCAGCAACAGGCGCTTTTCCGCCTTCATCCACCTGGCAAAACCTTCGGCGCCCAACTCGAGCAACTTGTCGCGCGACCCCGCTGGCGGTTTGCCCGGAATGTGCAATGGCACCGGAGCCTTCTTGAACGGCAGTTCCGGCCGCGCCTTCGCCGCCACCTCCGGATTGCCGTTCACGCGTACGCCCGCCAGATAAGCCAGCAACTTCGTCGCGCGATCTTTGCGCAAGGCAAACTCAAACAGCTTCGGCGTCTCACCGATAAACCGGGTGGTTACCGTCCCGGCCTGAAACTCCGGATGATTGACGACGTTCTCCAGAAACGGAATGTTCGTCTTCACGCCGCGTATGCGAAACTCGCGCAGCGCCCGGTCCATCCGCTGGCAAGCATACCGGAACCGCGGCGCCCAGGCCGAAATCTTCACCAGCAGCGAATCGTAGTAAGGGGTGATCACCGCGCCGCCATACGCCGACGCGCCATCGAGGCGAATCCCAAACCCCGCCGGCGAACGGTAGGTCTGCAACCGCCCATAGTCCGGCGTGAAGTTGTTCGCCGGATCCTCGGTCGTAATCCGGCATTGCAGCGCGTATCCATAGAGCGGCACTTCCGATTGCTGTGGCAGCGCCATCTCCGGGCCATGCAGCGCAAGCCCCTGCGCAATCTGGATCTGCGCGCGCACGATATCGATGCCGGTCACCATTTCGGTTACCGTGTGCTCCACCTGCACGCGCGGATTCACTTCAATAAAGAACCACTCATCGGAATCCGCATCCACCAGAAACTCGACGGTACCGGCATTGTAGTAGCCCGCCTCGCGCGCCAGCCGCACTGCTGCTGAGGTGATCGCGTCGCGCAGCTCGCGCCGCAGTGACACCGCCGGCGCCACTTCCACTACCTTCTGATGCCGCCGCTGGACGCTGCAATCGCGCTCGTAAAGATGCAGAATGTTGCCGTGCCGGTCGCCTAGAATCTGCACTTCGATATGCCGCGGCCGCTTAATGAAGCGTTCCAAAAACACCGCGCCATTGCCGAACGCCGCCGCCGCTTCCGCCTGCGCCTCGTCCACCAAGCCCGGCAGCAACTCTGGCGACTCCACCACCCGCATCCCGCGCCCGCCGCCGCCAAACGCCGCCTTCACAATCAGCGGAAATCCGATCCGCGCCGCAGCCCTCTCGGCCTCTGCGCGTGTGGTTACCGGCTTCTCGGTGCCCGGAATCACCGGCAGCCCGGCCTTCGCCGCCAACCGCCGCGCTGCCGTCTTGTCGCCCAGCAGATCCAGAATCCCGGCGCTCGGTCCGATAAAGGTTACGCCGTGGCGTTCGCACGCCCGGGGCAAGGCCGGATTCTCCGACAAGAATCCATACCCGGGGTGAATCGCGTCCACGCCTTTCTCGGCCGCCAGCGCCACAATCCGGTCGGCATCCAGGTACGCCTGCACCGGACCCAACCCTTCGCCCACCCGATACGCCTCGTCGGCCTTGAACCGGTGCAGCGAAAGCTTGTCTTCCGCCGAATAGACGGCAGCCGTGCGCAGACCAAGCTCATTGGCGGCGCGCAGAATTCGGATGGCGATTTCGCCACGGTTGAGGGCAAGGAGTTTCTTCATCGTTTTGGGGACGGCCGAGACACACCGGCGACGGGGCGGGCAGACCTGCAAGAAAAATACAGACTAGCACGGAACAAAACCCGCGGCCCACTCGTATTATGCGGATATGCGCACCTTGGCTACTGCGATGGTTGGAATGTCCGTGTGCCTGCTTTCCAGTTGCGACATCGGCGAGGTTATCGCCGAGGGAGCCGCGCGGAAACGCGAGGAATTCTCGCGCACCTACGAACTCCGCCCGGGCGGGCGTGTGAACCTCGAGAGCTTCAATGGCGGGGTTGAAATCCGCACTTGGGATCAATCCAAGGCCGAAATCCACGGCACCAAGTACGCCTCCTCGGAAGACGCTCTCAGGCTTCTCAAGGTCGACATCTCCAGTTCACCGGACCTCCTGGAAATCCGCTCGGTCCGCCCCGGCGGCAACGGCTCCTGGACACGCGGCAACTGCGGCGTCAGCTTGTGCATCACCGTCCCCCGCCAGACGCACATCGATAAGCTCGCCACCTCCAACGGCCCCATCAAAGTGGATGGCATCGAAGGCCGCATGCGCCTCACCACGTCCAATGGTCCGGTCGACGTCCAAGCCAGCACCGGCGAACTCGACGTCCGGACGTCCAACGGCCCCGTGGAACTCACGCGCTTTTCTGGCCGCGCCGCGGTCCAAACCTACAACGGCCCCATCGAAGTCTCGGCCCTTCAGCTCGACACGGCCGCGCCGCTGCGCCTGGAAACCTCGAATGGCCCGATCGACATTACGCTGCCGCGATCCGCCGCCGCCCCCGAAGTCCGCGCCCACTCCTCGAACGGCCCCATCCTGCTCCGCCTGCCGGAGGGCGTAAGCGGCCGGGTCCGCGCAAACACCTCGAACTCGAAGGGGTCCTCGGACTTCGCGATCACCGGCGGCGAGCGCGGCAAGACCCGTCTCGAAGGCGCGCTCGGCAACGGCAGCGGTCCGCTATTCGATCTCACTACCTCGAACAGCCCGATCCAGCTCACGCGCCAGTAAGATAGAGGTCGTGTCCGCACCGCTCACCACCGTCCGCCTCGATAAGTGGCTCTGGGCCGCCCGCTTCTACAAAACGCGCACGCTCGCCACCAAAGCCTGCGACCTCGGCCGCGTCGAGTACAACGGCCAGCACGTCAAACCCTCGCGCGACGTCGTCACCGGCGTCATGCTCCGCATTAAAACGGAAGGCGGCGAATTTGAAGTCCAGGTCCTCGCTCTCAGCGACCTCCGCGGCCCCGCCCCGGTTGCTCAAACACTCTACGCCGAAACGCCCGCGTCCGCCGCGGCGCGTGCCCAGGCGCGTGAGAACAACCGCTTTGGGCTTCCGCCCATGTTCACCCGCGAAGGCCGCCCTTCCAAACGCGACCGCCGCGAACTCGACAAGCTGCAACAGCGCGATTAGTTTGCACGCAAGAGCAGGGCGCAGTCGACGGGTGAAACGCCTGAGGGCGCACAATCGCTGGACGGGCCGTGGCAACCAGTAACAGCCGGCTAAACATCCATGGCACACCGGAACCCGATGTTCGTCGTCGCGCTATCCGGCGTATTCGACGTTCGCGCCGCCACCCTGTACCGGTTGCAGTATGACTTATGGCATAGATAGGACCCGCCCCGCATCACGCGGTTCGTCCCCGCCGCCGGGCCCACCGGATTCACACGCGTCGCCGTCACATGATAGGCCGGATGAAACCAGTCCGCGCACCACTCCCACGTATTCCCGGCCACTGCGTACAACCCGTACCCATTCGCTGGAAACGCATCCACCGGGGCAGGCGCCGAATACCCATCCTCGGCCGCATCGTGAAGCGGAAACTCGCCCTGCCAGATGTTACACAGGTGCCGCCCCTCCGGCGTCAGTTCATCGCCCCACGCATAAATTTTCTGCTCCAGCCCGCCCCGCGCCGCATACTCCCACTCGGCCTCGGTCGGCAGACGCTTGCCCGCCCACCGCGCATATTCCGCCGCGTCGTTCCAGGAAACATGCACGGCCGGGTGATGCGGCCGGGCCGTGATGGAAGTATCCGGGCCTTCTGGATGCCGCCAGTCAGACCGGCCCACCTTGTACCACCACTGCGTGCCCGGCGCCCGATCGTCCACCAGCCGCGGCACCAACTCGCGCGGGATGTGCCCTTGAAACACAAACGACCATCCGAACCGCTCCGCCTCTGTCACATACCTGGTCCGCCGCACAAACTCGCTGAATTGGTCATTCGTCACCGGATGAATATCGATCAAAAACGGATCCAGGGTTACTTCGCGAATCGGCCCTTCGCCATCGGCGGGGAAGCCTTCCTCGTTGTCGGTTCCCATCAAAAAAAGTCCGCCATCGAGCCGCATCATCTCCGCCACGGAACCGCCTGTCGCGCGCACCCGCTCGGCCGCCTGCAATCGCGACGCCGCCAGCACCTCGGCCCGCCACTTACTGGGCGCACAGCACGGATGCGGCACTCCCGCCTCGGCGAACAGCTTGAACTCCGGTTTCATGCCGCCCCTTCCGCCACCACCGCCTTTGCCATCAACTGATCGAGATACCCCTCCACCGCCTTCTCCCGCTTGACGCCCATCAGCCGCTCGGCGATCTCCTCCTTCACCTCTTGCAGACTCCGCAAACCAGCGGCGCGCCGCGCCTGCACCTTTGCAATGTGAAACCCAAACTCGGTGCGGAAAACGCCGCTCACCTCGCCCGGCTTTAAGCCGAACACCACCTGATCGAAGGCCTCCACCATTTGCCCCGGCGCAAAGAATCCCAAGTCGCCACCGCGGCCCGGACAGTCCGACATCTCGTCGGCCACCGCCGCAAAGTCTCGCCCTTCGGCCAGCGCCGCCTGCGCCGCCTCAATCGCCGCGCGGGCCGCCTCTTCCGTGGTGTTCTCGTCCACATTCCTCACAATGTGCGAAGCATGCACAGCCTCGGGCGAAGCGAATTCCTCGCGATGCTTCACGTAATACTCGCTCACGTCCTTCGGCTTCGGCGCACCCACCTTGGCCGTCACGCGCTCCATCAACCGGTCGACGCGAAAGCGAACCTCGAGTTCTTTCCGCAGCGTTGCATCGTCCACCGGCGCAATGCAACCGGATTGCGAGGGGGCCTCGCTGCGCACACGCGCAAACATCTCTTCAATCTGGTCGGCCGCGATGGGCTCTGGATCGGCCAGCGCCGCCTGCCGCAGCACGGTGCGCTCAATCAGGTTCTCCCGAGCCCACTGTTTCACCCGCTGTTCAATCTCCGCGGGCGTCGCCTCGGCGGCCATGGCCTCTTGCAGCCGCGGCCGGATCGTGCGCTCTTCTTCCACAACCAATGAATCTTCAATCAGCTCGCCATTCACTCGCAGTGCCATATAGAACTTTCCAGCATATCGCTTGCCGAAAGAGCCAACGCCACAATCGTGTGACTCTCTTCGAGCCCGGGCACTTCGCATTCCTCCACGCGGACCCGGCAAGCCGCCATCTCCGCGGCCGTCGCGCCCACAAAGCACAGCGCACATCGTGACGTCTCGGCCGCGGCGCCAATCTGAATCAAATGTCCATGCAACCGGCACGCCACCGGCCGGTGCTCATACAACTCGCACTCCCCGCGCGCCACATCCAGCGCCGGGCACGCCATTCGCCCCTTCATCCGCGCGAAGAACCAATCCCGCCAGGCCTCGTCGTCCGTCAACCGCCCCGCCGCCCATTCGCCCGGAAACGTATCGCGCACCGCCGCCGCATACGCCGCTGCCCGCGCCCGGATCGCTTCCTCATGAGGATGCCCGCGCAGCCCCGCCCGCAGCCGCGATGCATCGAGAGCCGTAATCGCAAACGCCGCGTTGCAACACCCGGCGCACCCCGCGCGGCACGCAATCCACTCCCCGGCGCGCCGCCTGGACTCGGCCACCGCTGCCTCGACCGCAGGCAAAATCAGCTCATCGAAGTTCACGGCAAAATCGGGAACTGTGCGTAGCCTTTCGGCACAAACAAGCTCCCCTCGGTCACACCCTGTGGCGCGGCCCGCTGTAACTCGCGCGCGAGTTCTGCCGTGTCCATCCGGCCCTCCAGCCCCGCCCGCAGCGCCTCCAACACGCGCCGCACCTCCGCTGCGGATTCATGGACAAACTCCACACGAAAGTGCCGCAACCCTGCCGCGAGCCACGCCGGTAAATGCGCCGCGGCCTGCTGCGCCGCCGCCCCAAACACTGTATTCCGGCAGCCCACATCGGCCATCACGGGATGCGCCATCCCGCGCTCATCGCGCAGCGCAACACGATGCCGTTCACATGGATGCCCGCAGTTCTCATGGGTTGTCCCGGTCGATAGAAACCGGCAAAACACGCAGTGCTCGGTGTGAAACACGGGCAGATGGTGATAGAGCGCCGGCTCCAGCCGCTGTGGATCCACGGCACGCGCCAGACCCGCGATCTGGTCCGCATTCAGATCGTGCGACGGCGTCAGTCGCGTCAATCCCAACTCCAGCAACAGCTTGGCGGTCCGCGCATTCGAAGCATTCAAACTGAAGTCGCCAAACAAATCCGGCCGGCCCGCTGCGGCCTCCGCTGTCACCAGAGAATCCAGCAGCCCCGCGGACCGCACGACAATGGCGCTATCCAGCTTCCGCAGGAAGTGCACAATCCGTTCTTCAGCCGGCCTCAGCACTCGCGGACTCGCCACGCGCACCACAATCCCGGCCTCGCGCACGCGCGCTACTGAAGGCGCAAGACCATACAGCTCCAGATAGTCCAGCGTGATGCTTGCCGGGCGCAGCGCAATCGCCGCGTCGAGTTGCTCTGACGTCCGCACCAGCACCTGCAACTCCGGCGCTCCCGTCTCGCGCATCACTACCGCGGCAGCAGGCCGCGCCACCACCGCGTCGCGCCGGCCCGGCCGCGGAGCACTCTGCAACGCCGTGAGCGTCTCCACCGCCTGCCGCCGCATCTGATTCAACAACGACACCGGCGCAAACGGCGACCCGGCGACCTCCACTTGCAACTCACCCAATGCAAACGCCGTCCCACCCAGCCGGCCCAGTTGACCCCGCAACACCGCCTCATCCACCGGCCTCTGCGCCGCGCGCGCCAGCACCCCGGGCGACTCCACCTCCACGCGATGTTCGCCCACCGTCCACACCATCCGCAGCCGCTCGCCCTCGCGCGCCGTCACCTCTACACGCACCGGTTGCCCGGGCCGAGCGGGCAGCGCCTTCACATATTTGTCCAACTCGGGATCGTGCGTCCGCCAAACCAGATCGCCCGGCCGGATCCGCGCCGGATTCACCGCGTCCTTGCCAAACCGCAGCGTCAGGAATTTTCCGCGCGCGCCGACCTCATAAATCCGCCCGCCCTCTTCAGCCTCCTGTGGACTCCGCCAATCGGCGGCATCGAACACCACGCCGTCGCCCGGTTTCAACGGCGCCAGCCCCTGCGTCGCGGCTTCTGGAATCACCGTCACCGCGCCGCCCGCGTCCACGGTCTCCACGCGGCCCATCAGCAGCCCGCGATGCCGCCCCGCGCGCCCGCGCACCACAGCCTGATGATCCGTCCCCGCCAAAAACTGCGGACCCATGCCGCGCGAGTAAACCTGTTGGAGCCGCAGTTCGTCCGTTGGCGTCACGGTCAACGCGCGGCCCGCCCAAGCCTCGTCCACAGCCTGGCGATACGCCTGGGTGGTCAGCGCCACATAGTCTGCGTCCTTATACCGGCCCTCAATCTTGAGCGACGCAATCCCGCCCAGCGCGACAATCTCGGGGATCTGCTTCAGCGCATAAAGGTCGCCGGGCGAGAGCAGATACCGCGCGTCCCCCAACAGCCGCGCCGCACCATCCACCAGCAGTTCATACGGCAGCCGGCACGCCTGCGCGCATTGCCCGCGATTGGCGCTGCGCCCGCCCCACGCTTCCGAGGAAAAACACTGTCCGGAGTAAGAAACGCAGAGCGCCCCGTGAACAAAGATTTCCAGTTCGGTGCCGCCCGTGCCGGCGTCAATGATCGCGCCGATGTCTTTGAGCGAAAGTTCGCGCGCCAGCACCACGCGCCGCGCGCCCAGCCGCCCGGCAAACCGCACACCCTCGGCGGACGTGATGCTCATCTGCGTGCTGCCGTGCACCACCAGATCCGGCGCAATCTCGCGTGCCAGCGCCGCGATGCCGAGGTCCTGCACGATGATCGCGTCCGGGGCGGCTTCGGCCAGTTTTTCCAACGTCTCGATCGCCGCGCGGAGTTCATGATCGAACACCAGCGTGTTGAACGTCACGTAGCCCTTCACGCCCCGGCTGTGCAACAGCCGCAGCGCTTCCGGCAATTCTTCATCTAAGGAAAACCCTGTCTTCGCCCGCGCCGAAAAATGCCGCAGCCCGAAGTACACCGCATCGGCCCCGGCCTCGATCGCCGCCCGCATCTGCGGCCAATGGCCCGCCGGACTCATCACCTCCGGCCGCCGCTTCATGCCCATCACCTTCGCCTCTTCGCGTGTGGCAAGTCTCTAGCTTAACGCGGGCCGCAGTGCAGGTACCGCCGTTTTAGCATTCGTGCACGGGCGGAAGGGGCGGACTCAAGTCCGCCGCGAGCTGAAGCTCGCCCTACACGGACGCCGAATGCGTGGGGTCCGGACGTAAAAAAAGGGCAGGCGCGAAGCCTGCCCTTTGTCAAGAACGCCAGAACTACCAGACCAAGTTCAGCGCCAGCTTCACGAACCTCGGCAGGTTGCGTTGCGTCGGGTCGAGTTGGCCGAAGGTGGGGCGGCTCACGTCGGTGGCGCCTTGCGCGAGGTTGGCGTACCAGGGGCGGTTCATGGCATTGATCATTTCCATGCGGAACTGGAGCTTGACCTTCTCCGTGATGGGGAAGAACTTTGCCAGTGACGCGTCCCAGTTGCGGTAGCCGGGTTGGCGCATGTCGGAGAAGCGCGTGGGGAAGTCGCGGAGGGTGAACGGCTCCTGGGCGGCCACGCGGACGCCCGAGGCGGTGTCCCACAGCGATGTATCGAAGTAGCGGCCAAACGTCGCGGCCGAGCCCAGGTTCGGGCTGCCCGGCTTCACCTGCTTGGCATTCGGGTGATCGGCCACCCAGCCGCTTTGATAGGTGACGTCGAAGTTCATCTGCCAGCCGCCGAGAATCGCGTTGCCGACGCGGCCGAGGTTAGAGCCCCACGGCATGCCTTTGCCTACCGGCAAATCCCACGAGCCCGCGATGGCGAACTTGTGCGGAATATCGATCTGGCCGGCGCTGCGTTTTTCGAGCCTTGAGCTTTGCGGGTCGGCGAAGTTGAAGTCCTGGTTGTTCAGCAGCGAGGCCCGTTCGGTCACCTTGATCCACTGATACGTTGCGTTGAACACCACGCCGTAGCTGTAGCGTTTGGTGAACTTCGTTTGCAGGCCGTGATAGCGCTGGCGTCCGATCGAGACGTTGTTGAGCCCGAAGCCGTTCAGGGCGTACTGGGGATAGGGAATGAGCAGTTCCTGACGGGCGATGTTGGCGCCGTTCTTGGCGGCGTTGTTGGGGATGAGCCCGCGCATGGGGTTCGGCACCTGGCCCGTGTAGTAGGCAGTGTCGATGGCGCCGGCGGCGGTGCGGCGGCCGAGTTGATCGGCGGGAGTCACGTTGAGGTTGACGCCCACCGGCAGGTCGCGTGAGATGTTGCTGACGTAGCCGGCCTCCACCAGAAGGTTGCCCGGCAGCTCGCGCTGAATGTCGATGGAGTACTGGTGCGACGACGGGATCTTGCGGTCCAGGAAGTTCACGCCGATGCCTTCGCCGAGGAAGCTGGAAAGGCCGAGCGAGTTGCCGACGGGGGACAGGAGGCGGCCACCAGGAAGATTCGCAAACGCGTTCTGCAGGGAGACGGCCGGGGTGAGGTTGCCGTCCGTGGTTGTGATGGCGCTGGAGGTGCGGCTGAAGCCCGAGGGCGCACCAGCCTCGTTCTGCCCGAGGTAGTACAGCCCGTAGCCTCCGCGCAGCACCAACTTCTTCGTGATGTTCCAGGCCATGCCGATGCGGGGCTGGAAGTTGTTGCGGTCCGGATTAAACGCGCGCCGGTTGTTGCTGTCGGCAAAAAGCACGCCGCCCTTGAGATTCAGGCCCTGCACTTGCGAGGCGATGGGGCTGGCCACGTTGAAGTCAAAGCCCCGCAGCATGCGGTCATACCGCTCCTGGAGGGCGGTTTCGTAGTCCCAACGGAGGCCGAGGTTCAAGGTGAGGTTGGATCGGATCTTCCAGTCATCCTGGACGAAGAGCGCATAGTAACGCGAGGTGTAGGCGGTGTCGATGTTGCGGTCGACACTGGCGTCGGTGGGGAAACCGAGGAGGAACGTGGCGAGTTCGTTGCCCGAGACGGTGTCGGCACGGTTGGCGGCGCCCTGCGTCCAGTTGCGGCCGAAGCTGTAGGAACCGGAGCTGTTGCCGGGGTTGGCGCGATTGTCGCGGAACTCGCGCGCTTCGACGCCCATTTTGAGGAAGTGCGCGCCGCGGACGGTGCTCAGGTTCGGCTGAATGGTCCAGGTGTCGTTGGTGCCGGGAGAAAGTCCGCGGCCGTTGCCGATCCGGGCGTATTGACCCAGGCCAAAGCCGGGGAACTGGAAGCGCGTGAATTGGGACACCAGCGCATCGGCAAAGCCGAGTTGGCGCGGGTCAAAACCCGTGCCGAAGCCGTTGCCGCCCGCTTCTTCCCAGCGGGCGAGGCCGGCGCGGAGGTTGAAGGTCATCGTCGGGGATAGCGTTGACGTCCAGTCCGCCGTCCAGTTGCGGCCGTTGCGATTGAGAGGCGTGTTGCCGGAAGACTCGGCCACGCTCCGGGTGGGCCATACCAGACCGCGGAATTCTTGGAACGGGTTCTGGCCGTAGCGGAAGTAGAAGCGGTTGGAGTTGTTGATGGTGTAGTCGATGCGGCCGATCCACTGATCCATGTTGGCCACCCACCGCGACGGATAGATGTAGTTGTTGATGCGCGCGGGGCCTTCACCGGGGGACGTGGGCTGGAGGTAAGACTTCAGCGCGTTCAAGGCCACGGGATTTTGCCGTGCGGCCGGGATACGGTTGCCCGCGAACGGCGTACGGCTGCCGTCGGCCTGGGTGGTGAGCGGATCGTAGATGAGCACGGCCTGATTGGCGGCGTTGCGGAGGGTGGAGAAGTCGCCCTGCTGCCACTCCGAGAGCGGCACCGTGAGCGTGCCGGGGTCCGCCGAGCGCTGCTTCATGGCTTCGTAGGAAAGCAGCCAGAAGAGCTTGTTGCGGCCGTCAAGCACCTTGGGGATGTAGACCGGGCCGTTGGCGGTGAAGCCGTAGGTGTTGATGTTCATGGGCGGCTTCTTGATGCCCACGCGGTTGAGTTCGCTTTGGTTGGCGTTGAGCTCTTCGGACTGGAAGTATTCAAAGAGATTGCCGTGGAGTTGGTTGCCGCCGCCCTTGGTGACGATGGCGATGACGCCGCCGCCGGTGCGGCCGTACTGCGAGTCGTAGGTGTTGGTGATCACCTTGAACTCCTGCACGGTGTCCATGGAGGGCACGTGGATCACGGTGCGGTCGCCGCGGACGTTGGAGATGCCATCAAGGAGGACTTCGTTTTCGCGGTTCTTGCCGCCATTGATCGAAATGCCGGTGGTGCCGGCGATGTCGAATGAGCGCAGGTAGCGCCAGTCACCCGTCTTCACCACGCCCGCGGCGCTCCAGGCAATCTGGAACGGATTGCGGCCTTGCGTGGGGACGTTGGCAAGCAGTTCGTTGGCGATGACCTGCGAGCGGGTGGCGGATTCGGTTTGGAGCAGCGAGACGGCGTCGTTGACGGTGACGGATTGCGAGAGGTCGCCGACCTCGAGTTGCACGTCGACGCGCGCGCGGTCCTGCGCCTGGAGAACGATGTTTTCGCGGTTGAAAATCTTGAAGCCGTCGTGGCGCACGTTCATCTTGTAGTTGCCGGGCGGGAGGAACGGTGCGAGGTACAGGCCGGACTCGCTGGAGGCGCTGGTGAAAACAGCGTTGGTGGCGACGTTGGTGACGGTGATGGTGGCGGCGGGGACCGGAGCGCCGGAAGAGTCGGTGATGGTGCCGGTGAGGCTGGCACGGACTTCCTGGGCGTGAGAGGAGGCCGCAAGGGCGAGGGAGAGCGCAAAGACTGGGCGCGTGGGTTTTAACATGAAAAAAGAGCCTTCCTGAAGGGTCTAGTCAATTGTATCCCACTTTGCGGATGGCGCGGCGGGGTTGCCGTGCGGTGAATGGGAGAGGTATTCGCTGCATAAGGTGCGGTAATTAGGTGTTATGAGCACCGCAAGGGACCCAGTATGGAGTATGGAACGTACATCCACGAGCTGCCGGATTGGCCGGCGTGTCGCTCTCACGGGGAGACCCTCGCCAACCAGTTGGCCGAGGTCCGGCACCGGCAGGGGCTGCTGCTCGGCCGCATAGAGGCCGTGGGCTTCAACCTGCAACACGTGGCTCAGTGCAGCGCGGTGGCGGGCGATGTAATCATGAGCAGCGCGATCGAGGGCGAACGGTTGGATGCCGCGCAGGTGCGCTCCTCGGTGGCGCGGCGGTTGAGGTTCGATGTGGCGGGGATGAAGCCGGCGGACCGGCATGTGGACGGAGTGGTGGAAATGATGTTGGACGCGACGCAACACTACGATGCGCCGCTTACCGCCGCGCGCCTGTACAACTGGGAGGCGGCGTTGTTTCCCACCGGCCGCAGTTTACTGGTGAAGATCCGTACGGGCGCGTGGCGCGATGACGCGAGCGGCCCGATGCAGGTGGTTTCCGGTCCGCACGGGCGCGAGCGGGTGCACTTTGAAGCGCCCGCGGCGCGGCGGCTGAAAGCGGAGATGGCGGCGTTTTTGCGGTGGTTCAATGCGCGGCCCGCGACGGACCCGGTGTTGAAGGCTGCGCTCGCGCATCTGTGGTTTGTGACGGTGCATCCGTTTGCGGACGGTAACGGCCGCGTTGCGCGCGCGATCGCCGACATGGCGCTGGCGCGCTCGGAGGGCAGCCCGCGGCGGTTCTACAGTATGTCCACACAGATCCGCGCCGAGCGCGAGGCGTACTACCGGATCCTCGAGCGCGCGCAGCGCGGGCGGACCATGGACGTGACGCCGTGGCTTGAGTGGTTTCTGGCGTGTCTGGGCCGGGCGATCGACGCCGCGCAGGTGCAGTTGGCGGTGGTGCTGGCGAAGGCGCGCATGTGGGAGAGCCTTGCGCACGTGAATCTGAACGCGCGCCAGCGGCTGGTGGTGAACCAACTGCTGGATGGTTTTGAACTGCTGGATGGTTTTGAAGGGAACCTGAATACGTCGAAGTGGGCGAAGCTGGCGAAGACGTCGACGGATAAGGCGCTGCGGGATATCCAGCAGTTGGTGGAGCAGGGCGTGCTGGTGCGGGCGATGGGCGCGGGCGGGCGGAGCACGAATTACCTGCTGGCGAAGGCGCCGGAGTTACACAGGGGCAATCGCTCGAATTGAGAGTCCTCAGCGCGCCGGCACGCTCCGGCCGTCCTGTTTGTACTTTTCCAGCAGCGCGCGCATCGCCTGCACACGTTGCGGCTCGCGCGCGTAGAGGTTGTGCAACTCGCGTGGGCTCTGGTGCAATTTCTGAGTCAAACCAAATTCGGTAACGGCCGTCTCGATCGAACCCGACTCCGATCACGCTGCCAACGCGGCTCGCCAGATCTCCGGCATCCTCGCCCCTGCCCCGCCTAGTTTGCCAAATTTGAACTGC
>Ga0194119_10003107_pt1 | contig 27008 bp, 27 predicted proteins | sample TA2MahC100mmetaG_FD_148620 | JGI IMG/M metagenome (GOLD analysis project Ga0194119, IMG submission 148620) | Freshwater microbial communities from Lake Tanganyika, Tanzania - TA2015018 Mahale Deep Cast 100m | ecosystem: Environmental > Aquatic > Freshwater > Lake | place: Tanzania: Lake...
CGGCGAGTGTTACTCTGCCAAACTGCGGTTGAAAAGTTGAAGGAGTAGAGAACCAAGTTACAGTCTCCCTGCATGTACAATCTCCAGGCCCCTTTATTATTAGTGCGAGACCTCCATTTAGCCCGTCCTGAAAAGTCATAGACCACCATATTACCGTCGGTTTGTAGCAAGAATTGAGCGTTAGGATTGTTCCATGTGTGGGTATTCCACAAAGCGGTGTTTCCTCGGTAAACCACAAAGTTTCCATCCCCCTGCATCACGGCTCTACAATTACAGACATTAGGTCCTTCCGGAACTAAAACCTGGTTAGCCGATAACCCCTGGCCCAGCTCGAGGTAATTAGGAGGACGAGGCGGAATATAGGCCGGCACCGTGTAAGTCACCGGACAGTTCCAAGAATCGCCTGATATCGTCTCTACCCTACCCGAGCTTGTTTGAATCCGATCTACCAAAGCCGTGGTGAAACTTTCTGTGTAGACCACAGTCGGAAATACCGGTGAAGGATTAGGCTGAAGAACATCTTTAATAAATATTCGGTCATACCGTCCCGTCACTGTAAGTTGAGTTGTGACAGAGGTGGGTTGTACCTGCCCCAAAACCGATTGAGTACAACTAGGTACCGCTACACTTAATCTACAAATCGCTAGTCCTCCAGCCGTATTGGTGACTCGAGCCTCCATTTCAAAGAATGGAAATTGATTATCACCAATCTGATGAACGTAGCTAGGACTAATCGAAAATCCGTTAAGTGTCGTGGAAGCAATCGACTGCCCTTGAACATTCACTCTAACCCAAATATTTTTTTGTGAATTGCTTGTCTGTGGATGAGCCTCATCGATGACCCGCTCAATCTGACAACTAGGAGGCTGAATGGGCAGGGTAGTCGTCGTGGTAGTAGCGGGCATTGTCGTCGTGGTTACCGTTGTTGTAGTTGCTGGATTATTCACGACTAGAGTCAAAGCTGTAGAGTAAACCGCCGGTAATAAAACTCCTTGAGCAGTTACCAATTGATAGGTGTAGGTTCGAACTTGAGTCCCAACTAAATCAAACACGTCCGAAATCTGAAGTTGTCCCCCGGTTGAGATAAATTGACCAGTCATAGTTCTTGGACCACTCATGATTCTAAACTGATAACCACAAAGAGCAGAACCGGAGAACGTAATGGACACCGGAACATTCACATTGACAGGAGAGCCTGTTGAAACGACCACGCTAGGCTGAGAGGAACAAAGAGCAAGAGTCGTAGTCGTAGAGATTACTGTTGAGCTGGGTGGACTTATTTGCACTGGAAATACCGCTGCGCGCTTACTCCCTCCGCAACGACTTAATAGAAAAAGAGTTGTGATGCTAATGCCTAGATGAAATAGACTTCTCAATTTCATACTGCCCCCAAAACAAATTTGTATTTGTTCCCTCAACCCTTTAAAACCTGCAACCGGAATACCAATTTAACGAGAGCTTTTCTCGATTGAGCCAGGAAGGGCTTTTGATCATTTTTTGGTCCGTTACCCTTAAAGAGCTCTAAGTCATTGAATTCCGCCTGTTTGCTCTATCACAACTTTGGACAGTGACTAAATTGATCTAGCCCAGGTGGACAAACCCTTCGAAATTGACTAATGTTTACGAGCAGATATGGGCCGACGTAGCTCAGTCGGTAGAGCAGCTCATTCGTAATGAGCAGGTCACCGGTTCGATTCCGGTCGTCGGCTCCATTAGGGTCCCTGTCGAAGCCTACTCTTTTGCATGAGCCGAAAGCCAGATGTATAGGGCTCCTTAATTAGGAGCATGAGCCAGGAGAACATTTAAAGGGATGATCTCAAGAGCCGTTTCATGGGTGGACTCTAATTTAACGGTCGGAGCAACTCCGGCTTCATAGGCTTCCCACCAGCGAATAGCGCACAGGCACCAACGATCACCTGGCTTTAAACCAGGGAAATCAAATTCTGGCCTGGGAGTTATTAGATCATTTCCTTGGTTCAAAGAAAAATCCAAAAATTCCTTGGTCAAAATGGAACAAACAACATGTCTCCCTCGGTCTTTTGAATCTGTCCGGCAGTATCCATCTCGAAAATATCCGGTACGAGGTTCAATGCAACAACTCTTAAGCTCTTCGCCTAAAACATTTTTAGCTTTTATTTGATTCATAACTCCTAATATCCATCCTGTAAGATTGCTGCATATTGACCTTTTGACCCCCCTTTTTCAAAACAATTATGCGGACTCTTTTTCCAAAAGAACTTAATTTCACGAACTAAAAACTTTGTACCTGCTCCCTTTGAATGGGCTTTTTAAGAGGTTCAAACGGCCATGAAGTTGGTTTAAGGCGCTAAATTTATTGGCCGTTTGACGATGAGGTGAATTATCAAATGAAACTCCAAGAAAACTTATCAAATCTTATAACCTTGGTCCTCTATAAGTCTTTGCAATTTAAAAAAAACATATCGGACCAGCCTCTTAAAAAGCCCATTCGAACAAAGGGTGCAGGTATTAAATTTAAACTGAGCATTTGTTAAGAGGGCAGAAAAAGAAAATGGCGGGGCGGACGGGACTCGAACCCGCGGCCTCCTGCGTGACAGGCAGGCGTTATAACCAACTTAACTACCGCCCCACAGAGATCTGCTAAGTGGGTGACTGAAGTTACTGTCATTCGACCAATTTTGTCAAATAATGGCTTTAAAACTTCCCCAAAACCCCCGAAATTCCCAATTTTTCCCCTCTTTTAACGTTGACTCTTTCTCAGCCTGCCTTAAAATCCGAAAACCGCTCAAAACAAGAGTTGACCCTCCGTGGCAACTTGCTTTGAATCGGGGATTAAAAACTTACCAATAAGGACATCTATGGCCAGTGGTCAACCTATTATCAATGACGTTAGTATTCGCGTAGCTACCTCCAATGGTACAGGTAGCCAATCCTCAAACAACTTACTTTATAAATCTCTCTTTCGAATGGGCATTGGGGTGTGCGCGAAAAATCTTTTTCCGTCCAATATCCAAGGTCTTCCCACTTGGTTCCAAATCCGAGTGAGCCCTCAAGGTTATCAAGATCTTCGCGAACATGATGACATAGCGGTTTGCATGAATCCAGAAACAGCGAAAGAAGATATCGCTGCCATGAGACCCGGCACCACGATTTTCTACAACTCTAGTCTCATTAAGTTAACTGAAGACCAGTTGAAACCCGGAATGTCGATTTATGCTCTCCCCGTAGAAGAGTTGGCCAAAAGCATTACCGACACAAAACTACGCAACTTATTGAAGAATCTTTTCTACGTAGGCGCACTATCCCATATCTACGGCATTGAAATAGATGTTATGAAAAGCGTGATTCAGGATACCTTTAAAAGTAAGCAGTCAGCTATTGATGCGAACATTGCAGCTCTACAAATCGGTATCGACTACGCAAAAGCCAACTATAAGAAAACCGACAACTACGTTTTCCAGAGAGCCAATACCAATCAAGGTAAAATCATCATCGAAGGAAACACAGCATCAGGTTTAGGCGCTATTTATGGTGGTTGTACCGTTGTCTCTTGGTACCCCATTACACCTTCAAGTTCTCTCGCTGAGAGTATGGAAGGGTACTTGAAAAAAATCCGTGTCGATAAAGAAGGCAAAGCCAAATACGCGGTCATTCAAGCAGAGGATGAGTTGGCAGCTATCGGAATGGTGCTAGGGGCCAGTTGGGCCGGAGCCAGAGCCATGACCTCAACTGCAGGTCCTGGAATCTCTCTCATGCACGAATTCTTAGGACTTGCTTACTATGCTGAAATTCCAGCTGTGCTGTTCAATGTCCAGCGAGTTGGACCCAGTACGGGTCTTCCCACTCGCACCCAACAATGTGATATCACTAGTTGTGCTCTAGCAAGCCACGGAGACACTAAACACATTCTTCTATTCCCGTCCTCTCCAAAAGAGTGTTTTGAAATGGGCGCCGAAGCATTTAACTTAGCTGAAAGAATGCAAACCCCTATTTTCGTCATGTCCGATCTTGATCTCGGAATGAACTCATGGGTGGATGATGAACTTGAGTACAAACCAATGAAGTATGACCGCGGTAAAGTCTTAAGCGTGGATGACCTAAATAAAGTCAAAGACTGGGGTCGTTATCTCGATGTGGATGGGGATGGAGTTTGCTATAGAACTCTCCCCGGCACAAACCACATGAAAAGCGCCTACTTCACTCGGGGATCTGGCCACGATGAATATGCTCGATATACTGAAAGCCCTGTAGTCTATACCAGAAACATGGACCGACTTCTTAAGAAGTGGCACACATCGAAACAATATCTACCTAAGCCGGTTATTAAAGGAGATGTAAACGCAAAGACTGGTATTTTGGCTTATGGAACCAGCGACCACGCTGTCGTTGAGACTATGGATCGACTCAAAGACACACCGGTCAAATACATGAGAATCAGAGCCTATCCTTTCACTCAGGAAGTGGAAGAGTTTATCAAGTCCTGTGATGTCGTTTATATGGTGGAGCAAAACCGAGACGGTCAATTACAACAACTTTTAGAAACCGACCTCCCAGGCTACCAAAACAAACTACGCTCAATCAGATATTACGGCGGGTTCCCACTTTCAGCTGATATCGTTGAAAGAGAACTAACCAAAAAGATGGGGAAATAAACCATGAATGCTGAAGCAAATTGCAATCGACTCGGACTTAGCAAAAATGATTATTCGGGGAAACCTTCAACCCTCTGCAAAGGATGCGGTCATGACTCCATCACAGCGGCTATCATTCAGGCTTACTATGAATTAGGAGTTCCTCCCCACCAAGTCGCAAAGTTTAGCGGTATCGGATGTTCTTCTAAAACTCCGACCTACTTTATCGATCGAGGACATGGATTTAACAGTGTTCACGGCCGGATGCCTTCAGTTGCCACTGGAGCCACCATCGCGAATAAAAAACTGACCATCATTGGCATTTCCGGAGACGGTGATACCGCTAGTATCGGAATGGGACAGTTCTGTCACATGGTCCGAAGAAATGTAGATATGGTTTATGTCGTCGAAAACAATGGGACTTATGGTCTGACTAAAGGACAGTTTTCAGCTACAGCTGATGTGGGCTCTGTATTAAAAAAAGGGCAAGTGAATCCTTATCCCGTAATCGATTGTTGTTCTTTAGGTGTTGAGCTTGGAGCTACATTTGTTGCAAGATCGTTCTCAGGGGACAGAAAACAGATGATCTCTTTGCTTAAAGCAGCTTATGCTCACAAAGGGATGGCGGTTCTCGATATCATCAGCCCTTGTGTGACCTTCAATAACCATGAGGGAAGTACTAAGAGTTATACTTTCGTAAAAGAGCATGACATCCCTCTTCATGAACTTGGATTTATTCAATCCAAAGAAGAAATCTCCGTCGAAATAAAAGACGGGGAACGTCGAGAAATCGAACTTCATGATGGATCACGACTCACGCTTCGAAAACTGGATAGAGACTACGATCCTACTAACAAAATTGCTGCTATGGCGACTATCTCTGAATCAAGAGACAAACAGGAATTGATCACCGGTCTTCTTTACTACAACGATAAGGGAACCGATCTAAATACCCTACTTAACACCGTTGATGTGCCCCTTTGGAGTTTAGGGGAGAAGGATCTCGATCCGGGTGCCGAAGTTTTGAAAAAAATTAATGCAAGTTTACGTTAATTAAAGTTACTCCAGTTAGAAAGGTAGGCCATTGTGTCGCTAAACCGCGACTCAGACTTCTCTTTCCTTCTTCAAGCCTTTGACGAGGCAAGAAAAGGCAGGGGGTTTTGTGCTCCCAATCCCTCCGTTGGAGCCGTTGTTGTAAAAAATGGTACGGTTCTTTCCCGAGGTTATCACTCCAAAAGTGGAGCCCCTCATGCTGAAGTCGAAGCCTTAAAACAACTCACCAATGAAGAATCTGAGGCAGCCACTCTTTATGTTTCTCTAGAACCCTGTTGCCACCACGGAAAAACCCCTCCTTGTACCGACCTCATCATCGAGAAAAGAATAGCCAGAGTAGTTTACGGCTTTAAGGATCCCAATCCTATCGTTAGTGGAAAAGGGGAAAAAAGCCTTTTAGAAAAGGGAATTCAAGTTGAGTTTATTCCCACCGCTGAGGGAGATGCTTACTACGAGGCTTACGCTTATTGGACCTCCAACAAACTTCCTTGGGTCACTGCCAAACTCGCTATGAGTTTAGACGGCAAAATTGCAGGAAAAAACGGCTCCCGTTTAATACTTACTAGCTCTGTAGCCAATACGTTAACCCACTTATGTAGAAAAGAATCGGATGCCATTCTTACAACTGCTAAAACGGTACGGCTAGATAATCCTCAGCTTAATGTCCGGCTAGAGAATGAAACCATTTCAAAACCTGTTTATATTATTGATAGAAATTTAGAGCTTTCCACGACCCTAAAGATTTTTACAACGGCTTCTCATGTCACTCTCTTTTGCAGTAATTCGGTCAAAAAGGAACACCGAAACCATTTTGGAGGGGAGATAACTATTGTTCCTGTTCATGAGAAAAATGGTGTTCTAGATCTTGGAGTTATCTTAAAGCACATTGCATTAGATGGGGTTCATGAATTGTGGGTAGAGGCAGGTGGCATTTTATTTGAAAAACTCCACTACGAAAAATGGGTCCGAAGGAGCTTACTCTACAGTTGCCCTGTTTGGGTTGGAGACGAGGGGATACCTGCTTTTCGATCCCTACCCGTCTCTTTTCTAAACGAGGTCCAATCGACCCATTGGCAGGCTTTAGGCCGTGATGGCTTGATGGAAATTCGTTGGGGACAAAAACTTTAAATCGTCTTCATCTAAAATCTCTATAGGAATTAGGTCATAGTCATCCCCCATGATGTAATTCACCCAGGGCTTAACTGACCCATGGTCAAAGGATTCAAAAGCTGAATAGATTGATTTCACAGACACTTCCATTAGTACCTCCCGTTAAACAATAACTCGTCTTAAAAAACGAACGAGCAGCCATCATTGCAGGTAGCATGCCACCCAAAGGCACTTGATTTAGGCGTAAAACCACTAAGGGCCCTAAAAGTTATTTCCCGTCAGCGAGAACTTTTCCCACTTCTGAGATCTCATACCTGCACCCTTTTACCAAAAGGTATGGCTTTACTTTTGGTAGCGGTTGATTCGATGAGTCGCCAAAAGTAAAGCCATACCTTTTGGTATTTCGGTACTAATTAGGCGTGGTGGTAAGGCATTCCTTTTAAAATAGTGAAAGCTCGATAAATTTGCTCCGAAGCCATCACCCAAGCAAGATCACTAGGCAAGGTTCCCTTAGATAGGGACCAAACAGTATTAGCCCGCTTTCTAATTTCCTCATCAAGTCCATAAGGACCACCTATAACAAAAGAAACCGATTTGATGGCCGGGTTCTCAAGCCATTTTTTAAATTGTTGAGATAACTCTGGGGAGGTCCACTCTTTTCCCCGTTCATCTAAAACAACCACCCACTGCCCAGCCGAAAAGAGAGTCTTATTTCGAGATTTCAAAGCCTCTAAATCTTTAAACTCTATTCTCTCAATCGGATTCAGCACTTTAGTTCTAGTCAAATACATGTCGACCAAAACCCTTGATTCCTGCGTCGTAGGCTTTCCAATTTTGATAAGCTCAATTTTCATTAGAACTCTTTTTATATCGAAGAGTAGTCAGAGGGGAAGCTTTAGTTTAATTTGGCCTTTATGCTCAGCCAATTTGAGATCTTAAAACTGATTACTGCAAAACATACAAAACTGTCACTGCCTCAACAATCCTGGCTAACTGCTTTGTTCAAAACTATTGAATGGACTTTCCCTGAAAAAGCCTCATTAAGAAAAAGACTTACATCCCTATCCACCGAACAAAGAAAAGAACTGCTCGACTCTGTTAATTATTGGAGAGGTGAAGCCAAACTAGCCCCTTTGAAAAGAACCTCCGACAAGATGTTCCAAGTTGAAATCGCTTATCTCGCAAAGCTTAAGGCATTTCAAATCTCAAAAATAATGGGTCAAAAAAGCTCCCCAAAAAATAAAAGGGATTGGGTTCTCAAAACACTTGAGTCTGAGTTTTTTCTAACTCTCTCAAAGAAAACATTTTTGGGTGACGAATGTTTGGATCGAATTCTGGGTCTCAACGAAAGAAAAGTAAAAACGAAACTTTTTGGAAAAAATCTTAAAGCTCTTTACCGAAATGAGGATATCTACCTTGATCTTGAGCCCGAAGATCTTTTCACTCCCTATCGAGTTCTTAAGCAAATGTCGAATCAGCTTAAATTTACAAAAGGAGACTTTCTCATAGATCTAGGAAGTGGCCTGGGAAGAGTGGGAATTGTTATGGGCCTACTTAATCCCCAGCTAAAATTTCTGGGCCTCGAATTAATAAAAGAAAGACACCAACAGGCGCAAAATGCTTCTAGGCGTATTGGTTTGTCCGATAGAGTACAGTTCGTCTGTCAAGACCTCTCAAAAACCCTGATCCCTACCGCTTCTTATTATTACCTCTTTAATCCTTTTTCTATCGTAACTCTTAAACGAGTTTTTCAAGAGCTCTATCGAAACGCTGAAAAGAAAAAAATTAAAGTGTTAATGGCTCAAGTGGGTCGCCCACCTCGAATGGTGAAAAGGCAGCCTTGGTTAAAACAAGTCTATCTTTCTCCCCTCGATAAACATTGGCGTGCCCATGGCTACAGCCTCTACCAAAGTAGATAGCTCTTAGAGTGATGCTATCAACACAAACTGGAACTCCCCACTTTCCAAAGCCTGTCCAAATTGAGCACTAGATAGGTTCGGGGTAAAAAAACTATCGTTATTGTAATAGGCTAACCCCAGAGTCAAATTGTCATTCAGAGCATAATCAAGCTCTGGACTAATCCAAACATGAAAAGACCAGGAAGCATTATTAGCAGCATCACCCCTAAAATTCGCAGTCCTTGATTGATGAAACATAAGAGGCATCGAGAACGACAACTTATCGGTCAACTGAACATCAGCAATAAAGTAAACTCGGTTTTCGAAAACTCTATTAGCCAACGCTTCGCCCTCAATCGAAACAACACCCGATTGCTTATGGATCATCGGAATGACAACTTCACTCAAAGTAAACTTTAAGTTATCCGTTACACGTTTAGATAACTTAATATAATTAAGAATAATCGTAATCATTCCTCGATCTTGAGAAGCTTGGTCTACAGGCAACGAGATCCTGTTTTCGTAAGATAAAGCAAGCCCATCGATGTCACTTTTCCAAATATTATCCACTTTAGTTTTAATCGCACCGGAATCTAGTTGCGGTTTTAGACCACTGGTCATCTCAGAGCCGATTGGATTGTACAGATTAGTTACAAATCCCTGCATATAAGTTAACGAAGTATTTTTTGTTAACTGTACCCCCAATTCAGCAGTATCTTCAGTCGTAAAGTTACCGGATTTGGTAATCCAAGAAGGTCGCAGATCAATATATCCGGTTGCCTTGATTCCCGAAGGAGTCAGTGCCTCAATCGTATTATTAGGAGCCTTGCCAAAAGTTTTGGAGGCCATTACCCAAAAACAAAGCATCAAAACTCCGCTCCACCAAAGATTGGATAATAAATTTTTTGCCCTCATCATTTTACTGATCCCCGATTTTAATTTTTCTATTATTAAACGAAACCTCAATAAATACGATGGCAAACCATTAGCAAACCCTAGACCATATTCTCTTAGCTTAAATTTCAAAGAAAGACTTCAAAACTCTATCTTTTTTTCATGAAGATAGGGACACAATGCTACCGACTACGAGTTAGAGAAGAATATTAATACCCATGTCGAAAGAGACACTATTGACACGTTGAATATCACTTAAGCTTCGTTGGAGGGTCAGGCCAAATGTAAAACCTCCAAACCAATCGGTGGGTGCGGATCCTTCCAAGAAAGAGATTGCAGGGGTCACGAAAAGATAAGGCACCCAAAAGCTTTGATTAACTCCTGAAACAGAAGCTGACTGGTAAAACCAATGGGTCCCTCCGCCTAAAGTAAGAGAGGGTTTGATAAAAGGAAAAAGCGGGAGAGTGTAAATAAGTTTCGCCCCAAGACTCATGGGCACCCACGAAAGCTTTACATCATCTTCAAGAATTTCCCCGGTAGGCTTTTCCAAATCAAACTTTCCCGATTTCCGACTATAACCCACTCTGACGCAAGAAAGGATTTGAATATCATCAAGATGAAATAACGGGGTAAGAGCTAAAAACCCCATTTGAGTTAAACTAAGAAACTGCTTGCCATACGCCACTTCAAACCCCGAACTGCTTAAACGTAAATCCGAAGGCATGACGACCGAAACTTCAGGCATAATCCAGGTCGATTCTGATAAAGTGGGATTTTTTAAGCTTCCCTGATTAGAGTCTTTGAAATTCGTCTCTGAAAAACAAAAACCGGGACGAAAAAGGCTGAGAAGGATTCCTAGAAGAGCCAAGCCTGACTTGAAAAGTCTAGCAGTAATCACCCTTAGGATGCTAACCCAGACCGCACGGTTTTACTACCAACTAATTAAATTCTGTCGCGTTTCGCGGCAGAATTTAATATACCTGCTCCCTTTAATTAGGCTTATTAAGAGGTTCAAACGGCCCTGAAGTTGGTTTCAGGCGCTAACTTTATTGGCCGTTTGACGATGAGGTGAATTATCAAATGAAACTCCAAGAAAACTTATCAAATCTTATAACCTTGGTCCTCTATAAGGCTTTGCAATTTAAGAAAAAATAGTTCGGACCAGCCTCTTAAAAAGCCCATTCAAAGGGAACAGGTATGAAATGTAAATACCTGCTCCCTTTAATTAGGCTTTTTAAGAGGTTCAAACGGCCCTGAAGTTGGTTTCAGGCGCTAACTTTATTGGCCGTTTGACGATGAGGTGAATTATCAAATGAAACTTTAAAGAAAACTTATCAAATCTTATAACCTTGGTCCTCTATAAGGCTTTGCAATTTAAGAAAAAATAGTTCGGACCAGCCTCTTAATAAGCCCACTCAAAGGGAGCAGGTATGAATTTAATTACTAGATCCTCTAGAGTTACCTTAAAGCGAAAACTACTAAGCTCGTGTGCTTAAAATAAAGTCGGCTGCCCTGCCGGAGCCGTCTTTGGCATCGCTATTTTCAAATGATGGTAAGCTAATTCAGTAACTACTCGACCTCGATTAGTCCTATTTAGATACCCGCACTGAATTAGAAACGGTTCATAGACATCTTCAAGAGTTTCTCGTTCTTCACTTAAAGCAGACGCCAAAGTCTCTATACCCACGGGTCCACCGCTGAATTTCTCAGCAATCGTTTTTAGGAAAAGTCGATCCATTTGATCTAACCCTTTTTCATCGACATCCAACATATCTAGAGCATCTGCAGCAACACTTTTTGTAATAATCCCTTTGGCTTTAATATCGGCGTAGTCTCTCACTCTTCTTAAGAGCCGATTGGCAATACGTGGGGTTCCTCGGGCTCTACGACTGATCTCTAAAGCCCCATCCATTTCAATGCGACATTTTAAGATGCTGCTCGAACGGACAATAATCATCTGCAAATCTTGCGGAGCGTAATATTCCAGCCGAAAAACCATCCCAAATCGTCCCATCAAAGGGGATGTTAACTGACCTGCACGGGTTGTGGCCCCAATTAAAGTAAACGGCGGAAGTTTTAACTTCATCACTCGAGCACTTGGCCCCTCACCAACAATAATATCTAGTTGAAAATCCTCCAAAGCCGGATAGAGCGATTCCTCGACCACCCGATTGAGCCGATGAATTTCGTCGATAAAAAGCACATCTCTGGGGCTTAGATTCATGAGGATAGCCGCTAAATCGCCGGCTTTTTCAAGGGCAGGACCCGACGTTGCAATCAGCTGCGATCCCATTTCTTTGGCCATCACATGGGCCAAAGAAGTTTTTCCAAGTCCCGGAGGCCCACAAAAAAGGGTGTGATCTAAGGCATCCCCTCTTCGCTTAGCTGCCTCAATAAAAATTTCTAATTTAGCTTTAAGTTCGGGCTGTCCGATAAATTCATTGAGGTGCTTCGGCCTTAAACTATTATCCGACTTTAGGTCTTCAGAAATTAACTGGCCATTAAGAATTTGATCGTCAGACAAGAGAACTCTCCTGTGTTGAGGAAGAGACCGTTCTTCCAGAAATTTCTTTCAATGCCGTTCGTAACAAAGCTTCAAATCCTAAATCGATAGTGTCTTCGCGCAAAAACATTCGATCCAGTGTATTTTTAATCTGACCGATGGAATAGCCCAAATTAGAAAGAGCTGAAGTTAAATCTTCTCGTACCTGTTCTTCTTTGGAAAGAATAGCTGGGGCAGTAGAGGTCTCTACTTGTGGCATCGATTGGATCCAAGCTAACTTACTTAGTTTTGTTGAAAGCTCGAGAGACAAACGCTCCGCCAATTTTTTTCCAACTCCTGCGGCCTCTGAAATTTCTGAGCTTCGCTTGTGAATGATAAGTTGAATGAGTTTTTCAGGACCGTGTTGACTTAAAAGAGACAAAGCTATTTTCGGTCCTAGCCCGGAGACTCCAATTAAAATTTTGAAAAGTTGTTTCTCGGCTTCAGAGAAAAAACCAAAAAGGACAAAAGCATCTTCTCGAACATGTGAATAAATCCACAAACTGACGCTTGAATTAACGTGTGTGATTTCTAGGGTGGGCTTGGATAATGTCACTTCATAACCGACCCCGGAGCAAAGGACGACCAATTGAGAGGTTTCGATGCTTTTTGAAATTACTTTACCTTCAATAAAACCTAACATGTCTTTTGCAGTTCCTTTGCTAAAAATCGATTGATTGAAGCATGACAAATGGCTACCGCTACGGCATCGGTCGCGTCGTAAGCGGTTTTAAGTTCCGTGCCCAGCAATAGCCCCACCATCTTTTGTACTTGAGCCTTATCAGCCCGTCCATACCCTGTCACAGTCGATTTAACTTGGGTAGGCGCATATTCAAAAATTTTGATATTTCGTTCCAGACACGCCGCAACAACAACCCCTCTCACTATACCTAATTGGAAAGCACTCTTAGCATTCTTAGCAAAAAAAGCATCCTCTAAAGCGACTTCCTGGGGTTTTAGTTCATCTAATAGAGAATATAATTTGGGAGCAATGACTTTGATTCTGTCATATAGATTCTCTTGAGCCGGGGCCGTGATGACTTGAGCTGTGATTAATTTGAGATTATTGCCCGATTTTTCAATACAACCCAACCCCAAATTATGAGAGCCGGGATCTATTCCAACTATAAAGTTCTCTCTATTCACTGATCGTATTGTCTATTTTCCTTGAAGCTCTGCCAATATTTTCTCATCAATATCTGCATTTGAATGAACTCGCTGCACGTCGTCATGATCCTCAATGGAATCCATGAGTTCGATCAAAGATTGTGCGTTAGCCTTATCCACCAGAACTGTGGATTTGGCCACATAAGAGAACGCTGTAGAAGTGGGGCTCATTCCTATCTTTTCGAAGCTTTCTCTCACTTTGTAAAGATCTGCCACTTCAGTTAGAACCTCGGTGGTCCCATCAGAGTCGGTCGAAACATCCTGCGCACCAGATTCAAGAGCCACTTCCATGATATTGTCTTCAGGAAATTTATTCGCTTCAAATAACAACTGACCGTAGCGATTAAACATCCAAGCGACACTTCCGCTTTCCCCGAGACTTCCACCGCCACTTCTAAAGAGTGTTCTTAAGTCGTTGACGGTGCGATTTTTATTATCGGTAGTTGTTTCAATTAAAATCGCCACTCCGCCTGGGCCATAACCTTCATAAGTAAGCTCTTCAATCATCTCCCCTTCAAGCTCACCAGTTCCCTTCTTAATGGCACGCTCAATATTATCTTTGGGCATACTGGCCCCTTTGGCGGCGTTAATGGCGTGTCGCAATCGAGGATTACCGTCCTGATTTCCTCCGCCCGTTCGAGCTGCTACGGTAATCTCTTTAATAAGCTTAGTGAAAAGCTTTCCCCTTTTTGCATCTAAGGGGCCTTTAATTCTCTTAACTTTGCTCCACTTATTGTGACCTGACATTGTCGCCCACCTCTATTTTTTGGCACCAATATTTTCGATCAGCCGCCCAATGAGGAAGATAATAACACCTATTCCGAGCATCGTTAGTTCTTTGGTCATAGCCTGTTCTTGTTCTCTAAAACCAACAAATAGAGCCAATGCTGTTACTGCTAACGCGGCAGCTTGCAAGGATTTCGCAAAATAAAACATGGCTGGATATTAGCCACTGTTCCATAGATGGCAATGGGAAATATGCGAGCCTTGAGTAGGGGTTTAAAGAAGGAGCCAACCGAAATTGATGAACAACTCAATGCCCTGCTCAGAGTAAACCTAAATACCACTCATTGAAAAATGAAATATTAAAAACAAATTAACGCAGTGAGAATTACTATTCTGGTAGCAGGCTGTTTATCTGCCGAAACTCTGTGTTATAATATCTGTAAGTCCTTCCTTCATTTTTAGGAGCACCTCTGTGAACAGACATCGATTCTCCTTTCTCTGTTTAGTTGTCCTTTGTTTTGGATTTGAATTCGAAGCGATGGCAGCAAAGCGAGATTTTAAAGGTCTATTCGGGTCTTATCGACGAGAAAAATTCACTGAGAACGAAGCCAATAGAAACGACTTTGGAGTGGATTTAATGTTGTCCACTCTTTTACCTCTCTCATCTGTTGCAAAAAGCGCCGAACCCGGAACGCCAAATAATTTTAACCCTCTTAACTACTCAACTTTTTTTAACTTCGAAGGCTCTTTTTGGTTCTCTCTGGCTTACCATTGGGCGTTTTACGCTAATATCGGTCGTTATTCCTATGAAACCCGAAAACAAAACAGTCCTGCAACAGATCCCCCTCAATTTCATAAGTTTGAAATGGAAGCCATTCCCGGAGTGGCTGGAATCCGCTACCGTCTATCGACCAACGATCTAGTTCCGTATGTGAGTTTGGGAATAGGAATGGCCTATGTCCATCGCCAGGGCTCTCATGAAACAGGTGGAAAAGATGATGAATATAATACTGTAACATGCGGTCATGGCGCGGTGGGCTTAGAGTTCTTTTTTGCTCCAAATGCGGGTCTGCGCGTCGAAACCTCAGCCTATTACTTTAATCTGCCACAAAGAACGTTTGATCCGGGAGGCGGGATTAAACAAAAAATCCAGTATCAATCAAATGTCTGGGCAGTGCGGTATGCCAGCGGGGTGTTCTTTCTTTTTTAAAGGTTTTTGATTTAAAATTTTTTGGAACTCAAACATTATTTCGTAATTCCGATAAGTAAGAAAGAAGAGCTATTGGCTCATTCTGCGGGCTTGCGAAAGATTTATCTCATACTAGAGGAGTCGTATCATGGGTGAACTTACAGAACTTGCATCATTTATTAAAGAAGGGGGCTGGCCAAGCTGGTTGGTGATACTTGTTGGAATTGCTTGTGCCGGAATTGCAATCGAGCGATGGATCAGAATTCAGATCGAATACTCCGTCAACTCGAGAGCTTTCATGGCTAAGCTCAAAAAATATATTCTAAGTGACAATATTGATAGAGCTATCAGCTTATGCAATAGCAAAAGCTCAGCTCTTTTGCCGAAAGTCTTAAAAGCCGGCCTCTCAAGAGCTAAAGATTCCGCTGAGGATATTCAAAATGCTATCGATGAGGCTACTTTGGAAGTTATTCCAAAATTAGAAGCTAGAGCGCTCTACTTACCTACTTTAGCTAACTTAGCCACACTGATTGGACTCTTTGGAACTATCATCGGTCTTATCATGGGATTTAAAGGTGGCTCTCAAGCTGTAGATGCCGTTCAAAGACAACAATTTCTTCAAAACGCGATTGCAGTTGCGATGCACACGACAGCCCTGGGGATTATGGTAGCTATCCCTACTCTATTCGTTAGCGCCGTACTTCAATCAAAAATCAATTCTATCATCTCAGATATTGATCAGTACTCAGTTAAGCTCATCAACCTGCTCAGTGCTTCCAAGAAAATGGGAAGTGCCGGTGTTGCAGGTAACGATGGAAATGACTCTGCAGAGGAAAATGACTAGGCACTAAAAGGGTTTCACCATGGCAACAAAGCCCAGTAGCAGAACACATCGAAGTCGTCCAGACGACAGTTTGAACCTCACTCCGCTGATCGATATGATCACCTGTTTGATGTTCTTTCTGTTAATGTTTGCGAGTATTTTACCGGTCGTCATGATTGATGCGCCTCTTCCTAAAGTAGCTTCTACTGCAGAAGAGGTAAAGCAAGCAAAAAACGATGAGGCGAAGATGGAGGTTGTGGTTTCAATCAACTCGAAAGGGTTTAGTGTGAAAAGCGATATCTCCTCCGAAAAATCCTTTCCTGTAGGCCCCAAAGGATTTCCGTATGACGACCTTCACAAATTTCTTGTGATCTTAAAATCTAAACGACCTACGGCTCGAGAATTAACTTTGATACCGACTGATGACATCCTATATGAAGTCTTAATTGGTGTTATGGACGCTTCTCGAGAGCTCTATAAAGAAGATCCCGGCTATCAAGCACTTTCTCCGGAAATAGCAAAAAAGCCGGAGAGTCAACAATTTAACCGTCTTTTTCCAGACGTAAGTATCGGAGGGGTCTAATGGCTGGCGGCGGAGGTGGTGGCGGTGGTGTCAGTTCCCACCACGGCGGAAAACACACACAAAAATCTCGACGACGACAATATATCAGCACAGGCCTGATGTTGGCGAGTATGCTTGATATTCTAATGGCGATTCTGTTTTTCTTGATGAAAAACTATTCGCAAATCCAATCCGATTTCAACATCGGAAAAGATATCAGTCTGCCTTACTCTTCTTCAGTCACTCCACCCGTTAATGCTTTACAAATGGTGGTGACTCAAAAAGCTATTCTTGTCGATCAGGAGAAGGTGGCCGACATCGTAAATGGGGACATTCAAAAGTCAGATTTAGTTCAAGGGCTTTTAGTGAAACCACTAGCTCTTAAGTTAAAAAAACAAAAAGATAGAAATATCGTCCAAAATGATGTCGACAAGAAATCTTTTTCGGGAATGATAGTTATGCAAGCTGATAAGGCCCTAAGTTTTAACGTCTTAAAAAAGATTCTCTACACCGCCCAGTTATCTGACTTTGTTACCTTAAAATTAGCCGTATTAAAAAAAGAAGAAGGCTGATTATTCAGTTACCTAGCGGTTGCCGCGACAAATCGATCGATAATTACTTTAACAGGCTCAATTTGCTCTATTCCATGCACACTCTTACCCGCTTGATAGTAGTCCTTAGTTGATACGCCTTTAAGAGCTGTTCTCTTCATAGCCATCACCGCTCTTAAATTGTACATGAGGCGTATCCAATGCTTTGTGTGCCTGTTTTTAAACAACACTTTTGAGATCGGTCCCACTTTTAATCCCACTTTGTCGACATAAGGTGTTCTAATCACTGCTAATGGCACCCCTGTTATTCTTTCTGTTTTTACAATATCCTTTTCATCAGCGGCTACAATCGCATTTTTATAATCCAAGTGTGAGTTGCACTCGGAAGTAGCAATAAATCGAGTCCCCATTTGAACACTGGCATATCCCAACTTTAGCGCCTCAATAAAATCGGTCTCATCACCAACTCCGCCCGCACACACTAACGGTAAATTGAACACCTTTAATTCTTCGAATAATTGTTTAGCTGAACGACTTCCGGCATGTCCGCCAGCCCGATCATTAACACAAATTAGCCCGTCAATGCCAAAACCAACTACCTTTTCAGCCCACTTTTTTTCTGTGACATCATGGTAAATAAATCCACCTACCGCTTTAACTTTTTCGACCACCCAATTGGGGTTTCCTAAAGCGGTCACAAAAAAACGGCATCCAGCATCAACGGCTTCGTCAACCCACTTTTTCATCCTATCTTCATAAATTTTTGCATTTTTTTCGACGATAACATTCATGCCAAAGGGTTTTTTTGTAAGCTGCTTAATACGCTCCAACCCTTTCTTGAACTCATAGCCGTGTACGTAAACAAGAGACAGGGGCTGAACAATTCCTAAACCCCCCGCTTCAGAAACCGCAGCTACGAGTTCCGGATTGCTACAAGGATACATCGCCCCACAAACGATGGGGTATTGAACCTTCGCTTGTTCAGTAAATTTAGTACGAAATGAAATCATGCTTTCTTAGGGCGAATAAACCAAGTAGCCCTTCCTCGTGCAACAATATCGTCAGTTTTGTCCCGAATAATCGCTTCGACTTCGCACTTCTTTTCAGTGTGATCAGAAATAGGTTGGACCTTTGCTTCAGCAATCAAATCCCCACGACCTTTTTTCAAATAGTCCATTTCAAAATGGGTCACAATGGCCTGCATGTCGGTCGAAATCCCTGTAACAAAAGCCAAACCACTGGTTAATTCAGCAAAGTTCATCAAAGCGGCTGCATGAATAGATTTCAGGTGATTACGAAGCCTTTTTCTATCTCGCATTAATACTTTTGCATAACCGGGTTCTAATTGCTGAACTTCGGGTGTGATAGAGCCCGAATAGGGGATAAACAAACCAAGACACCAACTAAAGACTAATTTTCCTCCTGGGTATCGGGAAAATTTCTTCCAGTAATCTATAATCATGAGAGTACTTTACCCAATAACCCAAGAGCTGAAAACATCCTATTTAGAATAACAATAAGAGCCTATAAAACGCGAAAAGAGCGGATCAAATGCCACTTCCTAATAAAATCGGGTTGGAGGTCACCACGAGCGTTGTTCCGTTATGGTAATTCAACTGCAAGGTAGTCTGTGTCTCACCCATCGATTTTGGCTTAAATCTTACTACTACCGTACAACTTGAATTGGGAGCTAATGAACTTCCACAGGTTCCTCCCTGGCCGGGATATTGTCCCCCTAGGTATGAGAAGGCTAACGAAAAGTAAAAGCTGCCCGTGATCTCTAGAGCCGAACCACTTCCAATATTAGTCACGGTAAATTCTCTAACGGTTTCAGATTCTAACAGACGATTTCCAAAATTAAAAACAGGTCCCCCAGAGATGCTGAGAATACCATTAGGCATAGAATCATATAAGAGTTGCCCACTGCCACCGCCACCGCAAGCGCTGACAAGAGCTAAAGACACACCTATTTTTACGAGATTAAATACTTTTTTAACCATAAAATCATCCTTGAAGAGAGAAGGGTCTCATTTGAAACTCTATACCTAGATTCCATCTTCAAAGATGTTTCGAAAATGAATTTTTTCTCACAAAAAACGCGAGGAATATTGAGGTTAAAACAAATATGAAGCTTCCAACATTGCTCCGGAATAGGCTGGGGCTTGCCGACAGATTCCACCAGCACATTGAGCTCCGCCACTTGTATCACCGACAAACGCTCGAGAGACCAAAGAACCTCGCCGATACGAGACTCCTGCATTGTAGAAGTTCTTTCCCAATTCTAAATCATTGGTGGGGATATACTCAAATCCGGCATTACCGCTCCAACTCTCCGAAAAACTGTAAGAAAAAAGAAGTGAATTTCGATCTTCTTTTGAAGGATTCGTATTGAGTTGTAGCCTAGATAGTTGTTTTCGAACCTCTAACTCAGCTATTTGTCCAGAAAAGGTTTTGGTCTTCGTTTTAAGAGATCCGTGAGATATCTCTTGCTGACCTAAAACAACCCGATATCCAAATTTAATTTCAACCTCAGCTTTCTCCCCAAGTGATACCTTCGCTCCCGAAACCCCGTGATAAAGGTCGCCATTTTCCAATCGGTCTTTTCCGTAAAGCATAGAGGAGTAGACTTTGCTTCCCATAGACACTAAATGATATTCGCCATACAGCCTTCCGGCTGTGATATCAGAAAAGTTGTTGGGAACATTAGCCAAAGGAACATCCTCCTCTAAAGAGGGCGGTTTTCTAAAATCAAAATCAAATTGATCATAATCTTTAGCCTCGAGCTTTACTTTCCAAGGAGCCTCCGACCAAGAAAGCGTGAGATAGTTAGCGCGGGCTAAAGGGCTTCTCACCCACTGTCCTTTTAAAGCTTTGTCCGAGACCATCACATTAGATTCAGCATAAAAATCAAAAGCCTCTCCTAAGTTATCTTGAGTAAAATTGGCCCCAAAAGTTTGAAATCTTTTATCCAAATCAAGATCAGACTTTCTCTGATTCATCGTCATCAAATAATAAAGAGCGACTTGAGATTCAGGCGAAAATTTGTACCCCATATTTCCCCCTGAAATCAGAACATTGCGATCTTTCATCCGCATATCGATGGGATTAATTGCGACTGGAGTTGAAATAGCGTTAACTCTACCCCCCATCAGACTAATCTCAAAATTCTCCGGACGGTATTTCGCCACGCCACCCTCAAGAGTATTATCAATTCCAAAAGCAGGCTCATTAAAGAGAGAGAGAGCTATTCCTTTCCCAAATTGTTGATAACTGTCCCCTAAAATGAGCTGCCAATCCCTTGACTCAAAACGAACTGCTTTTTTTTCTAACTTGATAGACGGGGTGTTTTTTCTGTCGGGATTAGGTTGATACCGATTAGTGAAATGAATTTTTCCATCCCATTCACCATACTCAAGATTCAACTTTCCTTCATTCATCAATAATTGAACAGGGGGAGCTGTGCGATCCACATCATTTCTAGCGTTTGAGAAAATGAGATGATCGGAAGCTGAAACTTTAAATTGATGAGAAAAGTATTCAGAGAGAACCCCATTTCCCGGGGCCGAAAAAGCTAACGCAGAAACGAAAATCCAAGCAATAGATAGAACCTTCATTCCATTGACTCTTTAATTTTGGCAAACATTTCTTCATGAAAACCATTGAAACTCTCCGCAATTTCGCCGTTAGGCTTAATGAGCACTGAAAAAGGAAGAGTCTTAGAGTCTTGGTACTTCGAAAAAATGTCGTGTTTATGGTCTGAGATCACAGGAACTTTGAATTGATACAATTTCATCGTTGGCTTAACATCACTCGACGTTTCAGGCGTATCGACATTAACCGTTAATACTCGAATCGGTAAAGTGGGATCGGTCTTTAATTTCTCAGTAACCATTTTAAGTTCTTGCATACATGGAGAACACCAAGTCGCCCAAAAACAAAGAAGGATACCTTTTTTAGAATCCTTAGCCAATTCCTCAGCCAAAGAAATTCTACCGCCTGCAATTAAATCTCCTTGAAAATTGGGAGCGATCTTACCCATTGAGAGAATTGAAAAAGTAAATAAAGCGAACACCGTTGCTAATCTCATCGCTCTCCTCCAAACTTGTTTCGAATGTTACTTAAGATTGGTTTTAATCTTTTCAAAAAGGGTATTCACATCAGTCGTTCCCGGCTCAAAGAGCTGAATAACGTTTTTGCTTTGATCTAATATAACTGCCGCTGGAATCGCATTTCCTTCCTCAAAGAAGCTTCGATATGTTCGATAGTATTTGTCAGCCATCATAGTAAAAGGGAGTTCAAGAGATTTTCCATACTCTTCCGCCACTTCTTGTGTCGCCACTTGCCCCCCTGTTTTGCCCGTCACTACGAAAACGGTGACTTTCACTCTTGTTTGCTGCGATGCGGTTAATTCATTCAAATACTTGAGCTTAATTTCAGGAAGTTCTCTATTACATTCGGCGCACCATGGAGCTGAAAATAGATAAACCGACAGGGTTTCTCCCAAATTCGGATTAGGATCGGTGATAAGTTCATTTGATCCGGCGGGTTTAAGACCGCAATTACCTAAAAATACGACGCAGAAAAGAACAACAAATTGAATTATCTGTCGTTTCGCCATTTTAATAGTTATCCTCAGAAATTTCACACCACCCAAACACACCGCGTTGCCACACTTCAATAGGGCTGTATCCTTTAGGATACATCACTTTCCTCAATTTCTACAAACTCAAGCCTTCCATATGTTAACAACTGTACTTTCAAAAATTAGACTATTTGACATGGGATAGTTATTGAGTAAGGGATAGAGTATCAAATTTAAAATCATGGAGGTGCCTATATGCATAAAATTAAATCTGGAAAGATCTTAATCAATAACGAATGGTGGGAAGCCCAAAGCGGCAAACGCTTTACCGTGATGAATCCTGCAACCGAAGAAGTTCTCACTGACGTAGCTGAAGGAGATGCCCAAGATATTGATCGAGCAGTCAAAGCTGCTAGAAAAGCTTTTGAAACGGGTCCTTGGAAAACCATGAGTGCAAGGGAACGTGGGCGAATCATTAATCGAATTGCCATACTTTTAGATAAACACAAAGAAGAGTTTGCTGAACTGGAGACCCTAAACAACGGAAAACCTATCAATGAAACACGAAATGCTGACTTACCGTTGTCCATCGAAACTTTTGAATACTATGCAGGACTGGCTGATAAAATTCATGGCGATACTATTCCGGTGAATGGAAACTTTTTTAACTATACGCTAAGGGAACCGGCTGGTGTTGTTGGACAGATTATTCCTTGGAACTTCCCTCTACTCATGGCGGCATGGAAACTTGGTCCTGCATTGGCCACTGGTTGCACAGTTGTCCTAAAGCCTGCTGAACAAACGCCTTTGACTGCACTTAAATTAGGAGAGCTACTAATTGAAGCTGGTCTTCCAGCCGGAGTTGTCAATATTGTCCCAGGTTTTGGGCCCACCGCTGGAGCTGCTTTGGCTACCCATCCCGAAGTCGACAAAGTGGCTTTTACCGGAAGCACCGAGGTCGGAAAAACCGTAATGAAACTTGCAGGAGATAACCTTAAACGAGTTTCTCTAGAGCTTGGCGGCAAAGCTCCTAACATCGTATTTGCCGATTCCGATATTGATGCGGCAGTTAACGGAGCAATGCGGGGTATCTTTTTCAACCAAGGAGAGGTCTGTTGTGCGGGGTCCCGTTTATTCCTAGAAGAAAAGATCCACGATCAGTTTTTATCTAAATTAAAAACTCGAGCCGAAAAGATGGTTGTTGGAAATCCGTTAGATCCGCAAACTCAAATGGGGGCCCAGGTTTCAGAAGAGCAATTTAGAAAAATTCTTGGATATGTTGAAAAAGGAAAGTCCGAGGGGGCAAAAGTACTCACAGGAGGGACACCAGCTCAAGGTCAAGGTTACTTTATTAAACCTACTATTTTGGAAGGGGTTAACAATCGCATGAGTGTAGCCCGGGAAGAAATTTTTGGACCGGTCGTTTGTGCCATTCCTTTCAAAAACCAAGAGGATTTACAACGCCAGGCCAACGACACGGTCTATGGGCTCTCTGCCGGTATCTGGACAAGAGACATCGGTAAAGCCCACCGACTAGCTAAGGAAATCAAAGCCGGAACAATCTGGGTCAATTGCTACAATTGCTTTGATGCGGCCTCTCCGTTTGGCGGCTTTAAACAAAGTGGTTTTGGAAGAGAGTTGGGCAAATACGCTCTTGAGCTCTACACTCAAGTAAAGAGTGTTTGGGTTTCTTTAGATTAACAATACAACAGGCCTACCGGGAGACTTTTTAATCTTCCGGTATGGCCTGTTTTTCATTGATACTGTTCAAGTTTCTTATTTACTTTATCAAAATATTCATCGCCTTCTCGTACATAGTTCTTTGCCCGATTCCAATACTGTTTTGCCTGCTCGATTTGTCCAATACTCTCCAGAATATAACCGTGAGTGTAAGCTTCTTTTGCGAGACGATTCAATTGTTTCTTTGATTTTTGTAGTAGCTCCTTCGCATCTTCATAGGCAGGATCTCTCTTAAGCATTTCCTCACAAAGATCCCGGGCAGCATTATAATCGCCCTCAGAAAACTTTTCTTTGGCCTGAATCAAAAAAGGTTCAAACTCCTCTTTTTGAGCCATTCGAGCGCGATCAATAATTTGCTTTGCTTCATTAAGGTAGGTCTGATCAGATTTGAGATTTATTTTTCTCATTTTTTCCGCTAAATCGATGGCTTCTTGGTAGGCTCTATTATTGAGTTCTTGTAGGGCTTTCTCATAAAGCTCCTTGATCTGTAACCTCTTCTCCTCCTCCGGATCTATTTCGGCAGGTAAATTTTCTAAATCTCTCACCTTGAGTTCGGCAGCTCTATAACCTCTGATAGCAACAGAATTTCTAGGGTCAAGATTTAGCGCCAAAGTAAAGGCTTCCGAAGCTAGCTCAAACTCACCTTGTTTGAGGTGTTCAACACCATCCTCAAGATAGAGATTTAAGTCCTCAACCGCATCTTTTTTAGCTTTTTCAAGTGCAATTTGGTCCAGCTTGGTTCTATATCTTTTATCTAACTGGTCTAATAACTCCCTGGAGTTTTTATAATAGGGTATCGATTGATGAATCCGCTTTAGTTCCTCTCGAGATCTCTCAAGTTCTGTTATCGTTAAATCGATCTTCTGAAAGGTATTAACAGCAGTTGAGTAATACCCTTCAATTCTTCTTTGCATGTCCTCAGAGAGTTCCGTAAAGCCGGTCGGTATTTTCGGCAAAATCACAGTCTTTTCAGGTACAGTTGTCTTTGATTCTACCGAAGTCTCGGGTTTCGCTTTCCTCTTAATTTCTTCCTTATTTGACATTACCCAGATGGATAAGGCCACTGCAATAATAACAACCAAAATGATCTTTAAAGGGGAGCGATTTTTTGTACCCTCCTCTTCAATCTCCTCGTGCGAAGGGGGAAGACCTTCGAGGGGTTTTTCCATCTCAGATCTTAATAAGCTAATCTCCTGTCGCTCGCCATCCTCCAAAAAGAGTGATTTTGTTGGGTCCTTTTGAGGAGAATTCATCAAAGCTAATTGGCTCGAACTTCCTTTCTCATTCAAAATCAAATCATGAATTAGAAATTTTATCTTTGTGTCGCCAAGCTCTACCACATCGTAACTACTCAAGGGATGCTCTAGAATTCGCACACCATTAACACGTGTTCCGTTGTGGCTATTAAGATCAATAACTCGATATCCATTTCCAAATCGAATTATTTTTGCATGAATCCTCGAGAGTTTTTTATCAGCAATTACAACATCGGCTTTCGAACTCCTTCCAAAACTGAGTTCAAACGATTGCAAGGGAATCTCTTCTCCGGCTCTGGGCCCTTCAATCATAACAATTTTGGCCACTAACGGCTTGCCAACCGTATCCGTTTTGTCTTTTAGAGCAAGATTTCCTGCGGAAATCGGGTTTTCTGCGGGACTCTCAACCGCCTGTTGGACTGGAAAATCAAAAACATTCTTATCCCCACTTTGGGCTGCATTCTCAGAAACAGGCTCAACAGGAGTGTCTGGAGGAGATTTTTCACTGTTTTTACCCTCCGAATCCGGCATCAGATTTTCAGAGAAAAAAGGATTATCTTCAAACCCCTTATGGTCTGGTAACAACACATTGTTCTGAGCGGCTTCTGCAGCCACAGGAATCTGTTTTGGCACATGCTCTTGCTGAGCTTCCGCCTCTGCACCAAAAACTACGGCGATTTTATAACCACTAATCTCTAGGACAGAACCCTCCTTGAGTTCTCCGGTTTCTTGTTTTCTTCCATTAATTACTAAATGTCCAGGAGATGCTAAATTAGTGACATAAACACTTACATCAGTAATTCTAATCTCAAGAGCCGTCCTAGGTAATGATTCGTCGTTAATTACCAAATTTGAAAATTCGGACCGCCCAACACGATAGACGCCATTATCGAACAATTGCCCAAATAATAGATTTTCACTTTTAAAAACTTTTAAAGTGATTTTCATGGGACCAACTCCATAATTTGCAATTTTCGCCCTGAAAAATCTATGTACCTTTTTGATTGATTAATTAGATCCTTAATTGGTCCATTATCTGCATTAGAATGGGAAAGATAGTCGATAGCCAACCTAAAATGATAAATCGATCTTTGATATTGAAGGGAATTATAATATTTGATTCCAATATTAAAGTTTTTTTCAGCCTCGACCTCTGAGTCATGAACAGCAAGCCCACGATAGTAAGTAGCCAATGGATGACGATTCCAGAGTGAAATAGCCGTATTAAAATTATCGATAGCATTTCGATAGTTCTTATTAAAAAAATCTCTTTGCCCTCTTTTAAAGTAAATTTCCGACTCTTTTATTGCACTTTCCTTGTTTTCTAGTTCTGAAATTTGTTTATCAATCTTGATTAAAGGATCTTCGAGATCGTCACCTGCAGAAGGATTACTGTCACTCTTTAACTCAGGCATCGAAGAAGGTTTAAACTTTTCTTCAGTCTTAACCTTCTCATTTTTGGAGTCTTCTAGTGATGGTTCAGGGGAAGAAGAGTTATTTAATATCCACATTGCAGCAATAAATATCAATAGCCCCCCCCAGATAATCAGACGCTTTTTTTGGCCTGACTCGCTCTTGGGCATCGAAACAACATCGTCTTCCTCGTTTTTCGAAACTTTCGATAGTTTTATGTCGGGCGAACTTTCATTCTGAAATTTGAATCTAAATACGAAATGACCCAACTGAATAATATCATTGTTTCGGAGTTGGCTAGTCACGACTTTGTCTTTGTTAATTACAACACCATTTTTACTACCCTTGTCAGTAATAACAAAACTTCCATCGGCTCGGCGCTCTATCGTTGCATGGTGCCTGGAAACCGAATCATCACTGATTACAATATCGTTAGTTTCATCGCGGCCCAAGTTCACTTCATCTAAACATAATTCAAATACTCGCCCCCGCCCTTTTCCAGCGACCTGCTCTAGTAGGGGGTTGGTCGATTGCTGTTCAATCATGTCGAGAGATTTAACCATTCATCTTCACCGTAATTACGATAAATTCTATGTCCCCATTGGATAGCCTATGCCCGATAGCACTCAGATTTCTTGAGATACCATTTATTTCTAACGTTGCGGTCTGATTTTCACCCAAACTCGAAATGACTTTTTCAGCGAGTTCGATCGCGGTTCCAGAAAAGGAACCATCACGACAGGCATCTCCAATATTTTGACCAATAGCGTATTGAGGACGTAAACTTAGCAAATCAGCTAAAACAGGACTCACAACCTTAATTTTTTTATCCCGGTCGATGACCAAAATTGCATCGGTCGAACCCAAACAAAATTCATCTACGGTTTTTAGA
>Ga0194119_10003113_pt1 | contig 26994 bp, 21 predicted proteins | sample TA2MahC100mmetaG_FD_148620 | JGI IMG/M metagenome (GOLD analysis project Ga0194119, IMG submission 148620) | Freshwater microbial communities from Lake Tanganyika, Tanzania - TA2015018 Mahale Deep Cast 100m | ecosystem: Environmental > Aquatic > Freshwater > Lake | place: Tanzania: Lake...
ATGCAGCAACTACATATCCATGCCGCCCATCCCACCCATACCGCCCATTCCACCACCGGGCATTCCGCCGCCGCCCGCCGGCTTGTCATCGGGCGCTTCGGCCACCATCGCGTCGGTGGTGAGCATCAGACCCGCAACCGAGGAGGCGTTCTGGAGCGCAGTGCGCGCCACCTTGGTGGGGTCAACCACGCCCATCTCGAGGAGGTCCCCAAAGGTGTCGGTGGCAGCGTTGTAACCGAAGTTGCCCGTGCCTTCGAGCACCCTGGCCACCACCACGCTCGGTTCGCCGCCCGAATTCGCCACGATCAGCCGCAGCGGCTCTTCCACGGCGCGCATCACGATCTTGATGCCAGCGTCCTGGTCGGGGTTGGAACCCACCACCTTGGTTGCGGCGCGGGCGCGCAGGAAGGCCACTCCGCCACCTGCCACGATGCCCTCTTCCACTGCGGCGCGGGTTGCGTGCAGGGCGTCTTCCACCCGTGCCTTCTTCTCCTTCATTTCCACCTCGGTGGCTGCACCAACGCGAATCACTGCAACGCCGCCCGCGAGCTTGGCAACCCGCTCCTGGAGCTTTTCGCGGTCATAGTCGGAGGTGGCCTCTTCGATCTGGGCCCGGATCGCCTTCACCCGCGCTTCGATGTTCTTGGCATCGCCGGCGCCGTCGATGATGGTGGTGTTCTCCTTGCCGATCTCGATCCGCTTGGCGCGGCCAAGATCCTGAAGGCTCGCCTTCTCGAGCGTCATGCCGGTCTCTTCCGAAATCACCACGCCGCCGGTGAGGATTGCCATGTCCTCCAGCATCGCCTTGCGCCGATCGCCGAAGCCGGGCGCCTTCACAGCACAGGTCTTAAGAATGCCGCGGATGTTGTTCACCACCAGGGTGGCGAGCGCCTCACCTTCCACGTCTTCGGCCACGATCATGAGCGGCCGGCCCGCTTTGGCCACGCCCTCGAGCACCGGGAGCAACTCGCGGATGTTCGACACTTTCTTGTCGTAGAGCAGCACGAAGGGATCTTCGAGCACCGCGATCTGCTTGTCGGGGTTGTTGATGAAGTAGGGCGAGAGGTATCCACGGTCGAACTGCATGCCCTCGACGACATCGAGCTCATTGTTGAGCGACTTGCCGTCCTCAACGGTGATCACGCCTTCCTTGCCCACTTTCTCCATCGCCTCCGCGATGATGCGGCCGATCTCCTCGTCGGAGTTCGCCGAGATCGAACCGACCTGTGCGATTTCCTTCGAGGTGGTGGAAGGCTTGCTGATGCGCTTGAGTTCCTCCGTGATCGCAATCACGGCCTTGTCGATGCCGCGCTTGAGGTCCATCGGGTTCATGCCCGCGGCCACGTACTTCATGCCCTCGCGCACGATCGCCTGGGCGAGGACCGTGGCGGTGGTGGTGCCGTCGCCGGCGTTGTCGCTGGTCTTGGAGGCGACCTCCTTCACCATCTGGGCGCCCATGTTCTCGAACTTGTCCTTCAGCTCGATCTCCTTGGCCACCGACACACCGTCCTTGGTCACGGTGGGAGCGCCAAAACTGCGCTCAAGCACCACGTTGCGGCCTTTCGGGCCGAGCGTGACCTTGACGGCGTTGGCGAGGATGTTGACGCCGTTGACCAGTCGGGAACGGGCATCATCATGAAAATTGACTTGCTTGGCTGCCATAACTCTTTACTCCGATGAGTGCAAAACGATGTTGGGTATTGCGCGTGTAGCGCAGACATGCGTGGCTGGGGAACCCGCTTACTCCACAATCGCCATGATGTCTTCTTCACGCATCACAAGAAGTTCCTCGCCATCAACCTTGACGGTCTGGCCGCTGTACTTGCCGAAGAGAACCTTGTCGCCGACCTTCACTGCCATCGGGCGGACCGATCCGTCGTCCTGGATCTTTCCGTTGCCGACCGACAGGATTTCCCCCTGGTCGGGCTTTTCCGCAGCATTGTCGGGGATCACGATGCCGGAGGCGGTTTTGCGCTCGGTGTCGAGGCGCTTGACGATCACGCGGTCATGCAAAGGACGCAGTTTCATGCCTTGAAGCTCCTTTTGTTGAACATGGGATGAACGAGGAGAAGAGCCCGCTCCGCCCGCTGGGTGGTCTCTCGACCAGGAACCCTCGGCCTGTTGCTAGCACTCATCTCCTGCGAGTGCTAATAATACCCGGCTGATATGAAGATATCAAGTCAGTGGGTATCCATCGGATTCGGGTTGCGTGAGTGCTTGGGCCGCCCTGCGCTGATGGAGCAGCGCGGATGCTCCAACCGCATACCCGGGGATACATGGTTCGCGGCTACTCCTGGAGCCCCGGAGGCGCTTTTCCGGTCTGCCTGTGCGGTCCCGGCAACCCCACCGCTCTCGCACAGGAGGACAATCGAAGTCTTGAGCCTTGAGATCTGGAGGATGATGTGGAGACAATCACCAGGGAACACGACGCCCGCCAGCGCACTGCGGCGATGCGGCCCCGGAGCGCGGTTGCGGATCTGCGCAGCGACACGGTGACGCGGCCAACCCCGAGGATGCTTGCGGCGATGATGGCTGCGCGTACCGGCGACGACGTTTTTGGCGACGACCCAACCGTGCTGGCCTTGCAGGATCGCCTCGCGGAAATGCTCGGCTTCGAGGCTGCGCTTTTCCTGCCCACCGGCACGATGTCGAATCTGTGCGCGCTGATGGCGCATTGTGAACGGGGCGACGAGGTGCTCGTCGGGCAGAAGGCCCATACCTACAAGTACGAAGCGGGGGGTGCTGCGGTGCTCGGGAGTATCCAGCCTCAGCCTCTTGAGCAGGAAGCCGACGGGTCGATTGCGCTCGAGCGGATTGCGGGTGCGGTCAAGCCCGACGACCCGCACTTTGCGCGTACCCGGCTACTCGCCCTGGAGAATACTTTCGCGGGTCAGGTAATGCCGCAGGACTATGTGAGGGCTGCCACCCGGCTCGCCCGGGATCTTGGCCTTGCAAGCCACCTCGACGGGGCGCGCCTCTTCAATGCCGCATGTGCCCAGGGCCTTCGGGCGATCGAGATTGCCTGCCACTTCGACTCGGTTTCGGTTTGCCTGTCAAAGGGGCTCGGCACGCCGGCCGGGTCGGTGCTCGTGGGCTCTGCGGGACTGATTGCGCGCGCCCACCGGATCCGGAAGATGCTGGGTGGTGGAATGCGGCAGGCAGGCATTCTCGCAGCGGCGGGTCTTTACGCACTGGAGCACCATGTCGATCGGCTCAAGGAAGACCACGCGCGGGCAGCGACACTCGCGCATGCCCTGCGCTCGCTCGGGGGCCTCCGTGTCGTCCAGGCCACGAACATGGTCTGGGTTGAGGCCGGGGATGATCCGCAGCGCGACACTCGGTTACTCGACCAACTGGTTGCCCAGTTGCTAGCCTCCGGAGTGGAGGTGCTCGACCGGCGCCCCCTGCGTCTCGTCACCCACCTCGACATCGGAGACGAGCAACTTGCGGTGGTCCTTGACGCGATCGCTGTGGTCGCCTCGGATTGCCGCATCTGACACGGGCCGAGACTGTTCTTTGCGGCGCTGCCCGCGCCAGAAACTTTGAGGAGCCCTTGCCATGTACAAGCACTTCCTGCTTCCCACCGACGGTTCCGAGCCCTCGCAGGCGGCAACCGAGGCCGCGCTCCTGCTCGCCTCGGAGACCGGCGCGAGGGTGACTGCGCTCAACATTCAACGACCCTTTGTTCCGCCAGTCTTTGCCGAGATGCCGATCGCAGCGCCCTTCACCGACAGCGAGTATGAGAAGGCGGTGGGCCTTGCCTCCACGCGGATCCTGGCAACCGTGAAGGAGCGGGCGGAAGAACTCAAGGTGTCCTGTCGCACGATCACCCGGCTCGACAGCAGCGTCTGGGAAACCATCATCGAAGTTTCCGAAGACGAGGGTTGCGACCTGATCGTGATGGCCTCGCACGGACGTCGCGGCCTTGCGGCCCTGCTGCTCGGCAGCGAGACGCAGAAAGTACTCACCCACAGCGGCATTCCAGTGCTGGTGCACCGCAGGCCGGAAGACGCCGACGACTGACGGTCTTCAGGCGCGAGGCGGGCGGGGTGGCGGGGAAGGCGCGCTGGAACCCGGAAGGCGCAACGCTCAGTCCGTGGTGTAGTTGAGCGCCATGCGTCCGCCGTCCGGGTACACGATCTGCCCCGTGAGGTACGAAGCCTCCTCGCTCATCAGGAATGCGGCCACTTGCGCCACCTCTTCGGGCTCGCCCAGACGCAGCAGCGGTGTGCGCGAAAGGATCTTGCGGCGGGCTGCCTCCGAACCGAGCACCGCCTTTCGCGCAAGTTCGGTGGCGATCGTTCCAGGGCCAACCGCGTTCACACGGATGCCCTCGGCAGCCAGGGCCATCGCAGTCACGCGGGTCAGCTGATTCACGCCGCCCTTCGACACTGCGTAGGGCAGTTGATCGGGGATCGCCAGGAGCGCGTTCACGCTCGACATGTTGACGATCGAGCCCCGGATCGCATGCGCCACCATATGCCTCGCAACAACCTGGCTGAACACGAAATACGCGCGCAGGTTCACGTCAAGTACGCGGTCGAAGTCTTCGTCGCGGAGTTCGAGGAAGGGGCAACCGTGGATAATTCCCGCATTGTTGAGCAGCCCGTCCACCGTGCCCCAGTGTTGCAAAGCCATCGATAACGCCTGCTCGGCGCAGGAACGTGCACGGACATCGCCACGAAGGAAAAGGATCCGGTCCCTCGACGAGGCCGCGTCGTGCCCAGGGGTGCGGGCCGAGTCGCCGAGGACAGGAAAGTTGGCCGAGCCTCCGAGGGTGGGCGCATCGGCCGAGTCGCCAAGGGTGGAGTCGCGGACTGGGTCAGCCTGTGCAGAGGCGATTGCGGTTTCGTGCAAAGGTTCAATGCCGTCGGGGAAGGGCTCGAGGTCCACCACAAGAACGTGGGCCCCCTCGCGCACAAAGCGGGCCGCGCAGGCTGCGCCGATGCCACGGGCCCCACCGGTGACGATCAGGTGTCGATCCTTGAGGCGCATGGCGCTTCTCCTTGAAAGGTTGGGTCCATCGGTGTTGTTGGGTCCGTCGATACTGGAGGCCCCTTGGTGTTGATGGGTCCGCCGCTGTAGGTGGGTCCCCCGATCCTGATGGTCCGTTCGATCATGGTGGTCAGGTTGGTTGAGGCGGTTCGTCCTGCGCGCGAGCCTGCACCTGCGCGGGGTGTTTGGAACAAGGATTATTGCCCGGGCCAGCGCGGGTTCGAGCCAGCCCGGGTTCGACCGAGCCTGGGATCGAGCCGGCCCGGGATCGAGCCGGCCGCTGCCGATCGCGCATACGGACGGAGGACTTTGGAGCATGCCGAGCAGGGGTGATCAAGCGCGTCAAGGAGAGACGAGAGAGGCTCACTTGAGGCTGCGAGGGCGTCGTGCGCGACTCTGGCGCCGGCTCTTCGCGGTTTTCGTTCTTGCCGGGGTCAGCGTTCAGGTCCACGCGGCCGGAAGCGAGCGCGAAGCCGCCCTGCAGCAATGGCTTTCGCATCTGGCTCAGTCCCTGCAGATTCCCGGGAGTGCTGTGGGTCTTGCGCTCGAGCCACTCGGGATGCCCGTGGGCAATACGGCGCCACAAGCCGGATCACAGCCCCTGCGCTGGCTGCACCGTGCCGACGAAGCGATGAATCCCGCGTCCACGATCAAGATCCTCACCAGCCTTGCGGCACTCGAGTTGCTCGGACCCGGGTTGCGCTGGAAGACCGAGTGGCGGACCAATGCTCCTTTGCGTGGGGAGTCGATCGACGGCGATCTGGTGCTTCGCGGCTCTGGGGATCCGAAGCTCCTGATCGAGGATTTGCGGGCCGTGATCGCTGCGTTGCGCGCGTTGGGCCTGCGCGAACTGCGCGGCGACCTTCTGCTCGACGGAGCGCTCTACGAGCCCGGCGTGTCGGAAGTTGCTCCGATCGACGGCGATGTGTTTCAGCCCTACAACGTGGCCCCGATGGCGGCCGATCTCAACTTTCGTGCAACCCGGCTTGCCTGGGGAGGCGATGCACCGCTGCTTGCAGACCCGCCGCTCAGCGGTTTCCACTGGGTGGATCGTCTGGCAAAGCCGGCGGGCCCCTGCCGCGATGCAAGCGTGGCGTTTCGTCTCGAGGGTTTCCGCTCGGCGCGCGAAGTGATTGTGGAAGGGCGGTGGCCGCGCGCCTGCGGGCGGGGCGAGCGCTATGTTGCGATCGCCGACCCGGCGGAGTTCGCCGAGGCGCTTTTTCGTGCCGAATGGGCGGCTCAGGGCGGCGTGTGGACCGGCAGCGCAACGCGAAGCGATGGGGCAGCGCGCACTGCGCCACACCTGCTTCTGCGCTGGGAATCGCGGCACACCCTGCTCGAGGTGGTCCAGGATGTGAACAAACGAAGCAACAATCTGCTCGCACGGCACTTGTGGCTCCAGCTCTCCGCAGGCGGCGTATCGCCCGCAGCGCCCAGCGGACAGCCCGCAGCGCCCAACGGACGGCCTGCAGCGGTCAGCGCATCCACCGAGCGGGTTGCCGGCTGGCTGGCCGGTCGTGGGGTGAAGCTCACTTCACTCACGGTGGAGAACGGCTCGGGGCTTTCCCGGCTCGAACGTATCAGCGCACGCGATCTCAACCGCATCCTGCGCCTTGCCCAGGAACTGCCCAGCGCCGAAGCTTTTCGCGACAGCCTGCCCCTTGCCGGTGTGGACGGCACGATGGAGCGGCGGATCACCGAGCAGGGCTTTCGCGGCCGGCTCTGGCTCAAGACCGGGAGCCTCAACGAGGTTCGCGCACTCTCGGGCTATGTGGAGGCGCGTAGCGGTACGCGCTATGCGCTGAGCCTGCTGATCAACCATCCAAAGGCGCCTGCCGCGCGGCAGGCGATCGATGCTCTGCTGCGCATCATCGTTGCGGCGGGATGAAGCGCAGTTGCGCTGCGTTCCAGCGGCGGCCCCACGACGTGGATACTTCGCGCGAGTCTCCACCAAGCTCCGCGCAAACTCCGCGCAACCTCAGCGCGAACTCCGCGCAACGTCAGCGAAGCCTCAACGCAGACTCAACGCAGCCTCAACGCAACCCCAGCGCAGACTTAACGCAACCCCAGCGCAACCTCAACGGATAGCCAGCGACTCGAGCAGCGCCTGCATACGGGCGCCCACCTCGTCAACCATGCGGATCGGGCGCCCCCACTCGCGGCTGGTTTCGCCCGGCCATTTGCTGGTCGCGTCGAGCCCCATTTTCGAACCCAGCCCGGAAACCGGCGAGGCAAAGTCGAGGTAGTCGATGGGCGTGTTTTCCGCGATCAGCGTATCGCGGCCTGGATCCACCCTTGTCGTGATCGCCCAGATCACTTCGGGCCAGCTACGGATGTCCACGTCGTCATCCAGCACCACGATGAACTTGGTGTACATGAACTGGCGCAGAAAACTCCACAGCCCAAACATGACGCGCTTTGCATGCCCCGGGTACTGCTTGCGGAGCGAAACCAGCGCCATCCTGTAGGAGCAGGCCTCGGCAGGCAGGTAGAAGTCGACGATTTCGGGAAACTGTCGTTGCAGGATCGGAACGAAGACCTCGTTGAGGGCAAGCCCAAGGATTGCGGGCTCGTCCGGGGGTTTGCCGGTGTGGGTGCTGTGGTAGAGCGCGTTTTCGCGCATGGTGATGCGGTCGACGGTGAACACCGGGAACCAGTCCTGCTCGTTGTAGTAGCCGGTGTGATCGCCAAACGGCCCCTCGGGAGCCATTTCCCATCCGCTGAGCGCCGCAGGCGGAAGCGTTGCAGACCAGCCAAGGCTCTCGGCGTGGCCGCGGGTGAGTACGCCGTCGGGATCTGGGTACAAGTGGCCTTCGAGCACGATCTCCGCGCGGGCCGGAACTTGCAGCGGCAGACCACGGCAAGCGGTGAGCTCGGTACGGCTGCCGCGCAAAAGGCCGGCGAACTGGTACTCCGACAGACTGTCGGGCACCGGCGTGACCGCCCCAAGGATCGTGGCCGGATCGCAGCCGAGAACGGTGGCCACCGGAAAGGGCACGCCCGGGTTCCTGCCCTGATGCTCGCGAAAGTCAAGCGCGCCGCCGCGATGCGCAAGCCAGCGCATGATCGTTTTGTTCGGCGCAATCACCTGCTGGCGATAGATCCCCAGATTCTGTCGTTTGCGGGTGCTGCCCCGGGTGACGACCAGGCCCCAGGTGATGAGGGGCCCGGCGTCGCCCGGCCAGCAGGTCTGCACTGGGAAACGGTGCAGATCCACTTCTGTGCCCTCGAGCACGATCTGCTGGCAGGGCGCCCCGCGCACCTCTTTCGGGGTCATGCTGTAGATCTGCTTGAGCATCGGGAGCTTGTCCCAGGCGTCTTTGAGGCCGCGCGGCGGTTCGGGTTCCTTGAGGAGCGACAGGACCCGTCCGATCTCGCGAAGCGAAGCGCTGTGCTCGGCCCCCATGCCAAGCGCCACCCGCCGCGTGGTGCCGAAGAGATTGATCAGTGCCGGATGCGCCGACGGCGCGCTGCGCACCGAGCCTATCGGCCTTTCGATGAGAAGCGCTGGTCCGCCCCGCCGGAGACAGCGATCGGCCAGCGCAGTCATCTCCAGATTGGCCGCAACCGGATTGGGCACCCGGCGTAACTCGCCCAGCTTGTCCAATCTGTGAATGAAGTCGCGCAAGTCACTGTAATGCATCATCTTCGCATCGCCTTATCTGGCCCTTCCAGCCTTGGGTCGTGGAATCCCCACCTTTCGGTGCCCTGAGACGACCGAAGATCGGCTACATTCGCGCTCCCGGATCCCACGGTTGCAAGGGCTTGCGGGGATGCTTCCGCGCAGTTTCGGTCAACCTGGTTCCGCAAGGTTCCGATCGTCGTCGTTGCGATCAACCGGGTGCCGCTCCTTGCCATTTTGAACCTTTATCCTGAGCCACTGGAGTCGACGCTGCTGTGCACGCCCTCGTGAAGATCGCTGAATTGCGTCTGCTGCCCTACCTGCTGGCCCTGTGTCTCGGGTGCAGCACAGCGTGGCGGCACGGGCTTTCGCTGGCTCCCGGTTTTTCAGGGGTGCCGAGGGTGGCGCATGGAAACTCCGTTTTGCCCCAAGGGGATCGGGGGCCCATCGCTCCACACGCGCCCTCCCCATCGGTGGAATCCAGGTACCCAACGCTTGACGCTGCGCCTCGAACTCCTCCGGTGATGGCACAGGCGCCGGGCCAGGGGAGCGCGGAGTCCATGCGGCAGCTGCGCCTTGCCCTCAGCGTGGAGCAGGATCGGCTTGCCGATTTCATCGCAGACCGCTACCGCGTGGCGGGGGATCTGGTGAGCGAGGTGGTTTCTGCCGCCTACGAGATCGCCCACGAGCACAGGCTCGATCCGCTCCTCGTGCTCGCGGTGGTGGCGGTTGAGTCCCGCTTCGATCCTCTCGCCCAGAGCCCCAGGGGAGCGCAAGGCCTGATGCAGGTCCTCACAAGGGTGCACGCCAAACGCTTTGAGGCCTTTGGCGGCGTGGCCACCGTGTTTGATCCGATCACCAATTTGCGCGTGGGGGTTGCGATACTCAGCGAATACCTGCGTCGCGACGAAAGCATCGAATCGGCGCTCAAGGCGTATGTGGGCGCTGCCCACCTTCCCCACGACCGGGGCTTTGGTAGCCGGGTCATGCAGACCCGCAGCGAGATGGAGCGGGCTACAGGGTTATCGCCCCTCGCCGAACCTGCCCGTTGAGTCCGGCCGACCAGGCTTCGATCCGCGCAAGCGCCTCCTCGATGCCCTCGAGCGAGGTAGCGTAGGAGAAGCGCACCCAATCGTGCGCAGCGTGGCTTCCGAAGTCGGTGCCCGGTACGATCGAAACGCCCGCTTCGTGGAGTAGCCGCTCGGCAAATGTGCTGCTCGACATCCCGAAATTGCGGATGCTGGCCCAGACATAGAAGGCACCGTCCGGGGTGACGGGAATATGGAAGCCGAGCGCCCGGAGCGCCGGCACGATGCGGTTGCGCCGCGCCTCGAACTGGTCTCGCCTGCGCGCGAACTCCGCAAGGCATTCCGGCAGAAAGCAGGCCAGCGCTGCGTGCTGCGCGAGCGCCGAAGGGCAGATATAGAGGTTCTGCTGGAGTTTCTCGAAGCTTCGCACCCACTTCGGCGGAACGATCAGCCAACCGAGTCGCCAACCGGTCATGTGGAACTGTTTCGAAAAGCTGTTGGCGATCACGAGATCACGCCGGATGTGCAACGCGGAGTACGCACCCGGCGCAATCCCGGCAGCGCGGTCTCCATAACTCAGGCCCTGGTAGATCTCGTCCATGATCACGAAGCCGCCACGTTCGCGTACCGCTTCGAGCGTGGCGGCAAGCGCCTCGCGCCCGAGCGAGGTACCGGTGGGATTGGCCGGGGAGGCGAGAAGCATGCCGCGGCTTTCCTTGCGCCAGTGTTGTGCAACCATCGCGGCGCTGAGTTGGAATCGGGTGGCCTCCCCGGTGTGGATCGCCCGGGGCACTCCGCCTGCGGCGGCGACGAAATGGCGGTTGCAGGGATAGCCGGGGTCAGTCATCAGGACTTCGTCGCCCGGGTTCACCAGCGCCATGCATGCAAGCGTGAGCGCCGCAGAGGCGCCCGCAGTGATGAGAACGCAATCGGGGTCAACCTCCAGCGCTTCGCTAGCCAGGTAGTAGCCGGCGATTGCCTTGCGCAATTCGGCCACGCCGGTGGCCGCGGTGTACTGGCTCCGGCCTTCGCGTGCCGCCCGCGCCAGCGCCTCGACAACCGGCCTCGGTGCAGTGAAGTCGGGCTCGCCGATGCTCATGTGGATGATCGAGCGGCCGGCCGCTTCGAGCGCACTGGCCTGGCGCACCAGATCCATCACCTGAAAGGGCGCAATGTGCGCATTGCGCCCCGCAAGCGCAGGGAGTTCCGGGCAACGATCCGGGTCCGCAGGGGCGCAGCGGCGCGGGTTGCCGGCCTCTTGCACACCGAGCACCTCCATCGCACGCTGCACCCCGCCGCTGCGATGCGGCACACCGGCGAGCCTGAGTGCCATTTCCACCCCGCCCAGGGCGCCAAGGAGCATCAAGGCGTTGAAGTCACCCAGGTGTCCGATCCGGAACACCTTGCCGCTGAGCCGTCCGAGGCCCTGGCCAAGCGAAAGGTTGAAGTGCTCCAGCGCGATCGCCCGCAGCGCGTCGGCATTCGCGGGCGAAGCCTCCGGAATCAGGACCGCGGTGAGGGTGGCGCTGTACTCGGCGGGGTCTTGCGCAACGATCTCGAGCCCCCACCCCTGAACCGCGGCACGCGTTGCCTCGGCCAGCCGCGCGTGGCGTGCAAAGACTTCGCGCAAGCCTTCTTCCTCGAGCATTGCGATCGCTTCATGCAGGCCGTAGAGCAGATTGCTGGCCGGGGTGTAGGGAAAGAAACCCCTCGCATTGGGTTCGAGCATGTCGGCCCAATCCCAGTAGGCGCGCGGCAGCTTCGCGTGCGCACTCGCCGCAAGAGCCTTGCGGCTGATGGCGTTGAAGGAAAGTCCGGGCGGAAGCATCAGGCCCTTCTGCGAGCCGGCGACGGTTACATCCACGCCCCAGGCGTCGTGCTGGTAGTCGACCGAGGCGAGCGACGAGATGGTGTCCACCATCAGCAGTGCCGGATGCTGCGCTCCATCGATGGCTGCGCGCACTTCGGGTATCCGGGTGCAGACGCCGGTCGATGTTTCGTTGTGCACCACACACACTGCGCGGATCTTCGCCGCTGTGTCGTGGCGAAGGTGCGCCGCGATCGACTGCGCATCTGCGCCGCGACGCCAGGTGCCCTCCAGAAACACCACTTCGAGCCCGAGCCTTTCAGCGAGACGCTTCCAGAGGGTTGCGAAATGTCCGGTCTCGCACATCAGCACCGTATCGCCGGGGCTCAGGGTGTTGACGAGCGCAGCCTCCCAGGCGCCCGTGCCCGAGGCGGGAAAGATCACCACCGGCTCGGTGGTCCTGAAGATCCTGCGCAGGCCTTCGAGGACCGAGCGTCCGAGCTGCTGGAACTGCGGCCCGCGGTGGTCGACGGTGGGCGTGCCGATCGCGCGCAGGATGCGGTCGGGCACATTGGTGGGGCCGGGTATCTGCAGGAAGTGTCGACCGCTGGGGTGCGCATTCAATGCAAGCTCGCGTGCCGGTTTCATCGACCCCATCCTCGTTGCCTCGTTACCCCGCTGATACCCGGCTGATACCCGGCTGGCTTCCAGGCGGGCCCTTTGGGTTTCCGCAGCCTTGGAGGATCGGCCTGCGGATTACACTTTGCGCATTGTGGACCATGTCGATTCGCGCGTCTTCCCTGCAGGCCAGCCTTTGATCCGCAAGGCCTGATGAATCCAGGCAGGATCGTGCGTGCCAGCCCCATGGACCGGACAGAGCTCTTCCGCTACAAGCCCGGCTACGCCATGCGGCCACTCGATACTGCGCTCGATTGGTCGGCCTGGGATGCTCAGAACGACCCGCTTACCGGAGTGCTCACCCTGCCGGGCACCGGGGGCGACCCGGCCCTACCACCGTATGGGCCGAAATGCGGCGGCAGTCGATGCTGCGACCGCGCATGTCGCGCCACTTGCCCTGGGCGATGTGCAGGGAGCGCGGCGTGTACCTGGGCGCACGCTCGCGTTGCTCTTTGCCGGGTTCCTCGAGCGCTGTTGCGGCATGGCGGGAGCCTTCGGCTACCATGCCGAGCACTACACGCTATCTATGGCGATGGCCGAGGATGTGTTGCTGCCTGCGGTGAGGCACGCCTGGGCGCAGGATCTCGTGGTTGCCGAAGGCACGAGCTTTCGTTACCAGATCAGGGACGGTACCGGGCGGAAAGCGGCGCACCTTGCGGGCGTGGTTGCGCGCAGCGCCGGGCTGGTGCCGGTGATTGCGCCGTAGTTTGCTGAGGCGTTCGAGCAAAAAAGGGAGGAGACGAAATGGCGATGGATCCGCAGCTGCGGCGCGCGGCACTCGAGTACCACGAACAGGGACGACCGGGGAAGATCGCGGTGGAGCCCACCAAGCAACTGACCAACCAGCGCGACCTCGCGCTTGCCTACACGCCTGGTGTTGCTGCGGCATGCGAGGAAATCGTGAAGGATCCGGCGAATGCGCGCCGCTACACAGCGCGCGCCAACCTGGTTGGGGTTGTAACCAACGGGACAGCCGTCCTTGGCCTCGGCGATATCGGGCCGCTCGCCGGCAAGCCGGTGATGGAAGGCAAGGCGGTGCTGTTCAAGAAGTTTGCCGGAATTGACGTGTTTGATATCGAACTTCACGAGAAGGATCCCGACAGGCTGGTGGAAATCATCGCGGCGCTCGAGCCGACCTTCGGAGGGATCAATCTGGAGGACATCAAGGCGCCGGATTGCTTCGAGGTGGAGCGCAAGCTGCGCAAGCGCATGAAGATCCCGGTCTTCCATGACGATCAGCACGGCACCGCCATCGTGGTGAGCGCAGCACTGACCAACGGGCTCAAGGTGGTAGGCAAGTCGATCGACAGGGTCAAGCTCGTGACGAGCGGCGCCGGAGCCGCGGCGCTGGCGTGTCTGGATCTGCTCGTCGATCTGGGCCTGCCGGTGGAAAACATCTGGGTGACCGACCTCGCCGGAGTGGTCTACCGGGGCCGCAGGGAGCTGATGGACCCCGACAAGGAGCGCTTTGCCCAGGACACTGCGGCGCGCACCCTCGCCGAGGTGATCGAAGGTGCCGACGTGTTTCTCGGGCTCTCCGCCGGGGGCGTGCTCAAGCCTGAAATGGTGGCGCGCATGGCCGTGCAGCCGATCGTCTTTGCGCTTGCCAACCCTGAACCCGAGATTCTTCCCGCGCTGGCACGCGAGGCGCGCTCCGATGCGGTGATTGCCACCGGACGCACCGATTTCCCGAATCAGGTCAACAACGTGTTGTGCTTTCCCTTCATCTTTCGCGGCGCGCTCGATGTGGGCGCCACCACCATCACCCGCGAGATGGAGATCGCTGCAGTCCATGCGATCGCGGATCTGGCCCGCGAGGAACAATCCGAAGTCGTGACCGCCGCCTACGGCACGCAGGGGCTCAGCTTCGGTCCCGATTACATCATCCCCAAGCCCTTCGATCCTCGGCTGATCGCGCGGGTGGCGCCGGCGGTGGCGCGCGCGGCGATGCAGTCGCAGGTTGCCACCCGACCGATCGAGGACTTCGCCGCCTACCGCAGCACGCTCGAGCAGTTCGTGTACCGCTCGGGCAACTTCATGAAGCCGATCTTCGCAAGCGCCCGCCGCGCGCTCACCAAGCGCGTTGTCTATGCCGAGGGTGAAGACGAGCGGGTGCTTCGTGCGGCCCAGGTGGTTGTGGACGAGGATCTCGCGCGGCCGATCCTGGTGGGGCGACCTGCCGTGATCGAGTCGCGTATCCAGCGGCTTGGGTTGCGCGTCCGCCCGGGTCATGATTTCGACGTGGTCAATCCCGAACGCGATGACCGCTACCGTGTGTACTGGCAGACCTACCACCGGCTCACCAGCCGCAGGGGTATCACCGAGCAATATGCGCAGATCGAATTGCGCCGACGCTTCACGCTCATCGGCGCGCTGATGGTGCATCTCGGTCAGGCCGACGGTATGATCTGCGGCACTTTCGGGGCCTATGTTGCGCACCTCTCTTTCATCGACCAGGTGATCGGCAAGCGTTCTGGCGTGAACTGCTATGGGGCGATGAACACTGTGCTGCTGCCGGGTCGCCAACTCACGCTTGTCGACACCCATGTCAACGCCGACCCTAGCGCCGAGCAGATCGCAGAGCTCACCATGCTTGCTGCGGAGCAACTCGCGCAGAAGGGGGTGAGGCCGAAGGCAGCGCTGCTTTCCCACTCGAACTTCGGCACCTCGGATCTCCCGGCGGCAAGCAAGATGCGCGCGGCGCTCGCCTTGCTGCGCGCGCGCGGGGTGGACTTCGAGGTGGATGGCGAAATGCATGCCGACGCGGCCCTCGACCCCGACTACCGGCGCACCATCCTGCCCGACTCGACGCTCTCGGGCGAGGCCAACCTTCTGGTGATGCCCACCATTGATGCTGCCAATGTGTCCTACAACCTGCTTCGCGTGGCGGCGGGCAACAATGTTGCCATCGGTCCGGTGCTGCTCGGGGCTGCCGCTCCGGTGCATATCCTCACGCCCTCGGCCACAGTTCGCCGGATCGTGAACATGACCGCATGGACTGTGTCGGACATGCAGGCAAATGCCAGACTGAGCCTGTAGCAGGGGCGCGCAACTCACGCTTCGGTCGGCAATCCCTTCGGGGCGATCCAGTCGCCCCACGCCGACTGGATCGCAGCCAGCGCAGCGAGCGCTGCGGTTTCGGTGCGCAACGTGCGCGGACCAAGGTGCACTGCGAGAAAACCGGCACTGGCCGCCTGCTGCGCCTCGGCATCGGAGAGGCCTCCCTCGGGGCCCACCAGCAGCGTGATGCGTTGGGCGCTGGCGCGCATCGAACCCCGCCCGTCGTCGAGCGCCTGCGGCGCGGTTGACGCCTCGGGTACCTCCCAGGGAGGGGGTTGTCTGAGGCGTGAGGCGAGCGCCACCGGCGCATGGGGATCGAGAACCCACCGCGTCCCTGGCTCTTCGCCAGCGCAGGGGCCGGACGGCGACCACGCAAGAGCATCCTTCCACGCCAGGGGTCCCTCCACCGCAGCGAGCCAGGGGTTGCCGGATTGCTGGCACGCAGAGGCCGCCACCGCGCGCCAATGCGCCAGTTTGCGCACGGCGCGCCCCGCATCGACCTGGCCAACGCTACGCTCGCACCGCACCGCAACGAAGTGGGCAAGACCGAGTTCGATTCCCTTTTGCACGGTGAAGTCCATCGGATCGGCACTACTCAGCCCCTGCAGCAGGCAAAGCTGCGGCCTTGGCGGGGGGGTGGTGTGCGTGTGCAGTGGCAGGAGCCAGGCCTGGTCGTGGTGGGTGTTTACAGGGGCGGCGTTCGGCGGGTCCCTCGAGAGCCGGCAACGCACAACCGTGCCCGCACCGTCGAGCAACTCCAGTGTGTCGCCCGCGCGCATCCGAAGCACATGCAGGACGTGGTGCGCTTCCTCGCGGGAGAGGCGGATGTGGGCGAGGCCGGCTCCAGCGTGGACACCTTCACCCGCTCCCGGGTGGTACGGTCTGAGAAGGCGTGGCTGATGCCGACGCTCGCTCCGACTCATGCGCTTCGGCGGGTTGGATCGGGGCGAAGCGGTGTGAGCGCAGGAGTTTGTGCACTTTCGGGGTTGGCAAGGAGCGCACGCAAGGTATTGGGCAGGGCAAAGAGGGCAGGGTGGATCTCGGCGTTGTAGTACCGAAGCGCAGGACCTATGAGTTGGAAGAGCCGCTCCCGGACCGCCTGGGGCGCGACACGCCGGGGGTCGCTCGACTGGCTGCACACCGCAAGGCTCCAGTAGCTGCCGTAGAGGGGGATGTAGAGGCCGAGCGGGGCAACCACAGCAAAGTGGCGCTGCAAACGCCCCTGAAGCTGGGCCACCAGTTTCGGGGCAAAGATCGGGCTGCCGGTGTGCAGGACGAGCGCCCCGTGGGGTTCGAGCAGACGCCCAACGTTGCCAAAGAAGGCCTCGCTGTAGAGCGGTGAGGCGGGCGTGTCGGGGTCGGTGAGGTCGAGGATCACGAGATCGAAGCGCTCGCGCATCTGACCCGCCAGGTCAAAGCCGTTGCCGATCCGCAGTTCCACCCGAGGGTCATCGAGTGCTCCGCGGTGCACCTCGCCCAGAAAGCGCCGGGCCATGCGCACAACCGCCTCGTCGATTTCGGCGATGACAACACGTTGCATACCCGGATACTTGAGGAGTTCTTCACAGGAACCGCCGTCGCCGCCCCCGAGGATCAGCGCGCTGCGCGGACTGCCCACCGTGATCGCAGCCGGATGAATCAGCGCTTCATGGTAGTAGTACTCATCGCGCTCCGAGGTCATGTAGTCGCCATCGAGCAGGAAGAGCCGGCCGAACTGCTCGCTCTCATACACCTCGATCCGCTGAAACGCGCTTTGCTCCGCATGAAGCAGGCGGCCAAGCCTGTAGCCGTAGCGGCTGTGCGCGTTGAGCGCCTCGTCGTGCCAGGTCCCGCCGAGGGCGCCGGCCCCGGGCGTGCCGGCCCCGGGCGTGCCGCTGCGCCCGATGCCAACGCTGCCACCACCGCCGTCGATGCCGCGATCGATCTGCTGGCGACCGACCCGCTCGGGCTTGAAGTGCGCAATCAGTACCTCGAACAGACTGCGGGCCTTGCTGCTGTTGTCGCTCGAGAAGTTGCACACGTAAACATCGAGCGTTACTTCGTTGCGCTCGGGCCAGGTGTGCAGGGCTACGTGCGACTCGGCAAGGAGCACCATGCCGGTCACGCCGCCCGCGTGCCCTGCAAAGTCGGGAAAACGGTGGAAGCGGTCGCCTACCGCGTGCAGGCCGGCGCGCGCAACCGCTTCCAGGCAATGGATGCGCAAGGCCTCGGCATTGCTCAGCAGCCCTTGGTGGGGACGGCATTCGTACAAATCGGCGGTAAGATGAAGACCTTGCATGGAAACTTTCAGGTAGTCCCTGATTATAGTTTTGCTGCAGGGCCTCCCGATCCCGCATCGGCTCAGACTGACGGACACGCGCGCACTTGCCTTTGCCCGCGAAGTCGGCGAAGCTTGCGCGGGGCGCATTCGCATGCGGCGGGGTGCCGTTTGCGCTGCACCCAGTGCGCGGGTGCAGCACCGCCCGCCCGGGAACCAACCGTCATCCGAGCAAGGAGTGATCCGCGATGAGTATTCGTGTAGCAATCAATGGCTACGGCCGCATCGGGCGTAATGTGCTGCGGGCCCACTACGAGGGCGGCAAGACCCACCCGATCGAGATCGTGGCAGTCAACGATCTGGGCGACCCCAGGACCAACGCGCATCTCACCCGCTACGACACCGCGCACGGGCGCTTTCCCGGCGAAGTGCAGGTGGAGGGCGATGCCCTGATCGTGAACGGTGACCGGATCCGGGTACTTGCGCAGCGCAACCCGGCGGAGTTGCCCTGGAAAGAACTCGGCGTGGACGTGGTGCTGGAATGCACCGGACTTTTCAACAGCAAGGAGAAAGCCTCGGCGCATCTGCGCGGTGGGGCTCGCAAGGTCCTTCTCTCGGCACCCGGCGGTAAGGATGTTGACGCCACGGTGGTATACGGTGTGAACCATCAGGTGCTCAAGGCCGACCACACCGTGGTCTCCAACGCTTCGTGCACCACCAACTGCCTCGCCCCGCTGGTGAAACCGCTGCACGAGGCGATCGGGCTCGAGTCCGGACTGATGACCACGATCCACGCCTACACCAACGATCAGGTGCTGACCGATGTGTACCACGAAGACCTGCGGCGCGCGCGCGCAGCCACGATGTCGATGATTCCCACCAGGACCGGGGCCGCGGCCGCAGTCGGTCTGGTGCTGCCCGAGCTCAGCGGCCGCCTCGACGGGTTTGCCGTTCGCGTACCCACGATCAATGTGTCGATCGTGGACCTCTCCTTCGTCGCTGCGCGTCTGACGAGCGCTGAGGAGGTGAATGCGATCCTCAAACAGGCGAGCGAATCGGCGCTCGAGGGGATCCTGGCCTACAGTACCGAACCGCTGGTGTCGGTGGATTTCAACCACCATCCTGCGAGTTCGATTGCCGATGCCACGCTTACCAAGGTGTCAGGACGCCTCGTGAAGGTCTCGAGTTGGTACGACAACGAATGGGGCTTTTCCAATCGCATGCTCGATACCACCGTGGCCATGGTGCGGGCAGCCTGAACCTCAACCGCGCAGCACCACGCAAGGAGTTGCCACGCTGTGAAACATGCCACCAAGATTGTTGCAACCCTCGGGCCCGCCTCGTCGAGCGAGGAGGTGCTTGAGCGCCTGATCGAGGCCGGGGTGAATGTTGTGCGCCTGAACTTCTCGCATGGGACTTCGGCCGAGCATTGCGCAAGGGCTGAACGGGTGCGCGCGATCGCCGACCGGAGGCACCGCGACGTGGGCATCCTGGTCGACCTCCAGGGGCCGAAGATCCGTATCGGGAAGTTTGCCGACGGTGCGGTAACCCTCCGTGCGGGCGATGCCTTCCGTTTCGACATCCACTGCGAGGAAGGCGACCAGCACACGGTGGGCCTCGACTACAAGGAACTCGTCAACGATGTCCGGCAGGGCGACACGCTGGTGCTCAACGACGGGCGCATGACGATGCAGGTCGAGTCGGTGAGCGACTCGGTGATCGACGCCCGCGTGCGCGTGGGCGGCGTGCTCTCCGACCGCAAGGGCATCAATCGTCTCGGTGGCGGCCTTTCGGCTGCGGCCCTCACCTCCAAGGACATGGACGACATCCGGACGGCTGCATCGCTCGAGGCGGACTTTCTCGCGGTGTCGTTCCCGAAGCATTCCTCCGACATGTACATGGCACGCGAACTGATGCGCGCCTGCGGAAGCCGTGCGCACACGGTGGCGAAGATCGAGCGCTTCGAGGCAATCGGCAATCTGGAAGAAGTGCTCAAGGCCTCCGACGGCATCATGGTGGCGCGCGGCGATCTGGCGATCGAAGTGGGGGACGCTGCGGTCCCCGCCCTGCAAAAACGCATGATCCGCCTGGCGCGTGAACTCAACAAGTTCACCATCACCGCCACCCAGATGATGGAATCGATGATCGATTCGCCAGTGCCAACCCGGGCCGAGGTTTCCGATGTGGCCAACGCGGTGATCGACGGCACCGACGCGGTGATGCTCTCGGCCGAATCGGCCACCGGAACGTATCCGGTGGAGACGGTGGAGTCGATGGTGCGCATTTGCGCGGAGGCTGAAAAGTCGCATCGTGTTTCGCTCGACACCGAAGTCCTCAACCGCACCTTCACACGCATCGATCAGTCGATCGCCATGAGCGCGCTCTTCGTGGCGCACCACATGCAGGTGAAGGCAATTGCCGCGCTCACACAATCCGGGTCCACTGCGCTGTGGATGTCGCGGCTCAATGCCGGCGTGCCGATCTATGCGCTCACCCCGGAGGAATCCACCCGGCGCAGGATGACGATCTACCGCGATGTGCAGCCCTTGCTCACCCGCTACGAGGCGCTCGACCGCGATGCGCTGCTGCTTGCCTGCGAAAACCAGCTGATCGCCGCCGGCGTCGTCCGCAAGGGCGACCTGATCGCGCTCACGATCGGCGAGCCGATCGGCAAGGCTGGCGGCACGAACACCCTCAAGCTCGTCCGTGTCGGAGAACACTGAGCCCGCCCTCTTCAACCACCGGAGCAACCTCATGGCCCTTGTATCCATGCGCCAACTGCTGGACCATGCTGCAGAGAACGATTACGGCATTCCCGCATTCAACGTCAACAACCTCGAGCAGGTGCAGGCGATCATGTCGGCTGCGGCCAAGGTGGATGCGCCTGTGATCATGCAGGCCTCCGCAGGGGCGCGCAAGTACGCGGGCGAGGGCTTCCTGCGCCACCTCATCGAGGCGGCGGTGGAGAGCTATCCGCAGGTGCCTGTGGTGATGCATCAGGACCACGGTCAGTCGCCGGCAATCTGTCTGCAGGCGATGCGGCTCGGCTTTTCCTCGGTGATGATGGATGGTTCGCTGATGGAAGACGGCAAGACGATTGCGAGCTACGACTACAACGTTGAGACCACCCGTGCGGTGGTCAACATGGCGCATGCGGTCGGCGTCACGGTGGAGGGCGAACTCGGCTGCCTCGGCTCGCTCGAGACGATGAAGGGCGACAAGGAGGACGGCCACGGTGCCGAGGGGAGCATGACGCGCGAGCAATTGCTCACCGATCCCGAGCAGGCGGCCGACTTCATCCGCCGCACCGCAGTCGATGCGCTTGCGATCGCGATCGGTACCTCGCACGGTGCCTACAAGTTCAGTCGCAAGCCCACCGGCGACATTCTTGCGATCGACCGCATCAGGGAGATCCACCGACGCATCCCGAACACGCACCTTGTGATGCACGGTTCCTCTTCGGTACCCCAGGATCTGCTGGAGGAGATCCGTCGCCATGGCGGCGATATGAAGGAGACCTACGGCGTCCCGGTGGAGGAGATCCAGGGCGCGATCCATCACGGCGTGCGCAAGATCAACATCGATACCGATATCCGCCTTGCAATGACCGCAGCGGTCCGCAAGTATCTCGCGGAGCATCCGGAGCGCTTCGATCCCCGCGACTACCTGAAACCAGCCACCGCTGCGGCAACGGCGATCTGTATGCAACGCTACGAACAGTTTGGCTGTGCAGGGCAGGGCTCGCGCATCCGGCCACTTGCAATGTCGGTGATGATCGAGCGATACCGCAAGGGCGAACTCGCGCCTGTCGTGCACTGAGCGCGGCGATGCGTGCGCTCCTTTGCACAAGGCACGGCGAGCCTGAGTTGCTCGAACTCAGCGAGGTGCCGCTGCCGCAACCCGGGCCCGGCCAGGTCCGCATCGCGGTGCAGGCCGCAGGCGTGAATTTCCCCGACACCCTGATCATCCGCAACCTCTACCAGTTCAAGCCCGCGCTGCCCTTTTCGCCGGGTGGCGAGGTGGCCGGCGTGATCACTGCGCTCGGCGACGATGCGGGAGGGGGGGCAGGCGCCCGCCCCGGGGCCGGATCATCCGGCTTGCGTGAAGGCGATCGGGTGATGGCGCTGTGCGGTCATGGGGGCTTTGCCGAACAGGTGATCGTGGATGCGGCCAAGGCAGTGAAGATCCCCGAAGGCGTGTCGATGGAACTCGCCGCGTCCTTCACCATGGTCTACGCCACCTCCTACCACGCGCTTGTCGACCGGGCCGCGCTCAGGTCTGGCGAAAGTCTGCTGGTCCTGGGGGCCGCCGGGGGTGTCGGGCTGTCGGCAGTGGAGATCGGCAAGGCGCTCGGTGCGCGGGTCATTGCTGCAGCATCGAGCGACACGAAACTGCAGGTCTGCCGCGAGCATGGTGCCGACGATCTCATCAACTACACCCGCGAGGACCTCCGGGAGCGACTGCGCAGCCTCACCGCAGGCCAGGGGGTGGATGTGGTCTACGATCCCGTGGGGGGGCACTTTGCCGAGCCCGCCTTCAGGTCGATCGCCTGGCGCGGCCGCTACCTGGTCGTCGGTTTCGCCCTCGGGGAGATTCCCTCGCTGCCGCTCAACCTCGCGCTTCTCAAGGGGGCAGGCATCCTCGGCGTGTTCTGGGGGGCCTACATCAGCCGCGAACCCCAGGCCTTTCAGGCCGACATGCAGCGCCTGCTTGCGTGGGTTGCCCAGGGGCGTCTACGGCCGAGGATTTCGGCGCGCTACAGCCTCGAGGAAGCGCCGCAGGCCATCCGCGCACTGATGGATCGGCGCGCGGTTGGCAAGCTTGTCGTTGTGCCGTGAGCCGGGGGCATCCAGCGGTCTTTCATTCGCGGATCGCCTCGCTGCCTCTGGTGGGCAGGGGCAAGGTGCGCGACCTCTATGCGCTCGGTGAGAACCATCTGCTGATCGTTACCACCGACCGGCTCTCGGCCTTCGATGTCGTGATGCGCGAGCCGATTCCGGGCAAGGGCGAGGTGCTCAACACACTGAGCCTCCGATGGTTCAGCAGATTTGAATCGATCGTGCAAAACCATCTCAGCGGGATCGACCCCGCTTCGGTGGTGCTCCCGGAAGAGCGCAACGAGGTACGCGGGCGATCGGTGGTGGCCCTGCGGCTGCAACCGCTGCCGATCGAGGCGGTGGTGCGGGGTTATCTGATCGGGTCGGGCTGGAAGGACTACCAGCGGGAAGGGGCGGTGAGCGGTGTCCGGTTGCCCCCGGGGCTGCAACTTGCCTCGCGTCTTGCCGAACCGATCTTCACGCCCGCAGCCAAGGCAGCGCAGGGAGAGCATGACCTCAACATCGATGAGGCGGAGGTTGAAAGGAGGATCGGTCGCACGCTTTCCGCAGCGATCCGCCGGTTGAGCCTGGAGCTCTACAGCAAGGCCGCAGCGTTTGCGCAGGAGCGCGGAATCCTGGTTGCAGATACCAAGTTCGAGTTCGGCATCGACGCGCAGGGCACGATGCGGCTGATGGACGAAGTACTCACCCCGGATTCCTCGCGGTTCTGGCCCGCAGACCAGTGGGTGCCTGGCCACTCGCCCCCTTCCTTCGACAAGCAGTTTGTGCGCGACTGGCTTGAGCGACGCGCTGACTGGAACAGGACTGCGCCGGCACCAGAGCTTCCGCCCGAGGTGATTGCCCAGACGGCGGCACGCTATCAGGAAGCCCTGCGCAGGCTGGGCGCGCAGTGAGGACCGCAACATGCGACCTGCAAGCCCTGCGCGGGCTGGGCGAAGAATGAGTACCTCATCAATCAGGGTGGCGGTGGTGATGGGGTCTTCAAGCGACTGGGAGATCATGAAACACGCGGCCGAAGTGCTTGCTGCGTTCGCGGTGGAGCATGAGTGCCGGGTTCTCTCGGCGCACCGCATGCCCGATGCCATGTTCAACTTCGCAGAGCGGGCGGCCGAACGCGGCTTGCGTGCCATCATTGCCGGCGCGGGCGGCGCAGCGCACCTGCCTGGAATGCTTGCCTCGAAGACCCTTGTTCCCGTCTACGGGGTGCCAGTGCCAGGCCGCTACTTGCGCGGCGAGGACTCGCTGCTTTCAATCGTGCAGATGCCACGCGGCGTGCCAGTGGCAACCTTCGCAATCGGGGAGGCTGGCGCAGCAAATGCAGCGTTGCATGTGGTTGCGCAGCTCGCGCTCAACGACCCGCGCCTGCACGCTGCACTGCGCGATTTTCGCCAAACCCAGACCGAAAGCGCTGCGGCTGCGAAGCTTCCGCCCCCCCCTGCAGCCACAGTGCCTGCGCGATCAGACGTTGCATCTCTGTCGGATCTGCCGACGACGGCTGCCGAGCGCAAAGGCTGAGCGATGCCCGGGCCGGCCGTTGAGGTGTTGAGGCTCGGCCTGATGGGCGGGGGCCAGCTTGGCCGAATGTTCGTGCACGCGGCGCAGCGTCTGGGCATGGAAGTGGTGGTGCTCGACCCGGTTCCGGGTTGCCCCGCTGCGCAGGCCGCTGACCGTCATCTTTGCGCGGCCTACGACGATCTGCAGGCGATCGACGAACTCGCCCGCCAGTGCGTTGCAGTCACGACCGAGTTCGAGAATGTCCCCGCACGGAGTCTGCTACGGCTCGCGCGCCGCGTCCGGGTGGCACCCTCGGCGAATGCAGTGGCGATTGCGCAGGATCGACTCGAAGAAAAGCGCTTCTTCCGCAGGATCGGCATCCCGACGACCGATTTTTTCGCTTTCCCGGGCAGCCTTGGATCAGCCGCCGAGGGGCCGGATGCGAAACTGCAATGGGCCGGTACGGCTTTTGCGCCGCCAGGCTTCAGGTATCCGGCGATTCTCAAGACCCGTCGCCTGGGCTACGACGGCAAGGGGCAGGTTGTGGTTGGATCGGCCGGGGAACTCGAGAGGGCCTGGCGAGGGCTTGGGAGCACCGATTGCATTGTCGAGAGCCGCCTGCCGCTGCATGCCGAGCTTTCGGTTGTGCTTGCCCGGGGCTTCGATGGGGTTTGCGCCGTCTATCCTGTGTTCGAGAACCGTCACGAAGCGGGCATTCTTGCCTCGAGCCTGCTTCCGGCCCGCCTGAGTCCACCACTGCTGGAGGAGGCTTGCGCGATGACGCAACGGATCGCGCACGCCCTTGACTACCACGGTGTACTCTGCGTGGAGTATTTTGTTGTGCGATCGCCGGATCCTCCGCAAGCCTTGGATACTCCTCGGGTGGTGAATGCAGCCCGTGCCGCCGGTAGCCTCATCCTGCTGGCCAATGAAATGGCGCCACGGCCGCATAATTCAGCGCACGCCACGATCGAGGCGTGCAACACCAGCCAGTTCGAACAGCAGGCGCGTGTCCTTGCCGGGTGGCCGCTCGGCTCCACGCAGCCACATCGGAGCGCATGTTTGATCAACCTTCTTGGAGAGCAGTGGTGGAACAGGTCGGGAGTTTTCCGCGAGCCCCGCTGGGGGGCGGTTGCAGCCTTGCCAGGGGTGTCCTTGCACCTTTACGGCAAGCGGGAGGCAAGACCTGGTCGCAAGATGGGGCACCTTGCAGTGTGTGGCACCACCGCTGCGGAGCTTGATGTGCGCGTAGTCGAAACGATGAACCTGCTCGAAAATTTGTCACGCGAAGGCTCGTCAACCAAACGCCTCTCAACCCAACAAGAGCCTGTCGACGGCCCGAACCACGGGATGCAGACCTGAGAGCGCCCGCCCCTTGAACAACCACCCTGTCTCCTGAGTCGTCAGTGCCCATGGATCAGCCGAGCCTGCGTCGTGTTGCCTCCGACACCCCCACCATCGACGAAGCCGCAGTGCATTTGCGGCGCGGCGGCATCGTTGCCTTCCCCACCGAGACGGTCTACGGGCTTGGGGCCAACGCGGCACGCCAGCCTGCGATCGATGCCCTCTACCGGCTCAAACAACGGCCCGCCGACCATCCGCTCATCGTTCATGTGGCAGGGGTGGCCGATGCCAGCAGTTGGGCTCGGCTGAACCCCACAGCGCTTTCGCTCATCGGCGCACTCTGGCCCGGTCCGCTCACCCTGGTCCTGCCCCGCCGGCCGGACTCGCCCGCCTACGCCTGCGCCGGCCAGAAGACCATCGCACTGCGATGTCCTTCGCATCCTGTGGCGCGCGCGTTGCTCAACCGTTTCTCCGCGCTCGGCGGCAAGGGTGTGGCGGCTCCGTCAGCGAACCCCTATGGCCGGATCAGCCCCACCGACGCCGACCAGGTCGAGGAAGACCTCCAGGCGATGATGCAGGCACATGCGCTCGGCCGAAAGCGACTCCAGGATCCGCAGATTCCCGACTGTTGGCTGATCGACGGTGGCGCCTGTGAGGCAGGTATTGAATCAACCGTCCTTGATCTGAGCACCGGGCAGGCACGGGTGCTACGCCCCGGTGCCATCCCCCGCCAGCAGATCGAGGCACTCCTGGGGATGGAAATCCCCTGGGTGCACGTTGCCGACCAGGACCCGCTCGCAAATGGCCGAAGAGACGCACGCGGACCACGGGCAACTTTAGGGTCGATCCGCAGCGGCATGTCGGGCCGAGCAGGTGCTTCGCTGGAACTCCCCAGGGTTTCGGGTACCCACCTTGCGCACTATGCACCGCGTAAGCCTCTGGTCCTCACCGCTGCCGGCGATCTCGCGGCAAAGCTCGGAGAACTCGCGGGGCAAGGCGTCGCATCCGTTGCGCTGTGGGGTGGCGTTGACGACGCTTGGGGCCTCTGCAGCGACGGAGGGCTCGAGCACGCCAACGGCCTCCAGATCCACCAGCACCCGATGCCCGGATCCGTTCAGGAGGTTGCACGCCAACTCTATCGCCAGTTGCGACGGATGGATCAGTCTGAAGCGCAAGCGCTCCTCGTCGTGCTCCCCGGGCTCGCAATGGCGCCTGCCAAGGGTGCGATCGAGGGAAGGCTTGGGGGTCAAGTCGACGCGACTGCGCAGTCGGCGCTGGATCTGGACGGATCGCCTGCAAAGGCAGCGGAGGCTCCCAACCTTGCCGCAACGCCGCAGACGGCTGCAACACTGCCCGACGCGTGGGAAGCGGTGCTGGACCGGTTGCAACGTGCAGCCTATGCCACTTCGGTGGGGCTTGTGAAGCTGGGCTCGCCCGAGGTTGCCGATGCGGCTGCGGGGGCGACATCGGCGCCGCGCTCGATGCGCGACCCCACCAGCCTCTCGGGAGGCGCCTTTGGGAGCGCCTCGACAGGCTCCGGATTCGACACCTCCGATTCGGGTGGATTTCCTGCGAGTTCCGCAGACGCGATGGATTTCGATGTGTCGTTCGATGATCTCGGCTAAGGGCAGAGCGCGCTTCGTGCACCTGCCCGCGCCTCGCGCTGGAGGCGCCTCGTTCGGCACGATCCGGGGCGGCAAGGGTCCTTGCGGCGCGCAGCAGGTGGCGACCTGAACCCCCTGGCTCCAGGCCCCGAGCCACAGCACATCGGCCGCTGCGGCGAAGAAAAGCCCGGAGCGCTCGCGGGCGTGCGGGTGCTCGATCTCACCACCGTGATCATGGGCCCCTACGCCACACAGATCCTTGGGGAC
>Ga0194119_10003116_pt1 | contig 26985 bp, 22 predicted proteins | sample TA2MahC100mmetaG_FD_148620 | JGI IMG/M metagenome (GOLD analysis project Ga0194119, IMG submission 148620) | Freshwater microbial communities from Lake Tanganyika, Tanzania - TA2015018 Mahale Deep Cast 100m | ecosystem: Environmental > Aquatic > Freshwater > Lake | place: Tanzania: Lake...
ATGGGGTCAAGGCGCGAGGAGGGAATCACGTTCCCAGGAAACGGCAGGCGGGTATCGCGCAGGTTCGAAGCGGTCACCGGAGAGCCGGCGTTGTAGTCCGGATTGGCGGCGGTGGTTTGGGGATCGTAGACCGGGAGCGGCGCACCGGCGCTATCCACGGTTCGGGAAAAATCGCCCCGGCGTTCCGGTTCAATCGCGATGGTTCGCAGGTAGGAGCGGCCGATGCGCTCGCGCACCCCTTCGTAGCTGACATTGAAAAACGTGGTGCGGGAGCCGTTGTAAAGTTTCGGAATCACGAGGGGCCCGCCGGCGTTGAAGCCGAACTGATTCCTTCGCAGCATGTTGCGGGTCCCGCCGCGCTGCACCACGTCGTGCGGCGTGGCGTCCAGCTTGTCGTTTCGAAAATTCTCGTAGACGCGGCCGTGCCAGGCGTTCCGGGGGCCTTTCGCCGCCGTGGTGGAGGCGCCACCCTCGCCGCGCAAACCGAGGTCGCGAGAAATGGACTTGAACGCATCCGATGCCCGCTCCAGCTCACTCGGACGATTCACCGGGCGCGTCTGCGAGGCAAGAGTGGCGGACATGACAACGACCAAGCCGAAACGCCACTTCATAGTTCTATTCTATCCATCGGATACTAGACGGAAAGACATGAGACTTCTGGAAATCTCCGAACGCCTCGGCACGAAGCTGCATGGCGATGGCTCCATCGAAATCACGGGTGTGTGCGGCATGGAGCAAGCCGTCGCCGGACAACTGACGTTTCTGGCCAATCCAAAATACGCACCCAAGGTCCGGAACACCCGCGCCTCGGCGATTCTGGTCTCGGAACCGGTGGAAGGGATCGCGTCGCTGGTCAGCTCGAATCCCTATCACGACTTCGCGAGGGCGCTGGAGTTGTTCTATGCACCGCCGCGGCCGGAGGCAGGAGTTCATCCGCAGGCCTTCGTCGACGCGACCGCGCGCATCGGACCGGACGCCTCGATCGGACCGTTCGCCTACGTTGGACCGAGGGTCACAATCGGCGCGCGCTGCACGCTCTATCCGCACGCGGTGATTTACGAGGGCGCAACGATCGGGGATGATTTCACGCTGCACTCCCATGCGGTCGTCCGCGAGTTCTGCCAGGTGGGTCACCGGACGCTGATTCAGAACGGAACCGTGGTCGGCGGCGACGGCTTCGGTTTCGCCAAGACCAGGCAAGGCACGCACTACAAGATCCCACAGTCCGGAATCGCGGTGATCGAGGACGACGTCGAGATCCAGGCCCTAACGGCCATCGACCGGGCCACGGTCGGCGAGACGCGCGTGAGGCGCGGCGCGCGAATCGACAATCTGGTGCAGGTGGGACACGCAAGCGTGGTTGGCGAGGACAATATCATCTGTTCCCAAGTGGGGTTGGCGGGCAGCACGATCCTTGAAAAGAACGTTCTGCTGGCCGGCCAGGTTGGCATCAGCGGCCACCTGACGATCCACGACAATGCGGTTGTCTATGCACAGAGCGGCGTAGGCCACGATGTGCCGGCCGGAGCTGTGATCTCTGGATCACCTGCATTCGACGCCAAGGTGTGGCTGCGAGCGGTAATGGCGTACCAAAAGTTGCCGGAAATGTTGCGGACGGTGCGAGAATTGGAGAAACGCGTCAAGGAATTAGAGGGGCGCGCCCAGCCGGGAGGCGAATGAGCGACAAACTAGTGAGACCTCCGCTCGCTTACGAGGATGCGGAGTTTTTGAATTCACCGGAGGCGCGGAGCGTCCGGATGATGAGCGAGTATCTGAAGCCGTTGCGGCAGTTCCGCAAGCATCGGATTCGCGACACCGTCGCGTTTTTCGGTTCGGCCCGCATTTCGCAGGACGGTCCGATGGCCGAGTACTACGAGGCGGCTCGCGGCCTGGCCGGCCTGGTGACGAAGTGGAGCGATGGCCTGCACCACTCCAGCCGCCGGTTCGTGGTGACCACTGGAGGCGGTCCGGGTATCATGGAAGCCGCGAATCGCGGCGCCATGGAGGCGGGCGGGAAAACGGTGGGGCTGAACATCCGGCTGCCGTTCGAACAGATGCCGAACCCGTTCATCACGCCGGAACTATCGCTGGAGTTCGGCTACTTCTTTCTGAGGAAATTCTGGTTCGCCTATCTGGCAAAGGCGCTGGTCGTGTTTCCAGGCGGCTTCGGAACCATGGACGAGCTGTTCGAGATTCTCACTCTGGTGCAAACGCGCAAGCTGCACAAGGAGATCATCGTCCTGCTATATGGCAGCGAGTTCTGGAAGGAGATCTTCAACTTCGAAGCGCTAGCGAAGCATGGCATGATCTCGCCGGAGGATCTGAACATTTTCCAATTCGCCGATGATGTCGATTCGGCGTTTGTGCTGCTGCGCGACGGTTTGACGCGTTTGTATTTGACGCCGGAGGGCATGGCGGAACCGGACATTGCGCCGGCGATCGCGCATACACGAAACGAGTGACAGAACCGAAGGCGAAAGCGGCGTTTGGCAAGCTGGAAATCGCGACGGGCGCGGCGATCCTGATTTGGCAGGGCGCCAAATGGCTCATCCCGGATTCAGTGGTCGCGCCGCTGGCGGCGATTGCGGGGTTCTGCCTTTCGATAGCGACTCTGCTGCGCTGGACGCGCCGCCTGGTGCGCCAAAGCATCTGGCGGCTGCGGAACCGGCTGCTGATGAGCTATTTGTTCATCGCCGTGGTTCCGGTGCTGTTGCTTGGGATTCTCGGGGTGCTGGGCGCGTGGATACTCTCGGGCCAGGTGGCCGTCTACATGGTGTCGCAGGCATTCAACCAGGACGTCGAAATCCTGAAGGCGGCGGGGCGGCGCGCACTGACTCCATCGACAGACGGCGCGCGGCTGATTCAGTTCGTCAGCGGACGCTTTCCGGGAATGGAAGCGGTGATCAGTACCGGTGAGGTCCTTACGCGCTATCCCGCGGAATCCACCTTGATGCATCCGAAACAGCCGGTGACGGGCGTCGTGTTGAAGGGCGAATCGCTCTACGGCTGCGTACATCTGGTGCATGGCGCCCGGAAGATCACGCTGCTGGCGCCGATCACGAAGCAGTACCTGCAATCGCTGGTTCCAAATCTGGGCGAGATCACGCTCATCGACTTCACAGATCAGGATCCCGGCGCAGGCCGCAGATTCCGGTTACGCTCGGTGGACTCCGCCCCTACGGACATTCTGTCGACGCGGGCCGTGGCACCGGCGGTGAACTTCGCGGACTTCCAAATTCTGTGGGGCATGCCGATGACGATGACCGATTGGGAAAAGCCGGAAGCGGAGGGCCGCGCGGTACTCGGTGTGCATACCCGCATTTCGCAGGTCTTTCGAGTCATCTTCTCTCAGAAGGCGGACTGGGATCAGCCGTGGCTCATCTATTTCTTCTACGGCGTGGCGCTCACGTTTCTGGTGGTCGAATTGATTGCGCTAGGGATCGGCGTCGCCATCACGCGAACGATGACGCGCGCCGTGCACTTTCTGCACGAGAGCACGGAACGGGTGCAGGCGGGCGACTTCACCTACCGGATACCCGTCAAGGGCAACGATCAGTTGGCGGATCTCGGCCACCGTTACAACTCGATGGTCGAGAACCTCGAACGGCTATTGAAAGTCGCCAAGGAGAAGGAGAGGCTTCAGGCGGATCTGGATATCGCCAAAGAAGTGCAGGAGCAGTTGTACCCGCGCAGCGTGCCGCGCGTGGAGGGCCTGGAAATCACGGCGAAATTGAACCCGGCTAAGTCGGTCTCCGGCGACTATTACGACTACCAGCGAATCGACGATCAGCGGGTCATGATCGCCATAGGCGACGTCGCCGGAAAAGGAATTAGCGCGGCATTGTTGATGGCCAACGTTCAATCGGCCATGCGCGCGCAACTCCAGGGGAAGACGGACGTATGCACCGCAACCGTTGTCTCGCAGATCAACAAGCACCTGCAGGCGAATACGACCGTGGAAAAGTACTCGACGTTCTTCTTTTCGGTTTGGAACGAAAGTAGCGGAGAGTTGCTCTCGACCAACGCCGGGCACCTGCCTCCTATCCTTCTGCGCAACGGCGAGGCAATCCGCCTGGACGTGAATGGGATGGTAGTGGGCGTCTTCGCGCACGCCGAGTACGGAGAGAGCCGGATCCGGCTGGAAAAGGGCGACCTGTTGGTGCTCTATACCGACGGCATTACCGAACCGGAAAACGAATACGGCGAGATGTTCGGCGAGGACCGGCTGATTGAGACGGTGCAGAGGATCGCCAGCAAACCGGGGAGAGAAATTCTGGATGATGTCTTCGCCGCCGTGGAGCATTGGACCTACTCACCGGACTCGGCGGACGACATGACGATGGTTCTGGTGAGAAGGACGTAGATGCCGGATTGGATTCGGTTCCGGCGCCGGCTGATTCAAGTCGCCGTTTCCTTCGCGGCCGTTGTCGCGGTCGGCGCGGCCGGGTACATGACGATCGCCGGCGCCGGGCCGGTGGAAGCGGTCTACATGGCCCTGACGACGATCACGACGATAGGCTACGGCGAGATGGTGCCGTTGGCCACGGGCGGCAGGATGTTCAACATGGCCTACATCCTGGTGGGCGTGACGACGGTGCTGATCGGGCTTGGGGCGCTGACGCAGTCGTTGATCGAGCTGGAACTCAGCGGATATTTTCAGAAGAAACGGAGACGCCGGATGATAGACAACCTGACGTCAGACTTCATCGTCTGCGGTTACGGCCGCGTGGGCCGGGCCGCGTGCGAGGACCTGAAGAAGGCAGGGGTGCCGGTCCTGGTGGTGGACCGCGAAGAAGAGCGCGCCGAGCGCGCGATTCGAAGCGGACTGCTGGCGGTGGCGGCGGATTCGACCCGCGACGAGGTGCTGCGGGAGTGCGGTATCGACCGGGCGCGCGGGCTGATTGCGGCCCTAGCCACCGACGCCGATAACACGTACCTGATTCTCTCGGCCAAAGCGCTGAATCCAATGCTGCCTGTCGCGACGCGCGTCAGCGAAGAGGAGTCCGAACGGAAGCTGCGCCGCGCAGGCGCCGACGTCGTGTTCGCGCCCTACTCGATTACCGGCCACCGCCTTTCCCAATCACTGCTCAAGCCCCACGTCAACGAATTTATCGATTTCACAACCGGCAACAACATGGGTTTGGACGTGCGGATCGAGCAGTTGTGGGTCTCGCCGAAATCGGAGTACGTGTCGAAATCGCTGCGCCAGGCACAGATGCGCTCCGACCTGGGAGTGATTGTGCTGGCGATTCGCAAGGCGAGCGGGCAGATGATCTTCAACCCGCCGGCGGAGCAGGAGATTCAGGCCGAAGATTTTCTGATCGTCATGGGGCCGCCGGCGCAGTTACGAAAACTGGAGGCACTGGTGGAGGAGCGATTCGCGTGAGGGTGCTGACAGCGGCGGAGATGCGGGAGGTGGACCGGCTAACGATTGAGGCGGGAATACCCAGCCTGATCCTGATGGAGAACGCGGCCCATCGTGTGCTGGAAGCGCTGCAGCGGGAGTTCGCTCCGCTGCGGGATCAGCGCATCGTTGTGTTTTGCGGGAAGGGCAACAACGGCGGAGACGGCTTGGCGGTGGCCCGGCTCCTGCACGCCATGGTTCGGCCGGCCGCGCTGGATGTGGTGCTGGCGAGCGCGCCGGAGCTGCTGGCGGGCGACGCGGCGGCGAACTACCGGATGCTGCGGGCCAGCGGGTTCGAGGCGATTCACAACCGGGTGACCGACGAACTGCGCGGCGCCACCCTGCTGATCGACGCGCTGCTCGGTACAGGTATCGAGGGCGACGCACGGGGCCGGCCGGCGGAACTGATCGTAGAGATGTCTTTCGGGTTCCCTGGCGCGCGAATCTGCGCTGTGGATCTGCCGAGCGGCATGCAGTCGGACTCCGGAGACTCCGGGTCACCCGTGGCCCGCTGCGATCTGACGGTAACGTTTACCGCGCCTAAGGTATGCCACGCGCTGGCCCCGAACTGCGACCGGATCGGAAAGCTGGTCGTGGGCCGGATTGGCTCGCCCGATTCGCTACTCGAAGAGATTCCGCGACGCCTCTTGGGACCCTCCGACATTTCCGAGGTCCTGGAACCGCGCGCCAAGGGAGGCCACAAGGGCACCTACGGCCACGTCCTGGTGTTAGCGGGCTCCCGAGGCAAACCGGGAGCGGCAGCGTTGGCAGGCATGGCGGCGCTGCGCTCAGGGGCGGGGTTGGTGACTGTCGCGTCGGCGGAATCGGTGACCGGTGCGATTGGCGCCCATGCGCCAGAATTAATGATGGAAGGCCTGGCCGAGACGCCGGAAGGCGGGATCGCCGATCAGGATGTGGAAGCGTTGTTGCGGGGCAAATCCGTGGTCGCGATCGGCCCCGGAATGGGTTTGGCGGCATCGACCGTCGCCCTGGTTCGGCGGCTGATCGCGACCTGCACCGTGCCGATGATCGTGGATGCGGACGCTCTGAACGCGCTGGCGGGCCGGGAATGGCCCGGCGCGGCCGGACCCAGAGTTCTGACCCCGCATCCGGGCGAGATGGCGCGGCTGTTGGGGCATCCCGTGACTAGCCGGTTAGACGACGCGCGGGAGTTTGCAAAGCACTTTGGGCTGACCCTGCTGCTGAAGGGCCAGCGAACCGTGATCGCGACGCCGGATGGCAACTGCTGGATCAACCCGACGGGTACACCGGCGATGGCCACAGCCGGCAGCGGCGATGTACTAACAGGAATGCTGGCTGGGCTGACCGCGCAGAACGGCGCGCGGCAACTGGAGGCGGTGCTGGCAGCGGCATGGCTGCACGGCAAGGCGGGCGAGTGCGCGGCTGCGGTATTGGGCGAGATGCCGGTGACGGCGACGGACCTGCTCCGCTTCCTGCCGGAGGCGTTGCGAGCCGCCCATGCGTGAGTGGCGTTCGGAATCCGTGGAGGACACCGGACGAATTGCGGCCGAAATCGCGGCGGAACTGCCGGCCGGCGCCATCGTGGAGCTGAGTGGCAACCTGGGCGCCGGGAAAACTACGCTCACGAAGGGTCTTGTCGCGGCCTGGGGTGTGGTGGCAGCGGAAGAGGTCACGTCCCCGACGTTCGCCATCATTCATGAATACGGCGAGCCGGCCGCCGTATACCACATCGACCTGTACCGGCTCGAAACAGTCAATGAACTCATAGGTTTAGGACTGGACGAGATTTTCGAATCGGGAGCCCGTGTGTTGATCGAATGGGGAGAGAAGTTCCCGGAGCAGCTTCCCTTGCCCCGTTGGACCCTCTCGCTGAAAAGCCTGGGAGAACAGACGAGATGGATTACGCTCGAGCGGTCGACCTCGCCGGTTCGATCGCCTCTCGCTCCGAGTCCGTGAGCAGGGCCGTCAGAGCGGTCCGGACCTGTTCCAATAGCGGGATCAAGGCGTAGCAGGCGGCGATAGAAATACCAATCAGTAGCGTGACGAAAAACGCCTCGCCGACGCCGGCCGCCGTAACACCCATACGCTTCAGCAGGGCGGTGCTCAGGCGGCTGATGGGCATATGGAGGAGGAAGAGGGGCATCGATATTTCAGCCCCGATTTTGACCACTCTGGAGCGCGAGAACCTCTCAATCCGGCCGGTATTCAAGGACGCGGCGGCTAGAAACAGGGTCATCGCCGGGAGAATCGGACCGTGAACAACGTAGAACGCGGCGACGCTTCCGCCGAACGCAGCTGCCGCGGCGATAGGCACAACCACGCCGAGGAGGGCGAGCAGGAATGCGGCGTCCCTCCGCACGAAGCCAGGAACCGATTCGAGACTCAACTTTGGAAGCAGGATCGCGAGTAGTCCGCCGAAAAGGACTTCCAGCATATGGGCAAGCGGCTCGATGTGACGCGCCGTCACCTGTTCGTGCGTCGTGGCAAATGGCGGCGCCGCTACCTCAATGACACGGACCAGGAACAGGAATAGCAGCGCCCCTAGAATCGTGCGGCTCCGCCACTCTCCGGCGCGCAACCACTTCCAGAGCGGCAATAGAAAGCCGCCATAGAGCAGCGGCGTGACCGACCAGGCCGGGCCGTTCCAGATCGCAGTGTCCAAGCCGAAGAACATTCCGTGCACGGCATCCATCGCGAGGAATCGCCAGGTAAAACCTTGAAGGAATTCCGGGAGCGGCACGCGGTCCAGACCTATCAGCGCGGTCGGCGCGCACATGAGCAGCCCGAGAATGTGGGCTGGCCAAAGCCGGGCGAAGCGCCCGATCGCGAAATTCCGCCAGCTGGTCCGCCAAAAAGTCCTAGTACTCACAACGACATAGCCGGACAGCAGGAAGAAGAACGTCGAACCGACCCCGCTGTTCAGAAATTGGCTGGCGACTGTCCCAATGGTCTGTTGAGATGCCAAATGGCCCAAAACTACGCCGAAACACACTAAAAACCGCAACAAATCAATAGTATGAAGATACGCGCCTGTGCGAGGCGCATCAAAGTTGCGCAACGTGAACCCTCCGGGGGACTACTCTTTCCAGTTCTAACCTGACTGGTAATCGTGCCGTAAACCACGAAGCACGTGTTCAATCCTTATCTTAAGCCGAGTCCCACAGAAATGCAACCATAGTCCTAGTACGGCAAATACTGTACTTCAGGTCAGCAAATCGTCTGAGGCTGAGTACATTTCAGCGACTGTAGAGGCATACTTTTCAAGGACTTTGGAGCGCCGGACCTTCATTGTGGGGGTCAGCTCTCCGCTCTCGACGGTAAAGTCGGCGGGCAAGATGCGGAATTTCTTAACCTGTTCGTACCCCGCAAGTTGTTGATTCGCCTTGCGCACGGCGGTTTTGACTGCCTTCTGGACGACATCGGCTTCGGCCATTTCCGTCATCGTCTTCCCCTTCATTCCCTCGAGCGCCTCGGAGAAGGCCGGATTCAAAGTAAACAGGGCAGCTATGTAAGGCTGCTTTTCGCCAGCCAGCACAATTTGGCTGATCATCGGCTCTGTCTTGAAGAGCTCTTCGATACGGGACGGATAGATCTTCTTCCCGTTCGAGGAGACGATGATCTCCTTCTTCCGGCCGGTGATGCAGACGTAGCCCTCGCGGTCGATGGAAGCAATGTCTCCTGTGTGAAGCCAGCCGTCTCGAATCAAATCCGCCGTGGACTTCGGATCGTTAAAATACCCGATGCAGAGCGTCTGGCTCTGGACGAGCAGTTCGCCGTCGTCGGCGAGCTTGAGCTTGATGCCAGGCAGCGCCTTTCCTATCGACCCAATCCGCTGCTGGCCGGGCAGGTTCAGCACCAGCACACCCGCTTCGGTCAGCCCAAACCCTTCATGCAGCGGCATCCCGATCGCCTCGTAGAAAAGGGCAAGTTCTTTGGCCAGGGGGGCGGCGCCCGAGACGGCAAAGGTCAATTGGCCGCCAAAGCGCTCACGCACTTTGCTAAAGACCAGCTTGTCAAAGAGCGCCAGCGGAGCTCGCATCCAGAGCGGAACCGGCTGGCCCGCCTGCCGGAGCTTGACGGCCTCGGCGCTCAGACCGATGGCCGTGTAGAAGAGCTTCTTAGTCGCGCCGCCGCGTTTGAGAATCTCGGTGCGAACGCTGGCATAGATTCGTTCCCAGACGCGGGGCGGCGCGAGGAAGAACGTCGGCTTGACGGTCTTGAACTCGTGCGGCATTTTCGCCAGGCTCTCGGAGAAGTAGACGGGAACCCCCAGCCGAAGCGGAACCAGCTCGATGCCGAGCCGCTGCGCAATGTGGGCCGACGGCAGAAACGCCAGTACGCGGTCCTTCGGCCCGATATCGATCACCTGTTTCGCGATATCGACGTTGTAGACGAGTGCGTGGTGGGAAACCTCGACAAACTTCGGTTCGCCGGTCGCACCTGATGTCAGATAGAGGATCGCCCGCTGCTCCGGTTTGATACCCAGGCGGATGCGATCAAAGTACTCATGGTCCTCGGCGAGGGCGGCCCGGCCGCGGGCGCGCACTTCGTCCAGAGTCATCGCTCCTTCGACGATTCCGGTCATTAGCACCCACTTCGCGGGCAGATCCGCTCCACCGGCGCTTTGCAGCGACTTGTACATCTTGGGATTCTCGACAAAGATCAGCCGCACGCCGGCGCGGCGTAGAGCAGACACCTGATCGGAAGGCTGGCTGTTTACATAGAGGGCCGCGGAGGTCGATCCGTTGGACATCACGCCGAGATCGACCAGATAAAACTCGGCTCGCGTTTCGCTCCCAATGCCCACGATGTCGTCGCTCGACACACCCATCGAGCGGAGTCCGCAGGCGATTTCGCGGACGATCTCCCTGTACTGCGGCCATGTGAACTTCGTGTACCCCTCCTTGCCGGGCTGGAGCAATGCAGTGGCATCCCCGTACGCCGCGACCGCTTCATCGAGGAGTGTGTAGACCGTGCGATTCGCCATTCGAGACATGCTAGCACCGAAGCAGCCAGCGAGGTGCAACCAGGCAGAGGCCGGGCAAGCGGCGAACCTTATTGTAGAAGCGAAGCAAGAACTGGAAGCGTTTTTGCGGAGCGTGGAGAGGAGAGGCTTCCACCTGCGGGTTCCGCCAACCAGCTTGGCGGGCGAGCCACGCGCCTTCGCGAGCGGAGAGCAGCCTGACTCCATACGGGTGCAGATCCCGCCGCCGCAAGGCAACGTACTGCCGCTGCCACGAGCGTGGCAGCCATGCGACGCCCCAGAGGTGGACGTGCGGTTCCGGAAGGGGAGCCCAACGGTTGTTGCTGGTCAACTCCAGCCGGGCGCCCACGCGTCGAGTCTCCCGCAGAGCCGCCAGCGGATCGCGAAAATGCTCGATGGAATCGAAACAGGTGACACGATGGAAGGTGCCGTCCGGAAACGGCAGGTGCTCGGCATTGGCGCAGACGAGCGCCGCGGAGGTCCCCGACTCTTTCAATCGGAGTGCGCCGAGAACCAGCCATCGAAAGGCGATATCGACACCGATGCCGCCCTGATTGGCGATGAGTACGGCGCCCGTGGAACAGCCGATGTCGAGGAGATACTGCCGGGGGATTCGCAGCATCTTCTCAGCAATCTCCACTTCGGCCAGCACCCGGGCCGTCCACTTTTCAGCCAAATCGGGCGGATCTTCGGGAGTGATTTCGTAGTAGTGGCGGACCGCCTGCGCGAAAGTCATATCCTGAATGGCGTTGTGGAGCAGTTGCCCCTTGGCGCGGTCGGCCTCGATATCGATATACGGGTCGCCGAATAGTCGAAAATCCGGAATACCGCAAACCACCGGGTACTCCAGGCCGCACGGGCCACAGGCGTACGACTCGTCCGCGACGACGACCTCTCCTTTACATTTCGGGCAGACGTAGCGCATTTCTAGTCCGTATCGGAGCAACTGCCTCCGGCGCCGGCGGCGTAGCCAATCATCTCACCCGCGGCCCATGCGGCAAAGTAAACAATCAAGAGCGGCGAGACGCTCAGAAACCGGCCTGCGACGCCTTTGCGAATGGCTGCGTTCAGCCCCCGCCAGTAGAGCAGCGCCGCGACGAAGAAGAAGATGGCGGAGTGCGGCTTGCCGCAGCGCGCGCCGTAGCAGCGGCCATGCCTATAACGCAGAGCCGCGTACTCCAAAAGCCCGCGCCGCTGTTGTTGCGTGACGGGCGCATCGGCGGCGTACCAAAAGGGGCCGCGCTCCCGAGTGAGGACGACGTTGAATTCAGCTTCCCAAAACCCGTCCGCCCATTCGGTAGCGAAGGCGTTGAGGCCATCTTTCCGGTACAAGGCATTGTTTCCTGGCAGGTGTCGCGTGTAACCGGATTCGGCTGGTGGCAGGAACGCCGTGTAACGGGTGAAGTAGTGCGCCCAGCCCAGCCAAGACACACGCGCGTTGCGGACCGGCCCGCCCCAGGCGCTGGCCGGATGGCGCTCCGCGGCTTGCAGCAGACTGCGGGCCCAGCAGGGTTCGACGGTACAGTGATCTTCGGTGATCAACACGTACTCGCCACGCGCGGCCCGCACCCCATCCCGGCGGAGTTGCGGCACGGAAAGCAGGCCTTCGCGCCGCAGCAGGCGGACGCCTTCCAACGCGCCGGCAACCGCTGCCGTTTCATCCGCCGTTGAGTAGACCACGATGATTTCGCTCTCAATGCCTTCGCAGGCGGCACGCAGGCTCTCGATCGTCCTGGGTAGAGTGTGGACCGCCTTTCGAACCGGGACCACGACGGAGAGCTTCAAGACATGGCCCCCTCCAGGAGTTTCGCCAGGGCTTCCGCGCCCGCCCGCCAACTATACTGCGCGCTTCGCCGCAGAGCCGCTTCATTGTGAACGGCCGGCTTGTCGAGCAGTTGCCCGATCGCCGCAACCCAGGACTCGGCGCTGTTTGGATTGCATGTTGTTACGGCTCCGCCGCCTAGTTCCTCCAGGGCGTGTCCGCTCGAAACCACGCAGTGGCAGCCGCAGGCCATGGCCTCCGCCAGCGGCAGGCCGAAGCCTTCCTCCAGGGACGGCATGACAAAGACGGCACACCGATTGTAGAGACGCACCAGTTCTTCGTCCGGCACGAAACCGGCAAAGTTCACGGAGCCGGGCTCGCGGACAAGCGCGGCGAGCTCCGCGTGGCAGTTCCGGAAGCCGTCCTTGGTGTAATCGCCGACGAGCGTCAAGGTCAGCCCCGGATGCGTCCGTCTGAGTTCGGGCAGAATTCGAATCAGAAGGTCCAGATTTTTGTTCGGGCTGAGCCCGCCGACGGCCAGCAGGAAGGGTTCGCGCGGCAGGTCCAGGGGCCCGAATATCTCCGCGGCGCCTTCCGGAACAACACCAATATGGTCCGGATTTACCTTGAACACCTCGACGATGGAGCGCTTCGAGTACTCGGAAACGGTCATGATCCGGGTGGCTTGCATCAGCGCCAATCGGACCTTGGCATTCCAGAGCAGTTCATTTCGCTTTCCGGAGAAGGCCCACTGGGGAAACCGATCGGCCATGGTGTCGTGGATGCCGACGACGATGGGGATTCGACGCGTCACTGGAAAGTAAGAATAAACGGTGGGAAACCAGAGAAGGTCCAGCTTGTAGCGATTGACCGACTGGCCCATCTTGAGCAGGTCAACGGCGCCCCGGTTGCCGCCGGCCGATGCGGACTCGGCCACGCTCCGGTCCGTCCGGGCGGCGGTGAATCGAACGTTGGGACCCTCCGTCAAATCCGGCTGAGGCTGGTCGAGGAAGACCGTAAAGCGCCACTGAGGGCGGCAGCGGGCAAGCTCGGGAAGGATTTGCCGGAGGAACCGGCCGTAGCCCCGGCGGTTGCTCCAGGTGCCTCCGTCGATGCCAACTTCAAGCGCTCGTGCCAAACCATTAGGCTAGCAATTTGTTCAATATATGCGCGGCTGCCTGGGTGGCCCGGCGAGATAGCCGGCCGCTTCTCCCAAGCTCCATGCCGTTTGCGAAAGTAGAATTCCCGGTAGACAGGGCAGCCATTCCAGCGGCCTTCGGAACGTTCGCCAAGTGAGCAGAAACGGCAAAATTGGCGTGATGGCCACGTACGAGGGCGAGCTCCGGGAGGCGGCGTAACCTCGCCCGTAGTGAAAACGCTGCCGTACAAACGAGAGGAAACCCATGCCGTTGCGGAATCGCACGGCAGCGGGGATTGTGCGAATCGCGCCCTGCCAGCGAAGGTGGAAGAGCGTCTCCCAGGCGTTGGCACGCAAAAGGTCCGCCTCGGCTCGCACAGCGGCCGTTTTGTAGGTGAGGTGGGCGCCGCTCACATCGCGTGCAGCGCCATCGGCCAAGGGCGGCGCGTAGGCGGAATACTCGCAGAACCAGACGACGCGGTCCCAGTACCGGGCCGGTTCGGCAATCTCGACGGCGCCTCCGATCGCTTTCACCGAAGGGTGCCGCCGGTGCGCCTCCAGAATCGCCGCGCCCCACCCTTCGCCCGGCAGACAGCGGCCTTCGAGGCAGGCGACGACGGGCTCCGAAACATCCGGGAGCAGCGCCCATCGCATCGCCGGAACAGGGGTTGGAAACGGAAAACGGCGAACTGGAACGGGCAACTCTGGCGGCCGTTCGGAACAGTCGGCAACAAGAATTTGCGTTACATCGGGTCGCGGCCGAGGGTCTCGACGCACTCGCGCAGAGTTTCCGCGGAGCGATACGCCGTGACGATGACGCTCAAGCCCACGCTATTTCTCCGCGGACGCGGCGGGCCGGCGCACAGCCTGGCGCAGCACGTGACGCAGCAGACCGGCGGCGAAGGAGATGCCGTTGTAGAAGTGATAGAGCAGATGAAACGGAATTGCGGCGATGGCGAAGGCTCGCCCGCGGCGCTGGGCCAGGAACAGATAGAACTGATTGTTGAGCACCAACAGCACGAAGAGGATGCCGAGCAGGCCCCCCAACAAGGCGTTGGTTGGCAGATAGGTAACGATGAACAAGGCCGCCAGCGCCGCGTAGATCAGGAACAATCCGGACAGAAGTTTCGCCTGCTTCGTACCGTCGATCTGGTAGCGATGCTTGAGAAACAACAACACGTAGCCGAGCACCACGGGCGGAATGATTCCCAGCATGTGGTGATACCAGGAAAGTCCGACTAGAAATCCGAAACCGGCTGTCATGCCGAAAAACGCCTTCGGCCCTTTTGCCCCGCCATCGCCGTCCAGCCAGAAGCGGCCCATGGCGAACAGCAGCAACGCGAGGATCGGAGTGAGGAAATAGCCGCGCCAATACAGCGTCATCAGCAGCGCGACGCCGACCGAAAGGAAGGCTAGGGCCACACTGATGCGCTGGCTGATCTGAAGGTTCAAATCGTTCGGCATATTGCGGTCACGCAGGATCAACTCCGTCCACGGGATACCGCGATCGAAGACGTCCGTTTTGACCAGCTTCCAAAAGGTCCAGCGCTTTAGGTGCTTGACGCGGAGATCCTTGTCGAGCCGGAGCGTCCGGCCCGCCTGGAAAAGGCGGTAGCCCAGTTCGATATCTTCAATGGCCGGGCGCGCGTAGGTTTCATCAAAGCCGCTGAACTCCAGAAACGTCGCGCGCCGGATGGCGCCGCAGCCGCTCCAGAACGTGGACGCCTGCTCCAGCGCAGATTGATGCACGTAACAGTGCATGAGGTTCTTGTATTGGCTGAGAAAATCGCGGTCCCCTGGATCATCGTCATAGGAGCCGATGATCGCGTCGGGCGGGTCCGGGACCACGAAACCGCTGCGCACGCGCTCCACCGAATCGGGATGGACGCACACGTCGGCATCGATGAAAAAAAGCACGTCGCCCGATGCCGCTTTCGCACCTAGATTGCGGGCCACGGCCGGGCCGGACCGGCCTTTCGTCGCCAGGACACGTGCGCCGAACTTTCCGGCGGCGGACCGGGAACCGTCAGTGGACCCGTCATCGACAACGATAATCTCATGCGGCGGTTCCGTCAAAGCCCGCAACGCTTCCAGGCACCGTTCAAATCCGAAGCCGCCATTGTAGACCGGTACAATCACGCTGACGGTAGGGGCACTCATTCCGGGTGAATCCGATACCACTCTATCGTGTCGCGCAATCCATCCCGCAGGGAGACGTGCGGTGAGTAGCCAAGCGACCGAAGCGCGGCCGTGTCAGCAATCCAACGCTGCGAATCGCCTGGGCGCCGGGCGCCCGTGAATTGGACACTGGGATTTACGTCCATCGCCTCGGCAATGAGATCGACAAGTTCGCCGATAGTAACCGTTTCGCCGCCGGCGACGTTGATCGCTTCACCCTGAAACGGGGCCTTTTCGGCGGCCAGCAGGAACGCATCGACGATATTGGCGGCGTGGGAGAAATCGCGGACCTGTGTGCCGTCCCCGAACACCGTGAGCTGGCGTGAATCGGCGTGAAGCTTGCGAATCAGGTCATAAACCACTTGTTTGCGCTGGCGGCGGCCATACACGGAGAACAACCGAAGACTGCACGTAGACAAACCGTATGTGCGCGCGTAGGCGAAACAGTAGCGTTCCGAGGCGAGCTTGGATACGGCGTAGGGTGAGATGGGGAACAGTCCATCGGACTCAGCGAACGGCCGCTCCGCGTTTTCGCCATAGACGGCGCCGGTGGAGGCAAAGATAAGTTTGGTGTTTGGCGCGTGATGGCGCAACTGTTCCAGCAGATGAAGAGTTGGGCGCAAGTTCCGGTCCATATCGGCAACGGGGCCTGCCACGCTGCGGCTTACGAGCGCATCGCCCGCCAGGTGATAGATGACCGAAGGCGGCCCGCTTTGAAAAAAGTTAGCGTCGAGACTCAGAACGTTTCGCTGATGAAACGGGCAGGGAGCGCGAAGGTTGGCCGCGTCGCCCGACGAGAGATCGTCGATCACGACCGGGACTTCGCCGCGCCGTAACAAGGCGTCGACAAGATGGGAGCCAAGAAAACCCGCCCCGCCTGTAATCCAGACGCTCATGACCGGGCGGCCTCCCAGAGCGCGTCCAGTGTGGCCCGCGCTGTTTTCTCCCAGGTAAACTGCCGCATGAATTCGGGGCCCGCTTCGGAGAGGTCGCGGTGCAGGCGCCTGTCTTCGGCAATCCGTAACATCGCGGCGGCAATATGGCTTACGGAAGCCTCCGGTATGAGGATGGCGTGCCCGCCGGTCGTCTCCCGGAGGCCGGGGACGTCGGTGGTGATGACGGGCACTCCAACGGCTTGCGACTCCATGGTCGTCAACGACAACGCCTCATACGAATACGGCAGCACGAAGCAATCCGCTGCGTTATACAGCAGGAGCAAATCCTCGTTCGGCACATAACCAGCATGCACGAAGCGGCTCGCGATACCCAGCTTGCGCGCATGTTCCTGCAGTGGGAAGCCCGTGGTGTTGAGTCCGGCGACGAGCAGTTTGTGCGGCACCTTGTTCTGGATGCCGGCAAAGGCCTCCATCAGCATGGGCACGTTGCGCCGGGGCGTCAGTTTGCCGACGAACAGGAAAAAGGGCGAGTCACCGCCAAGATATTTTTCGCGAGTGGCTCGCAACGCCGCGGCGTCGCGAATGGGAACGAACTCCGGCGCCGGCGCAAGCGGCACGCAGCGCAGTTTATGCTCCGGGACATCGAAGGCACGCATGATGTCGTTCTTGGCGGCCTGGGTTGTTGTGATGATGCTGTGGGCGTTGCGGGCGCTCCAGCGGTAGAGCGGAATGTAGATCCCAGCAAAGGACAGCGCGTGGTTTTTCGGGAAGTACTCCGGATAGAGTGCAAGCGTAGCTTCAAAGACCGTGACAACGGTCTTGCCGCGCGCCAGCCAAGGCCTCGAGAAGGAGGGGCACCAGAGCACGTCGGCGTCCGCCGATGGGCCAAAGCGCAGATTCTCCCACAGCAGCATGCGCATCTCCGGGCTGAGCCGGAAGTGGGCAATCTCTTCGGGAAGCGGAATTTCGGCGCGATTCAAAGGGCGATGTGAGTAGAAGCGGATTGAGTCGAATGTTCCGCGAGTGAATTCCCGGTTCCAGCAGCGAACAATATTGAGGAGATAGCGGCCAACACCCGTGCGGTGCCCGTGGATGCGCCAGCCGTTAATGCCCAGGCGCATTCATGGCCCTCCACGTAGTCTCCAGGCCTTCGCGAAGCGAGGTGGTTGGGCGCCATCCGGTGGCGGCTTGCAACTTGGCGCTGTTCACCCGAATGGCCGGGATACCGGCCGGAGGCAGGTCCTGACTCGTAACCGCGCCGCGGGCGATCTCTGCCAGGTGATCGGCTACGGCGCCAACGGTAGTCGAAACTCCGGAACCCAGCACGAATAGGCCCTTGGCTTCACTGCGAGACAGCGCGGCGAGGGCGCGGGCGGCATCGTCGACGAAGACGAAATCACGCTCCGGCGCGCGGCTGGTGATCCCGGCGCGGCCATTCTCCCGTAGTTCGGAAATCAGCCGGTGGATGATGTCGGTGCGCGGACGCGCCGAGGGCCCGTAGGTGTTGCAGATGCGCAACGTGGTTGCGCCGTAGAAGTGGCCGGCCTCCTCGCCCAGGTACTGGCTGAGCACGTACCGATCCCGGTACGGGTTGACGGGGCTTTGCTCATCGATCGGCAAAGTGCCGCGCGTCTCATCGAAAAGGAGCACTGTCGAGAGGCGGACGAACGACTTCAGATTGCGATGGCGGAGTTGCTCGCCAACATCGATGGTCGGCTGCAGATGATACTGCATGGCGATATCGGCGGGCTGATCGGCCAACTCAACATGACGGGACGTGCCGGTACAGAGAATGACGCGATCAAAAACTTCGTCGCGGAGCGGAGAAAGATCCTGAAGCGTCCGGAGCGGAACGTGGCGGCACGGAACAGCAGGCTGTGTGCGGCCTGCCGAAAGCATGCCAGGAAACAACCGTAGAATCGCGCTGCCGAAGAATCCGCTGCTGCCGACCAGCAACGCGCCTTCACCTCGCCAGCCGTCAAGGCTCACGGACAAATCACCTCACCGTTCCAACCGCGCGCGCGCAACTTCGGCACCGCCTCATCATAGTAGTTCCAAGCGAACAGAATGGCCGCGTCCGCCGGACGAGGATCGGTGAACATGAACTCTTCCTCAACAATCGGAATGTGAACGCCTGGAAGGAACTTGCCGGCCCGGAGCGGATTAATTTCGGTGATGTAGTCAAGCATCTCCGGACCGATGCGGCAGAAATTACAGACCGTCGCGGCTTTCGCAGGCGCGCCAATTCCGATGAGTTTTTTGCCCTCCGCGAGCAATTGCCAAATTTTCGCCTGCAGCGCCCTCCGCCGAGCCAACATGTCGCGGGTCCATCGCTCATTCGTGGCCCGGTCATAGAGTTTCGCGCTTTCCTCCGCAGCCCGCACTTCACCCACACGCGGATGGATGGGATGCGCCCCCGCAAAACCGGCGAACACACGGAACGAACCGCCGTACACTTCGGAACGCCGGACATCGAATACTTCCAGACCGTAGGCGGTGAACAATCGCTCCAGCGGACGCAGCGAATAGTATCGAAGGTGCTGGTGGAACATGTTGTCGTAATGTCCTTTTTCCACCATGGACAACCAGTACTGATTTTCACTGACAAACACGCCGCCGGGCTTAAGCAACTTCCGGATTCCACGCATGACGCTACCAAGGTCCGCAATGTGGGCGAAGACGCCCGCGGCGGAGATGGCGTCGGCTTGGCCATGCGCCGCGATGATTTCGGCCGCCGTCTCCTCATTGAAGAACTGGTGCCAAGTGGGAATGCCGGCCTCCAGCGCGATCTTGACAGGAATTGCGGAAGGATCGACGCCTAGAACTTGAACTTCGAACGGCCGGTAGGCTTTGAGCAGCGTTCCGTCGTTGGAACCGATATCCACCGCGAACGACGACGCGTTCAGGCCGCCGATTTCGACCACCTGCGACGGCAGCGACTGCAGGTGCCGCGTGGCTGTTTGCGTCGTGCCGCTGACGAATGGAAAGTATTTGTAGACGACGGCGGGATTTACAACGTACCCCAACTGCGCGAGCCCACAATCCTGGCAGTGGAACATCTGCATGGGATAAAAGGTTTCGGGGCGGCGCAGGCCGGCCTTGGTAAGAATCAAATCCCCCACCGGCTGCGCGCCAACGTCCAGACCGGGATCGGTTTTGCCGCCGCAGATCTTACATCTGACCGGCGGAACACGTTCGCCGGAACCGCGCCGGGCCGGCAGACCCTTGGAAGTCCGGCTCACTCGGCGCCCCGGAAAAACGCGTGGAACGTCGCCACCACAAACTCCACCTCTTCGTCCGTCATGCCGGCGTGGCAGCCGACATAAAAGCCGTTTCGATTCACATCCCGGGCGATGGGATACTGGTCTTCCAGCGCACCGAAGCGGCGGACATAGGCGGGTTGATTAAGCAGTGGCAAGAGGTAGCGGGTCTCGATCTGGCGGTCTTCCAGAAACTGGATCAGTGCGGCGCGCTGGACCGTCGAATCCGTGAGAACGAGAGGATAGAACATCCACGCATGCTCGCAGCCTTCTTTTGTTTGAGGCAGCCTGAGACGTTCGGCCAGCGGCATCAGGCCGCTGGACAAGCGGCCGGCGATCTCGCGGCGGCGTGCCAGATCAGCGTCGCGCGTCTCCAACTGTGCGATGCCGAGCGCGGCTTCCATTTCAGTACAGCGATAGCTAAAGCCGAAGCGAATGAAGCTGAACCGGCGGTCGGCGATTTCGAAGAGTGCATCGCCGTGCTTGCCAGCGTCGTCGTCAATTCGCGTGTAGATGGAGTCCCGGCCGTGATTCATGAGGCTCTTCAGCACCACGATCAGCTCGTTGTCGCTGGTCACGCAAAGGCCTCCCACGCCTGTTGTTATGATGTGCGCCACGTAGGTGGAGAAGCACCCAATGTCGCTCATCGAACCAACAGGACGGCCCTTGTAGCGAACGAACATCGTTTCGGCGGAGTCCTCCACGATTCGCAGGTTGTGGCGGGAGGCAGTGTCCAGGACCGAATCCATCTGGCAGGGGTGGCCGCCGATATGAACCGGTACGATGGCGCGTGTGCGCGGTGTGATGTGGCGTTCGATCTGCGCCGGATCGATACCGAAGGTTTCGGGTTCAATGTCGACGAATACGGGTGTCAGGTTGTTGTAGAGCACCACATTCGACGTGGCCACAAACGTGACGGCCGGCACCAGCACTTCGTCGCCGTCGCGCCAGCCGTAGCGCTCCTTCAACGCGGCCAATGCGATCTGCAGCGCGCTGGTACCAGAATTGGTGAAGAGCCCGAAACGGGTATCGTGCAGCCGGGCAATTTCGCGCTCAAAACGATCGATCATCGGGCCCGCGCTCAACCGGTTACTATCGAGGACTTCCATCACCAACTGCTTCGCTCGACTTGAGACCCGGCACCCACCGATCCCAATTTGCGGACGAGCCGCCACCAGCTTACTCATGAATCTTCCAATGTAACAGAGCGGCGGCTCCAACTTCCCGCAATCTCGCCCACCGCCATGACCACACTCATTACCACCACACCGGGGAAAACGGCCGGTCTTTTCCACCACGGAGTACGTGCCAGGAGCAGGAACGGCAACGCGAGGCGCAGGACGGACTCCGGCCGGCTGACGTGCCGGGCGCCCCACGCCTTGGAGTACTCAAATCGCTCGCGGACGTAGCCGGCCAAGCTTGGGTAGCGGATCAATCTCACGGCCATGCGGGGATCCAATCGCGCAGGGCCGGGATCGATTTCATCGGGCGCGCGCCCAGGCTTAGGGTAGGCGATATTCCCTGCGGCCAGCCGCTGCCTCCAGCCGTATTCAATGACGTAGTACAGCCAGCCGGCGTAGCCAAGCGCGTCACCCGGCAATACAACACCGCCGACGGCTCCGCCGGACCCGGCCGCCGCCAGCCACTCGGGACCCTGGTCATAGCGATCGTCGAGAAACGCGACGACGTCGCCCGTCGCGCGTTCCCAGCCCTGCCGCCGGGTCGCCGCCCCGTATTGTTCGTGGACCGCAAGGTCGCGCGCGGGTCCTTTGCCGCGCAGCCGGACAAGCGTCACGCGCATCGAGCTCTCCACGCCTGCCACGTCAACAAGCCCAGCACGGCTTCGGCTGCCAACGTGGCTGCAGCGCACGCCATTGCACCAAACTCGGGCACGAAGGCGAGATCGATCGCGGCATTGACAGCCACGGCTGCCATTAAGTTGAGCAGATCCCGCCTCTCTCCGCCGAACGCGAGCAGCGCTTGACGGAAGATCATGCGGGTCACTTGCAAGGGCAGCACGAAGCCCAAAACCACGACCAGCGGGCTCGCAGCGTCGAACGCTTTGCCGTAGAAGATGTGGAGAATGCCGGTGGGGAGGGCCGCCAGCGCCACGGCGGGCACGAGCGCCGCAATCGCCGCGCGCGGCAGCAACATCGACGCCAAGCCGTTCGCGAGCCGATAGTCCGGCGCCAGGCGCGCGAATTCGGGTAACGCGCTCAGTTGCATCGCGGACAACACCGGACCAAACACCGTCGTGAGCCTGTAGGCCGCCAGATACAGGCCGACTTCCTCCTTCGAACGCAGCGCCGAAAGGACGAAGACGTCAAGGTTGTAGAGAAGATTGCCAAGGAGAATTGCCGCCAGGAAGGGGAGCGCCTGACGGCTCAGAGCCCACCGCCATTCTCCGCTCGGTGCCAACGGGCCCCGCGATTCCCAGAGCCCATACGCGGCCCCCGCCACCTCGCCGAGTCCCAAGGCGATGGCGACTCCGGCAATCGGAAGCTCGAACGCAACAGCGCACAGAAAGACAACCGCCGAAAGGAGAGCGCCGATTGAGACGGTGCGCGATCGGCCGCGCGCCACCAGCAGCCACCGCATCTGGAGCGCTGCCGCCAGCCAGACACCGCACATTGCGAGCAGGATCGGATCGCGCCACAGAACGGCCGCCAGCGTAACGGCTAAGGCAGCCGGCGCCCGCAGCGCCAGCACGGCGGATCGCAACTGCGTCTCGCCGTTTGGGCTGCGCACCGCGGCTCGCGTCGCCGGCGTGTCCAGTCCGCACTGCACGAGAAGGGCTCCATAGCCGGCGATCGACTGCGCCGTTCCAAACTCGCCGAACGCGGCCGGGCCGGCGCGCCGGGCGAGGAGGAGCAACGCGACAGCGTGCAGTAGACGCGCGCCGCCTTCTCCGGCCGCCAATGTAAGGAACTGCCGAAACACAATGTTAAAATTGTCGCCTATGCCAGTTCGCGCGGGCGTCGTCGGCCTCGGCGGCGTCGCCGACCGCATCCATCTTCCAGCGTGTGCCGCCGTCTCCGACATCGTCGTCACGGCAGGCGCGGACCCAAACGCCGAGATGCGTAAGAAGATGGCGGAGAAGTTTCGCATCCCCGAAACGTTCGACTCCTTCGACCAGATGATGGAGAAGGCAAAGTTCGATTTTTTGATCGCCGGCACACCGCCCGGCTCGCACTTTGAAATCTGCGAAAAAGCGTTGAATGCCGGGATTCACGTATTCTGTGAAAAGCCTTTCATGCCGTCGATCGAGGAGGCCGACAAGATCGTCGCACTCGCCAAAGAGAAGAACCTGCTTCTCCGCGTGAACAACCAGTACCGTTACATGAGCTACTACGCCGAAACGAAACGGCGCTTGGACGCGGGCGAATTCGGCCGGCCTTACTACATTCAATGTTGGCAGCAGATGTTTCATCCGCCCGCCAAGGAGACGAACTGGCGCAGCGCGCTGAAGCAGTATGTCCTGTTCGAGTTCGGCACGCATGCGCTGGATCTGGCTTGTTTTTTTTTCGACGCACTGCCGGAGACGGTCAACGTGTTCACTCCTCGCGCCCGGCCAGAGTACGATGCCGATGTGCTCGTCAATGCGACGTTGCGGTTTCCCGGGGAAAGGCTTGGCACGTTTTCGTTCAACCGCGTCACGCACGCTCCGGAGAAGTATTTGGAGATGCGGATCGACTGCGAGCACGCGTCGCTTCGAATTTCCCTCGGCGGCGTCGCGCGGTTCTCCATCGATTGGGCCAAGAATTCGCGGCGCTTTACGCTTAAGCACGGGTTCGTTCGCGGCGGGCAAGCGCGTTCCGAAGTGAACGGCGTGTCGTCGACATACCTGAACAGCGGCGCGCCGGAATTCGCATCCGCCACGGCGGAACACCTGCGGGTGTTCGTACGGGAGATGTCGCTGTCCGAACGGCCGATCGAGGCCGCGCGACATGCCCGCGACGTTTTGAATCTAGTCTTCGCCGGGTACGAAAGCGCAAGATCCGGCGAAACCGTCCGATTGCGATGAAGCTCGCATGGCTGATCTGGCTTGCCGTCGCTACCGCCCTTACGGCGCCGCCGCTGCTTTGGCACGTCGACCTGTTCAAGACGCACAGTCCGCCTGCTATAGCCGCCGTTCTGAACGCGGTGCCTGTCCTGCTGCTGGCCGGATTGTTCATCTGGCACTGGCTCCGCAGAAAGCTGCCGGCCGCCGCCGAACCAGTAGCGCTGGCCGCCCTTCCATTGGCGGTCTGCTTGTTACGCGCACCGATTCCGACGGGTGCGGGCGCGCTGCTGTTTCTATCGGCGTATGGAATCGGCGCACGGATCCAGGCGGGCTCGCCTGGCGCACGGATCGGTCTTCGATTTGGGTTCGGCGCCGGCGTTTTGATCCTGGTTCTTTTCGCCGCCGGACTGGCGGGATGGCTCAACTTGTGGTTAGGCGCCGCGCTTCTGGCCCCGGCGCTACTGGCGAGGCCATTGGGCAAAGACTTGCGAGAACTGGCCGGGCGTTGGACGAGCGAACTGCACGGCCCCGTGGAGAGTGTCTCCACATACTTCGCACTCCTGTTTGGTGGACTCGGGGCCATTTGGACTCTCACGCCCGCCATCGCGTTCGACCCGCTAAAAATGCACCTCGCGACGGCCCGCTGGTATGCGGAAACAGGAGTCTTTGCGCCGCTGCCGACGCTGGCCGAATCGTATTATCCGCAGGGCACGGAGCTGTTGATGGCCATGCTGTGGATCACCGGCGGCGGACAAGCGGGGGCGCAAATGATCGCACCGATCTTCCTGGTTGCCACGCTGGTCCTGCTCGTCGCGCTGCTGCGCCGGCTCGACATGACGCGATCCGCCGCTGTCACGGGTGCAGCCGCCGCACTCACGATTCCCTTCCTTCACTGGACAGAGTTTGTGGCAAAAAACGACGCACCCCTCGCGTTCTTCCTTTTAGCGTGCCTTTACTGTGTGATCGATGACCGGTTGCCGTTGGCAACGTTTTTCCTCGCGATGGCTTTCGGCATCAAGCACGTGGCATTGTTCGGAGCGGTCGCGCTCACGCCGCTGTTCCTCTGGCGCATCTGGCGCTCTCCGAATCGGGCCCGGGCCCTGCTTTCGGTGGGCGTGATTTTTCTGTTTCTTGGCACAATTTCGCTGGCGAGGACGTACATTCTCAAGGGCGATCCGCTCTACCCGGAGAGCCGGGCCCGGGCCGCCGATTTCAGCGTGGTCAATCATGCGTACCAATCGGCCGGTGAACGTGTGATGCGTTATGCGGGCATCCCTTGGCTTCTTCATTTCGACGGCCGCCGGGCGTTCGAATCCACCTCGCATAACCCGATGGGCGTGTGGCTGGTGTTCTTTTTTCCGGGCTTGGCCGCGTTCATTCGAGGGCGGAATCAGGCCGCCTCTCTGGCCATTCTGTTCGTCGCGATCTATCTGCTGTATTGGGTCTCGATTCTGGTGACCTTACGCTATGCGCTGCTGCCGATCGCACTGCTGGTGGCGTGGACCGCCGCAGGAGTGACGACTCATCTTCCCCGCAGGGCAGCCGCGGCGGCGGCCGCATACTGCTACTTCTTCTCGCTGACCGTGTGCGTATTGATCGAAGTCTCTGCTCCGCAGTTGTTCTGGTTGGCCGGCAGATCCGGCACAACGGAATATTTGACGGCCGCACTGCCGGAGTACGGCTCTGTCGCGGCTCTTTACGCTAAGCCCGCCGGACGGGTGTTTTCATTGGACAACTGCGCCAGTGCCTATGCGCCACGAGTGGAAGATTTTCAGTGCCTGTTCATGAAAGACGCGGCAAACGACCCCCATCGCATCGCGTCCGCGGCACGCGAAGGGAGCTATCGGTATCTGATTCTCCCGTCTGGCGAGCGGGGCAAAGCGGTGCTCGAAATTCTACAGCCGTCGAGAGAAGTCTACCTCGACCGCAATTTCGCGGTCTACGATCTCGTAAAATAAAAGCTCGGTGACAAGGCTTCTATTACTGAACCTTTGCCTTATGGGACTGTGGGGGCATTGCCCGCAGTTTCCTTCGTTGCCGGTGTGCCCGGCCCCCGCACCGCCACCACCACCGCCACCACCGCCGCCCCCGAATCCAAACCCCAATCCGAATCCAACTCCTCCGCCGCCCGAGCCCCCACAGCCGCCACCGGAACCCGCACCGCTCACGCGGATCCTGTTGTCGGTAAACGAGGTCTTCCTGGAAGGCGCCGTTGGCGCCGCTCAGATATCGAGCCCTCAGTTCCCACTGATTTTCCTGGGCGATGGCTTGTACTGGCGAACGGATGTGGTGGGGGACAACGGACCCGCTACGTGGCTGACCATTGCGCCGGGCCAAGGTTACGACGACGCCGATCTGCGTGTTACGGCTAACGCTTCTACCCTCCGGGCCGGCACTTACACAGCCCGAATTTCGATCCTCGCGCCTGGTGCGGTTAACTCGCCGCAGTTCGTGCGCGTGACGCTGCGCGTGCGTGAGCCGGTTCCGGCGACGATTCGGCCATCCTCACCGGCGATGACTTTTACCGCGACCGAGGGCGCGGCGGCGGCTCCGGCGCCGCAAAAGCTTTCGATCAAGATGGAAGGGGAAACGAGACCCGCATGGACGGCGGCCGCCACTACTTTAAATGGCGGCAACTGGCTCGCCATAACTCCCGCCGCCGGCACGGGCGACGGTGAAATTACCGCGTCCGTCAAGACCGGAGATTTGCCGGCCGGCGCCTACGCGGGCCGCATCACCCTCAACTCGCCGAGTGCGGCAAACCAAACCGTAACGATTCCAGTGTCATTTACGATCGCGCGGCAGCGCGCGCTGATCGCGCCGGGAGGTGTCGTAAACGCCGCCAGCTTAAAAAACGGGGCGCTGGCGCCGGGCCAGTTGATCACGATCGCCGGTGACCGTCTAGGCCCCGCCACCGGCCTTGCTGCGCGGGTGAACGAATCCACCAATCGATACCCCACTGCGCTAGCGGGAACACGGGTTTTGTTCGACGATATCCCGGGCGCCATTCTCTACGCGAGCCGGAATCAGATCAACGCGCAGGTCCCGTTTGAGATTGCGGGCAAGCCCACGGTGAAAGTTACGGTCGAGCCGGCCGGCTTTGAGGCTTCGCTCCCGGTCGAAATTAGTGTGAATCCGGCCGCGCCCGGATTGTTCGCAGCGGGCCCGGAACGCGCCGCCGCACTAAATCAGGATTACTCGTTGAACACCCCGGCCACTCCGGCGGCGGCCGGCGACGTGATCCAGCTTTTCCTGACTGGCCAGGGAGCCCCAATGGCCCGCGGCGGGCCGCCCAAAAAGATGAAAGTCGTCGTCGCTTTGCGGTATGTTGCCAGACGGTGCAGTGCGGCGAAGACCGAGTGCGCTCTGGAGATGTCG
>Ga0194119_10003122_pt1 | contig 26949 bp, 29 predicted proteins | sample TA2MahC100mmetaG_FD_148620 | JGI IMG/M metagenome (GOLD analysis project Ga0194119, IMG submission 148620) | Freshwater microbial communities from Lake Tanganyika, Tanzania - TA2015018 Mahale Deep Cast 100m | ecosystem: Environmental > Aquatic > Freshwater > Lake | place: Tanzania: Lake...
TGGAGTTTTTCGATTATAACTGCGGCTACTGCAAAAGAGCCATGGCCGACATTATGGGCTTGATGAAAACCGACCCGAAATTGCGGGTGGTTTTGCGGGATTTCCCCGTTCTAGGGCCGGATTCGGTTGAAGCCTCGAAAGTTGCGCTTGCCGTGCGCAGTCAGTTAACCGGCGCTAAATATATGGAATTTCATCAAAAACTTCTGGAATCGCGAGGCCGAATCGGAAAAGACCGCGCCATAGAAGTGGCGCAAAGCCTCGGCGCTGATCCGGCAAAAATCAAAAAAGAGATCGAGTCGGCCGAGATCAAAAAGCTCCTTGACAACACGATGCGCGTCGCCGACCAGCTACGGATTGGCGGCACCCCCGCTTTTGTGGTGGCGGATGGGGTGATTGTGGGTGCCCTGGGCCAAGAAGCGCTCGCCGATAAGATCAAAGCGGCAAGAACGTGCGGCAAATCCGTCTGCTGAAACGCAAGTTTCATAATTCTGTCACAGACTCGATTCGAGTCGGGATCTTGAGGCCGACTCGCAACCTCGCTCGGGGGACTTGAAGACCAGCCTGCGACGACTCGACCTCCCCCTTAGGTTTTAATTTCAGACTCAGAATCCAAAATATTTAGGCGTCCGAAGGGAAATTCCCTTTTCAGCTGAAGCACTTGCAAAGTCATCCCCAGAATTCACGCTTTCTTAAGATCTACCCACAACATATAGGGGTGAGATCAAAATTTAACTCTAGGACTAGACGGAAAGCCTTGACGAGATCGGGGGGCAGATTTACGGTCCGATCTTGTTGCGCTGGTTGCCGGGGAGCACGTTATCCACAGGCAGCCAACGGGGCACATCCCGTCAGCAAGGCGCGCCCGAGGAGCAGGTTCCGAAGGTTGGCGTTGCCCTGAAAAGGGCCAATGTCCGGTGGAGAGCATCCATCGGAGAGGGGGCGGTTTGCGGCTTGAAGAGCCTTTTAATGAGGGCTTATCGAGCAGGCCGATTGATAGAGTGGAAAAGGGTCGCCGAAGCGGCCGGCCGGAAAAATTCCGGCATATTGGGACATGAAAAATGCGGATTGAACGTTTTTACACGAAGGCTGGCCTTTCTCCTTATTCCTCCCTCGCCTTCAAGTCAGCGACCAGTGAAATCCGCAATCCGGATGGATCCATCGTGTTCCGTCTTGAGTATATCGAAGTCCCCGAACAATTCAGCCAGGTCGCAGCCGATGTGCTCGCGCAGAAATATTTCCGTAAAGCCGGTGTGCCTGCCCGTTTGAAGAAGGTCGAAGAGAATGATGTCCCGTCATTCCTGTGGCGTTCGGTTCCCGATGAAGCAGCCCTTTCCGCTTTACCCGAGAAAGAACGCTATGGCTCCGAGATGAGCGCAAAGCAGGTGTTTGATCGCCTTGCCGGTTGCTGGACCTATTGGGGTTGGAAGGGCGGCTACCTCAAGAGCGAAGACGACGCGCAAGCCTTCTTCGATGAGCAACGTTATATGCTCGCCCGCCAGATGGTCGCGCCAAATTCGCCGCAATGGTTCAACACCGGTTTGCATTGGGCCTATGGCATTGATGGTCCTTCACAGGGCCATCACTATGTCGATTTCAAAACCGGCAAGCTCACAAAATCGAAATCCTCTTACGAGCATCCGCAGCCGCATGCCTGCTTCATTCAGGGCGTTGCTGACGATCTCGTAAATGAAGGCGGCATCATGGATCTCTGGGTCCGTGAAGCGCGTCTCTTCAAATATGGTTCGGGCACGGGTTCGAATTTCTCGATGCTTCGCGGCGAAGGCGAAAAGCTTGCGGGCGGCGGTAAATCATCAGGCTTGATGAGCTTCTTGAAAATTGGTGACCGTGCGGCAGGCGCGATCAAATCGGGCGGCACAACACGTCGTGCGGCGAAGATGGTTGTCGTCGATGTCGATCATCCCGATATCGAAGCCTATATCGATTGGAAGGTTAAAGAAGAGCAGAAGGTGGCGGCGCTCGTCACCGGTTCGAAAGTCGTTGCGAAACATTTGAAAGCCGTGATGAAGGCGTGCGTCAATTGCGACGGTCCGGCTGAATCCTGCTTTGATCCGGAAAAGAATCCCGCTTTGAAGCGCGAGATTAAATTTGCCCGCCGTGCGCTTGTGCCGGACAATTATATCAAGCGCGTCATTCAATTCGCAAAGCAAGGCTATAAGGATCTCGATTTCCCGACCTATGACACGGATTGGGATTCAGAAGCCTATCTCACGGTCGCCGGTCAGAATTCAAATAACTCGGTTTCGTTGAAAGACGAATTCTTGTGCGCTGTTGAAGATGACAAGGATTGGAATCTCATTCGTCGCACCGATAAGAAGATTCATAAGACGATCAAGGCGCGCGATTTGTGGGAACAGATTGGTTATGCCGCGTGGGCATCAGCTGATCCCGGCTTGCACTTCAACACAACGATGAATGATTGGCACACATGCCCGGCATCAGGCCCGATCCGCGCATCAAATCCGTGCTCGGAATATATGTTCCTTGATGACACGGCGTGCAATCTTGCGTCGCTCAATCTGCTTCAATTCCGCGAGACCGATGGCTCGATCAACATCGCCGCTTACGAACATGCTGTGCGTTTGTGGACCATCGTGCTCGAAATCTCGGTGTTGATGGCGCAGTTCCCGTCAAAGGAAATTGCCGAACTCTCTTATCGCTATCGCACGCTCGGGCTCGGCTACGCGAATATCGGTGGTCTGTTGATGACCAACGGCATTCCGTATGACTCCGATGAAGGCCGCGCGATCTGCGGTGCACTCACGGCCATCATGACCGGCGTGGCTTATGCGACATCGGCTGAAATGGCGGGCGAACTCGGTGCCTTCCCGGGCTACAAGAATAATTCGGAACACATGCTCCGCGTCATCCGCAATCATGGTCGCGCTGCGCATGGTGAAGCGCAAGGCTATGAAGGCTTGGCGGTTAACCCTGTGCCGCTCGATCATGCTTCGGTGAAAGACACGCGCCTTGTCGATCACGCGAAAGCCGCTTGGGATCTCGCTTTGAAGCTCGGCGAAAAGCATGGCTATCGCAACGCGCAAGCCACTGTGATTGCGCCGACCGGCACAATCGGTCTTGTCATGGATTGCGACACAACCGGCATCGAGCCTGATTTCGCACTCGTGAAATTCAAGAAGCTCGCAGGCGGCGGCTATTTCAAAATCATCAACCAGGCTGTGCCAGAAGCGCTCCGCACGCTTGGCTACAAAGAAAACGAAATCGCCGAGATCGAAGCTTACGCTGTGGGCCATGGCTCGCTCGCACAAGCCGCAGGCATCAATCACACGACATTGCGTGCGAAGGGTTTTGATGACGCAACGATTGGGAAGGTTGAAAAGAGCCTCGGCTCGGCTTTCGATATCAAATTCGTTTTTAACAAATGGACGCTTGGCAAAGATTTCCTCACGCAAAAGCTCGGCGTGTCAGCAGAGAAGCTCAATGATCCGTCATTTGAACTTCTCCCCTCTCTCGGCTTCTCGAAGGCTGACATCGAAGCGGCCAATGTTCATGTCTGCGGTGCGATGACGCTTGAAGGCGCGCCGCATTTGAAGCTTGAACATTATGCCGTGTTTGATTGCGCCAATCCGTGCGGCCGCATCGGCAAGCGCTATCTCTCGGTCGAGAGCCATATCCGCATGATGGCGGCAGCACAGCCTTTCATCTCGGGTGCGATCTCAAAGACCATCAATATGCCGAATGAAGCCACCGTTGAGGATTGCAAATCGGCGTATCTGCTCTCGTGGAAACTTGCGCTCAAAGCCAACGCGCTTTATCGCGATGGTTCGAAACTCTCGCAGCCTTTGAATTCGCAACTCATCTCTGATGATGAAGATGAAGCGGATGATGCGGCGGAAGCGCTTGTTGCCCAACCCGCTGCCGCACGCGCGGCGGCCACTGCCGAGAAGATTGTCGAGCGCGTCATCGAACGCCTCGAGCGCATTCGTGATCGTGAAAAACTTCCGGATCGTCGTAAAGGTTACACGCAGAAGGCGGTTGTCGGTGGACACAAAGTCTATCTCCGCACCGGTGAATATGAAGATGGTCGCATCGGTGAAATCTTCATCGACATGCATAAGGAAGGCGCGGCGTTCCGTTCTCTCATGAACAATTTCGCCATCGCCATCTCGCTTGGCCTCCAATATGGCGTGCCGCTCGAGGAATATGTCGAAGCCTTCACCTTCACGCGTTTTGAGCCTGCGGGCTTTGTGCAAGGCAATGACGCGATCAAAAACGCAACATCTGTGCTTGATTACGTCTTCCGCGAACTCGCGATCTCGTACTTGGGTCGCGCCGATCTCGCGCATGTTGCGCCCGAAGCGATTGGGCATGATGCGTTGGGTCGTGGCGAGAGTGAATCGAAACCACCCGCGGGCTTCGTGCCAAGCCAAGTCTCGCGCGGTCTCGTGCGGTCCAAGACGGATCGCTTGACCGTGATGTCAGGCGGCACGCCGATGGCGCAGCCAAAAACAGTCGGCGCGAATGCGCTCAAAAGCGAACTCGAACAGGGCTTGGGCATAACCGCGCAACCTGTGACTGTCGGCACGGTCGAAAATCTCGCTTTCGAAGCGCCTGTGGCAAAACCAGCAAAGGCCTTCGACAAACGCGCGGAAGCGCGAATGAAAGGCTATGTCGGCGAAAGCTGCCCCGAATGCGCCAACTTCACACTCGTTCGTAACGGCACATGCCTGAAGTGCGACACATGTGGAAGCACGACGGGGTGTTCGTAAGAGCGGCAAGCGGCAGTCGGCAATCGTAAAAGCGAATAGCGAGTAGCGAGTTGCGAATAAAATTCTCCTTCCCCTGTAGGGGGAGGTGTTTGCGGAGCGAACGGAGGGGGCGAAAACCTCGTTAGTGCCCCACCCGTTAAACGCTTCGCGTTCGACACCCTCCCCTACAGGGGAGGGAAAAATAAAATGGCCACGTAACTTTCCGGCATTTGTATCTTGTTTCTGTAAAGTATTGTGTGAGGCATGGTTCAAGACGCATCGCTATCGCGATGCTCCTCACCATGAGGTTTTTTTGTCTCACTCTCTGTCGCGTTTTTTAAATCATATCGACTTGCGTTCCCACCCTCATCCTGGGCCATCGCGAAGCGCTGTGTCGAAGGACAGGAATTGTTAGGTTGGATGATTGGAAGATGGACGCGAATGTCCGTAGCGCAATAATTTTTGAATCGAGAAAGTGTCTATAATGAATATAAGATTTTAAGGGCCTGAATAATGAGTTATTCGACGTATAACAAATTAAATAAAAAATCAAATATAAAAAATCTGACTCACTTAATTAGAATGCTTGGATATAAAAAAATTAAAGGTTCATATAAAATCCGGAACTGTATTGGATCATATTTTCGGTTTGAAGATCACGATTTCAAATCGTCTACCGGAGTCGAATTATATATATTTCGATATAAACTTTACATCTCAGTATCAACATGTTCGCGAATTTCAAGAAGTTATTGGGACCTCGATCATCAAAATAAAACTATCAAATTAATTAGAGATTTTTTTGGAGGAAATTTAGAAACGGATTATAGGAAAAATCGGTTCTTAAATCCGGAGAACGTAGCACCGAAGCTTATATCTTCAGCGTGCTATCTTGCACACTGGAATTTCATGAATAACATGAAGAGACTAGAATTCTACTTATCGCAGCGAGGCTTAGATGCTAAATATTCAGATATGGCAAAAAGTCCTCATTTTACACGAATAAATCCTCTTATTTTATCAAATAACATGACAGTCCCATACGTTATATCAATTTGAGAGGAATTTATTAGAAATATTTTTTTGGCAATTTTAGTTTGTAGACCCACTAAAAAATTAGATTCGATAAAAATTAATTTAAATAAATATAAATTTGATAAAATAATCTTAAAAAATCAATTGATCGAGGAAGTAATATCAGAAGATATAACTTTTCAAAAGCCAAGCTGAATCTGTTTGCATTTTAAAAATATTGCTCTAGATTTTTATTTAACAAAAAAATAATGAAAAAAGATATCGAAACAGAAGAGTAACTTTATTTGATTCAATTGAGGAGATGGGTGCAAATAGGAATTATTTTGTTCATCTAGGATCCATCAACACAAAATTAAAAAATATATTAACGATATTAAATACGTCATCGATAGAATTTATAAGGAACTTGGAATTTACTATGAATTTGAGCCAATATTGCAAGCGAGAGTATGTGACCGACCTAATCATCAAATAAATGATATGTTGCAATCTACCTAAAATCCTCCCCATTTCCCTAACCGCCTCTCCATTCTTCCTCGCTACCCCTCATCCGCCGCGTGGGTTCACGTCGGGGGATTTGTATTTTGGCGTCGGTGGAGTAGAGTTGCCCTTAGGTCACGCATCCACATGACTCGGGGACACAAAAACTTCACAAAAGCCGGCAGTGCCTTTGCCGACACCAAAAAGGCCCTGACGTTCATAGACGTCGGTGTGGTGGCGTCATGTCCAAGCTGCAAAGCTAAAAGCGCTGCGGCTTTGCTTTTGTGGTTTTTTGAGCACCCCGACTCCAGAGCGGTCCCCGCACTGGAGTCGTTTTCATTTCGGAGGTGCCGATGCCGCTCATCAATTACAAGGAGACTATGAGTTTTCCCGATGCGGTGGAAGCCGCTGTGATCCTTCTTGCGCTTTGTCTTGTAAAGTTGCGCGATGAAGCGGCCCATCGCGAGGATGAGGTTCCCGCAACCCTCACCGCCGCGCATTTCTTCATCGATCTGCTCGAGGATACGTTGAAAGAAAGCGAAGCCCTGGCCAACACGCTTGAATTGAGCTTCATTGATTATCCGCAAAGGCGGAATAAAGCGCATCTCTTTTTTACGTCATTGCGAACGAATGTGAAGCAATCCAGTTGGAGTCTCAGAATAAGGCTCAGTCGAAACATCGTGTTTCAAAAACAAAGATCAGCTGGATTGCTTCGCTGTCGCTCGCAATGACGGAACCGGTTCACTCGCATTAAAACCTCATCTCCGTAAGGCGTGCCCGCTATGGCGAAAAAGACCTCTACCAAGACGATCAGCGCCGAAGAATTTGATCGTAGATTTGATGCAGGCGAGGATATGTCCGAATTCCTCGATTGGAACTCGTTGCGCCCCCTCTATGGCCCTAACAAGAAGCCGTTGGAGCGTGGTGAAAAGCGGAAAGCGTCGGTAAAGGCCCCGAGCGCAACTCGTAAGATCACAAAAACGGGCTAAATCACCCTGTCACATGTGACAGGTGCGCGAAGGAAAAATTCGCGCAGACTTTGCGCATGGATACGTCATCGCTTCCGCTCGATTTGCCGCATACACGACACGCCCCGCCTGCGCCGCCTTTGCCGCTGCCGTCTGTCGAGCCGCCGCAGGAGTCGCCGGATGCGCCGCCAGACGCGCCGCCTCTGCTCGAGTCTCCCGCGCCTGAGCTACCCGCGCCTGCGCCCGAGGCAACCGCTCCGTCAGCGGAGGCCGAAGCGCTGCTCTATGGCATGTTGATCCGGCAGATCCGCCGCCGCACCAAGCTCACCCAGATTGCGTTCACGCGCCGCTATTGCATTCCGCTCGGCACGTTTCGAAATTGGGAACAGGGGCGCGTCAAGCCTGATGCCACCGCCCGCTCCTATCTCGCCCTCATTGCCAAGGCGCCGGAGGAAACCGCGGCCCTGATCGGCGATTAAGCGGCCTTTCTTTTGTCGTGCGCCTTTGCCATAAGCGCGCATGGCGAAGAAACCGCATGACATGTCCGGCGCGGAGCGCTTGCCCACACGCAAGGCGCTGCTCGAATGGCTCAAAAGCTCGCAAAGCGGCAAAACCGGCAAACGCGAAATCGCCAAAGCCTTTGGCATCAAGGGCAATGGCCGCATCGCGCTCAAAGCCATGATCAAAGAGTTGGAAGCCGAAGGCGCACTCGAAAAACGCGGCCGCGCGCTGGTGAAAGCCGGGCATCTGCCGCCCATGGTTCTCGTCGATGTCACAAGCTGGGAACGCGACGGCGATCTTCTCGCCCGCCCCGTTGAATGGAACGAAGGCACTCAAGGCAAAGCGCCACGCATCATTCTGATGTCATCGGCAAAAAAACGTCCAGGCCAACCCGCCCCCACCGTGGGGGATCGCGTGCTGGCGCGTGTTGAAGTGGCGAATGACAACGCCACGCTTTATCGCGGGCGCGCGGTGCGCATTATGGAAAAACATCAAGCGCAAACGCTCGGTCAGTTTCGGCAAAGCCCGCATGGTGGTGGTCGTGTCTTGCCGATTGATAAAAAATCCTCAGGCCGCGAGATCATGATTCCGTCCGGACAAGAAAGCGATGCGACAGATGGTGATCTTGTCGCCGTTGCGCTTCATCGCAAAAATCGTTTGGGCCTTTTTGAAGGTCGTGTGACGGAACGCGTGGGCTCGATCAAAACCGAAAAAGCGGTGAGCCTGATTGCGATCTTCACGCATCAAATTCCGCATGTGTTTCCGGCAACCGCATTGGCGGAAGCGGAGGCATCAAAACCCGTAACCCTTGCAAGTCCCGGAAAACGCGAAGATTGGCGGCGTGTTGAATTTGTCACCATCGATCCGATTGATGCGAAAGATCATGATGACGCGGTTCACGCGATGCCTGATCCAGATCCGAAAAACAAAGATGGCTATATCGTCAGCGTCGCGATCGCGGATGTCGCTGCTTGTGTCCATGAAGGGTCAAGCATGGATCGCGAAGCGCGCTTACGCGGCAATTCGGTTTACTTTCCTGATCGCGTCGTGCCGATGTTGCCCGAGCGTATTTCAAATGATTTGTGTTCGCTGCGCCCGAATGAGGACCGCGCAACGCTTGCGATGCGTCTCGTGATTGGTGCTGATGGAATTGTGAGAAAGCACACGCTTCATCGCATTCTCATGCGCTCGCATGCAAAACTTGCCTATGAACACGCGCAACACATTATTGATAAAGATGAGCGCACGCATGAAGCCTATCCCTGGTTGAAAACGCTTTATCAAGCATGGTCGCTCACGCGTGACGAGCGCCGCGCGCGCAACCCGCTTGATCTTGATTTGCCCGAGCGCAAATTGAAATTGAATTCTCAAGGTGCGGTCGAACGTGTCTATGTGCCGGATCGGTTGGACGCACATCGCTTGATCGAAGATTTCATGATCCTTGCGAATGTTGCCGCGGCAGAAACTCTTGAACGCGAGAAAGTGCCTCCGATATATCGCGTGCATGATGAGCCAAGCGCGGAGAAACGCGAAACATTGCGCGCAGTCCTTGCCGATCTCGGCTTGGATCTGCCAAAGGGCGAGCGGTTAACGCCGATGCAGTTTAATCGCATTTTGGAAAAATTCCACGACACCGAACATCAGATTTTCATCAATGAGATTATGTTGCGCTCTCAGGCGCAAGCGGAATATTCACCACAATCCATCGGTCATTTTGGTTTGAATTTGAGACGCTACGCGCATTTCACTTCGCCCATTCGCCGCTATGCCGATCTCATCGTTCATCGCGCTTTGATCCGTGCTCATGCTTTGGGTGATGATGGATTATCAGAAAAATATATGCCGCAGCTTGCCGAAATTTCAGCCGAGATTTCAGCCACCGAACGGCGCGCTATGGCGGCTGAACGCGAGACGATTGATCGTCTCATCGCCTTTCATCTTTATGAAAAAATCGGCGATATATTTGAAGGCCGCATTGCAGGTGTCACGCGTTCAGGTCTCTTCGTGAAACTGCATGATACGGGTGCAGACGGGTTTGTACCCGCCTCTACAATCGGTGCCGACTATTATCGTTTTGAGGAGCAACTCCACGCGCTTGTGGGCACGCGCACCGGCGAAACATTCCGCTTAGGCGATTCTGTTTCAGTGCGTCTTGTCGAAGCCGCGCCTGTTGCCGGCGCGTTGCGTTTTGAAATTCTGCGCGGCTCTTCGTCGCTCTTGCAAGCTGGCGAAAAGCGCATGACAAGCAAAGGCCTAAGGATGGCGAAAAAAGGCCCGCGCGTGAATGATGTCGCCCGTGCCGCGCTCGCTTTTGATCGCAAAGCGTTACCTCACAAAACGAAACGGAAACCGCGATGAGTGAACTTGAATATCCCGCCCGCGAAGAGGTTTTGCCACCACGTGATCGGTGGCTATCGATAAGACGTGGCTTTGCTGGCCAGTGTCCTCATTGTGGCCAAGGCGCGATGTTTGGCCGTTATTTGAAAGTCAATCCTCAATGCGCCTCATGTGGTGAGGATCTCTCTCATCATCGCGCGGATGATTTGCCCGCCTATATCGTGCTCTTCATCGTCGGCCATGTTGTCATCGGCACGTTGATGTCTACCGATGCCGAAGGTGTGTGGCCGCTTTGGCTTCACATGATCATCTGGCCTTTTATGACTCTCATATTAAGTCTCGCTTTTTTGCAACCGGTCAAAGGCGCGGTTGTGGGCTTGCAATGGGCACTGTGCATTTATGGCTTCGGTGGCGACGAGACATGAGCGCGACGCGGCCGGTCGATGCGGCAAGTCTGATCCTTATCGATCATCGGGAACGCGTGCCCAAAATTCTCATGGGCAAGCGCCATCACGAACTTAAATTCATGCCATCGAAATTTGTGTTTCCGGGTGGGCGACTTGATCTGTCGGATCGTCGAGCATCTGCTTTTGGTGCGCTTGATCATCAAGTGGAAGCAAAATTATGTATGCGTGTTGCACGCGCAAGTCCGGCCCGCGCGCGCGCTTTGGCGCTCGCCGCTTTGCGCGAGACTTATGAAGAAACCGGAATCCTGATCGGTGAACCGGAACTTGGAGATTATTCAGCCCCAAAAAACAGTGGCTGGATGAAGTTTGAAAGCGAAAAGATTTGGCCCTCGCTTGACGGGCTTGAATTTGTTGCGCGCGCCATCACACCGCCACGCTATCCACGCCGTTACGACACGCGCTTTTTTCTCTGCCTCGCAGAAAAGATCATCAAACAGATTGAAGGGCACGCGGGGCCAGATAAAGAATTAACGGCGCTTGAATGGGTTACATTCGAGGAAGCCAAAACACTCGACATCCCCACAATCACCGCGCTCATCCTTGATGCTTTAAGTGAACAATGGAAAGCGGGGCTTCCGCGCTTTCGTCCAATACCGTTCTTCTATTCAAAGAATGGGCAGCATCTTTGCGACATGCTCTAATATCAAAAGAAAAAACATTGACCGATACACTGACCGAAATGTCGCCCCGCTATCGTTTGCGCATCATCGCCGCCGCCACAATAACTGTGGCTTTGGTCGGCTTCTCCTTCACGCTTGTGTTTCCATATCTCGCTTTGAAACTCGCCGATCAAGGCTATTCACGTCTCTATATCGGCATCGCGACAGGGATCAGTGGCATCGGCAATATTGTTGTCGCACCGCTCATTCCAGCACTCGCAAAACGCTTCGGTGTGCAAACGGTGATTGTGGGTGCGTTGCTCGTCGCAAGCCTGTGCTTGATGCTGTTTGATCCTTTCCCTTATCCCGCCATTGATCTGACGCTTCGCTTTTTGACAGGCGCGGCGATTGGCGCGCTCTTCATCATGGGTGAATTCTGGATCAATTCCGCTGCACCCGAACAACATCGCGGCTTGATCTTAGGCATCTATGGATCCTTTCTCGCGATCGGTTTTGCGGCCGGTCCCATGATCCTTGATCTTGTCGGCACACAAAATCCAACGGCTCTTCATATCGGTGCGGGCGTTTTTATTGCTGCCATCGTACCCGTTGCGTTGATGACCAAAGGTGCGCCCGATCTTGAAGGTGGCAGCGGCGCGAATGTCATGACTTTTCTTTTGAGCGCGCCGATTGCGACCATCGCCGGTTTGCTTTTCGGAATGATTGAACCGAGCGCCTTTAACCTTCTGCCGCTTTATGGCTTGGGTGTTGGGCTGCCACTCTCGGAGGCAACCGCGCTCATCTCGGCGATGGCGCTCGGCAATATGCTGCAAATCCCGCTCGGGATCCTCGCCGACCGGATCGACCGCCGCTTCATGCTGCTGGCCTGCGGGCTTGTGGGCGCGGGTCTGACGCTGAGCCTGCCTGCACTGTCCGCCTATCCTCTGGCGCTTCTTATCGGAATTTTCATTTGGAGTGGTCTTGCCTCAGGATTTTATACAATCGGGCTCACTTTGCTCGGCGCGCGGTTTCGCGGGGCGGATCTCGCCCATGCCAATGCGACTTTCGTGATTCTTTACAATATCGGGCTTCTGACCGGCCCGCCCATTGTCGGCGCGGCGATGGACGCCCTGCCCCCGCACGGGTTTTTCTGGAGCCTCTCGGTGATCTTCATCGGTTATTCGGCTCTTGTGGGGACCCGATTGGCGTTGGGGCGCAGCGGATAAAGGCCTATTACGCCTCTCTCTTTCTTGACAAAGCCGCCCCACTTGCTATGCGTTCGCCTGAAAAGGATCGGAAGTGGGCACCCCCGCCTCACCGGCCACTAATTTTTCTTGAAATTTGATGCGGCCGCCTCCGGTGGCACCAAAGCAAGGATAAAGACGATGGCCAAGGCCACCACAATCAAGGTCAAGCTGCTCTCCACCGCCGAGACAGGTTATTTTTATGTGACCAAAAAGAATTCGCGCACAATGACCGACAAGATCACGCAGCGGAAATATGATCCGATTGCCAAGAAGCATGTCGAGTTCAAAGAAACCAAGATCAAGTAAGATAGATCGTTTTTGGATGTGCAAAAGCCGCCTTTCGGCGGCTTTTTTGTTTTATGAGTAGTTTTGGTGGCACGTCCTTCGCCTCGCCGCTCACGCCGGTCCGGCATAGGCCTTCACCGTCTCGACAAATTTTCCAATCGAGATCGGTTTGGAGAGATAGGCCTCGCAGCCCTTCGAGCGAATGCGCTCTTCATCGCCCTTCATCGCAAAAGCCGTCACTGCGACGATGGGGATGGATTTCAACTCTTCATCCGCTTTCATCCATTGGATGATCACTTCGCCGGAGACTTCCGGCAATTGGATATCCATCAGCACCAAAGCGGGATGATGGGCTCGCGCGAGTTCCATCGCCTCGGTCCCGCTCGCGGTGGAGACAACTTGATAACCATGCGCTTCGAGAAGATCGGTAAAGAGCTTCATATTGAGCTCATTGTCTTCGACGATGAGAACCGTCTTGGCCATGTCGTTCTGGATCCTGCGCAACGCCCCGATTTCCTGCTATTAAACGCGATCTGAAGCCGAGTCGGCAATTGCACCCATTTCTTGGAAGGGTTTAACCGATGAAATCTGCACCGCCGCCCGATCCGGAAACTTTGGCGATTTCAGCCCTGCTCTTCATTGCGGCGGAAACCGAAACACTCTCGCGCTTCTTGGAACTCACTGGCCTTGATCCGGGTGACGTCCGCGCGGCGGCATCTGACAAGCGTTTCCTTTTGGCCGTACTCGACTTTCTCATGGCAGACGAGCCGCTGCTTCTTGCTTTTGCAGCTTCAGAAACACTCTCGCCCGAGACCGTGGTAGCGGCATATCGCAAGCTCCATAAAGCGGTTGATCCCGCACATGATGCCTATTGAGGTGCTGTCCTTACGGGCAAGGCGTTTCTTCTTTCTTTTCAAGCGATACCAATCGACCTTTCAAGCTGAAATTCAAGTAATCGAGCCGGAGCGCGGTTGAAACACCATTCGCAAGAAGATCCATCGAGACGCGATAGCTTGGCTCATCGACGGGATCTTTGCCAGGATCAAAATAAGCAATCTCAACCGGCCACACCGCGCTGCCGGTCATGCCCGCTTTTTCGATAACCGCGCGATCATCCGCCGAAAGCGCGCGCGCTTTGCCGATCACAGCGAATGTGTCCGGCGCCGATTTGCCTTCATCAGCACCATCATAAACTTGTCGCGAGAAAAGCGTTTGCCCCGCCTGCGCAGCCTCGATCAAAGCGCGGTAATGTTCACCGGGAAAAGAGGTCGTTGCCGGAAATGATAAAACCGATTTGATCGGCGCGAACAATCTTACATCAAGTCCCGTATCTTTCTTTGTCGCGATGCCAGAGGTTTCAATGGCTGGCTGATCGCCGACGCGGTCTAAAATCGAAAACTTCATCGTCTTGCCATCAGGGTCTTCACTGGTGATCGACTGGCTGTCGACCACCTTGGTGCCGATTTCACCGCCACCCAGAATAACGAGCTGGCGAAAAGTCTGGACCATCCCTTTGCAGCGTCCGCTTTCAAGCTCGAAAACGATCCGCCCCTGTGCCATATCAATACCGGACGAACCTTTGGTGCGATCGAGCACAAGATCATAAACCGCCCGATGCGGCGCGAGCACCGCCGGCCCGGAAAAAGCGGGTGCAAGACAACCGATCAGAAGCGCAAAGACCAAACCGAAACCCCGAGGCCCTATGACGCGTGTGTGTTTTTGTATTTTCATCTTGCTCTTCTCGAGTGAGCGCGCGAAACCGGAAGCACGAACCATCACTATTTGATCCGGAGACACCTCATGAGCGTCGAATCCACTCTCACCTCCCACGGCTTCACGCTACCGGAAGCCGCAGCCCCTGTCGCCAATTATGTGCCTGCGGTCATTTCCGGATCACTGCTCTTTATTTCGGGTCAATTATGTCTCGATCAAGGTGTCGTGCAAGCCGCTCACAAAGGCAAACTCGGCGGTGCGGTTTCGGTTGAAGCCGGTCAGGCTGCGGCGCGGCTTTGCGCGATCAATTTATTGGCTCAAGCGAAAGCTACCCTTGGTGATTTAGGCCGTATCAAACGCTGCGTACGTTTGGGCGGATTTATCAATGCGACGCCGGACTTCGGACCCTTGCCGCAAGTGATGAATGGCGCCTCGGATTTGATGGTGCTTGCCCTCGGTGACAAAGGCCGCCACGCACGCACGACAATCGGCGTCGCGCAATTGCCGCTTGATGCCGCTGTCGAAGTTGAAGCGGTTTTTGAGATCGCTTAATGGCAGCCCCGCTCTGGTTGACTGCGTCTCCCATTGCTCATCGCGGTCTTCATCACCGCGCATCAGGCGTGATTGAGAACACACTCTCGGCCGCGCGCGCAGCGATTGAAAAAGATTTCGCGATTGAATGCGATGTGCAGCTTTCAAGCGATGGCGAGGTCTTTGTATTTCATGACGATGAGGTGGACCGCCTCACTAGCGGAAGCGGCGACTTTAAATCTTTTTCAAAGTTACAAATCGGCGAATTGTCTTTAAAAGACACACGTGACCACATGCCGACATTACGTGAGTTCCTTAATGTGCTTGCCGGAAGCGTGCCCCTTATTTGCGAAATCAAAAGCTGCTTTGATGGTTCAACTGATGCCGTTAAACGCGTTGCCGAGGTGATCGGTGCTTATGAAGGCCCCATCGCGCTGAAAAGCTTTGATCCGCTGATGGTGGAAGCCATGGCGCATAATGCGCCCGATCGTCCCCGTGGATTTATCGGAGAGAGTGTCTATGATGATCCCGAATGGGATTTTCTAAGTGCCGATCAAAAAAAAGATTTCGCGACACTGCAGTCTTTCGATGCGATGAAACTCGATTTTCTCTCTTGGTATATCAAAGATCTTGATCATTCGACGCCACAAATGGCGCGGCGATCCTTAGGGTTGCCGATCATGACCTGGACCGTGCGCAACGCCGAGCAGAGAGAAAAAACTAAGCGTTACGCCGACCAAATCATCTTTGAAGGTTTTCTCCCTTAATCTCACGAGCGGATCAAAGATGAATGTCACGATCACGCTGACACAAAGCCTTAAGGCGGTAGATGCCGACGCTTGGGATCGCTGCGCAACAGGCACGCCTGATGAAAAGGGTGAAGTGGATAATCCCTTTCTCCTTCATGCGTTTCTGTCAGCGTTAGAAGATTCAGGCTCTGCCATTGCTGAAACCGGCTGGGGTGGCGCGCATCTTTTGATGCATGATGACAAAGACGAATTGATCGGCGCGGTGCCTGCATATCTTAAAAGCCATTCGCGCGGCGAATATGTTTTTGATCACTCGTGGGCAAATGCCTATCGGCGCGTTGGCTGTCACTATTATCCGAAACTGCAAATTGCCGTGCCTTTTACGCCGGTCACCGGCCCTCGCCTTCTCGTTGCCCCAACGTCTCAGCAAGATGAATCGCGAGAACAATTAGCTTTAGCTTTAAAAAGTGTCACAGCAAAAACAAATGCCTCTTCGGTTCACGCGACTTTTGTCACAGAAGCCGATTTAAAGAGTTTCTCAGCGGCTAATTATCTTGAGCGTTTTGATCAGCAATTTCATTGGGTGAATGATCACTATTCATCATTTGATGATTTTCTCGAAAGCCTTGCCTCACGTAAAAGAAAATCCATCAAACGCGAAAGACGCGATGCGTTAAGCGCCGGCATCACGATGGAATGGGTCACGGGGTCTGACATCAAAGAACATCATTGGGATGCGTTTTTTGAATTCTATATGGATACAGGCTCACGCAAATGGGGAAGCCCTTATCTGACGCGCGAATTTTTCTCGCTGATCGGCGAAAGAATGGCGGCAAAGATTCTTCTCGTGATGGCAAAACGCGCGGGACGCTACATCGCCGGTGCCATTAATTTCATCGGCTTTCGCACTCTTTATGGACGCAATTGGGGAGCGATTGAGCATCATCCATTTTTGCATTTCGAGACATGCTATTATCAGGCGATGGATTTTGCGCTCGCGCATAAGCTCACTTCTGTTGAAGCGGGTGCGCAGGGCGAACATAAGCTTGCACGCGGTTATCGCCCTGTGATGACGAGATCCGCGCATTTCTTGCGTGATCCCGGACTTCATCAAGCGGTTGCCAATTATCTAGAAGAAGAACGCGCCTATGTCGAAAGACTTGGCGGTGTTCTGTCCGAGCATTTACCTTTTCGAAAAGCTAAATCCCTCAACAGTGATTTAGCGAATACTTCCGGAGACGACGAAGATGACTTATGATCCCAACAATATTTTTGCAAAAATTTTGCGTGGCGAAATTCCTTGCGAAAAACTCTATGAAGACGAACACACATTCGCTTTTATGGACATCATGCCGCAAGTAGAAGGACATTGTCTTGTCATTCCCAAAAAACCATCAACCGGTTTGCTTGATGCTGACCCGACACTATTCGCGTCACTCTTTGCAACGGTGCAAAAAGTGGCGCGAGCCGCGAAAGCGGCCATGCACGCTGATGGTGTGACGCTGATGCAATTTAATGGCACGGCCGCTGGGCAAACCGTCTTCCATCTTCATGTTCATATTCTTCCGCGCAAAGAGGGCATCTCGCTGAAAGCACATTCGGGAAAAATGGAAAAATCCGAGATCATCAAAGCGAATGCAGAGAAAATCCGTGCAGCCCTCGCCGCATAATCATTTCACTGTCCCGTGATCATGCCCGCGATCGGCGTGTCCGCAACCTGCTTCCACAGCATCATCGCGCCATAGAGAAGTGCAACAAGAGTTATAGGCACGACAAGCCAGGCGACTGCATTTTCATAACACAGTCGCGCACGATACCGATCAATACGACGTTGGCGGCTCGTTCTCACCCTTAAAAACTCCTTTAACTCACAAAGCTCCTCAGAGCGGAACCTTCGGTACGGAGCGTACGGGATTCATGAACGCTTTACGAAGGGGCGCTTTCTTGCCGGTCTTCGCTTTCGCCTCCGCCACTGCCTTTTCGGGCTTCGGGGTCACGGGGCCTTCAAGATAAACAAAGCCAAGTTTTTTATCTTTGTCTTCGCCTTCAACAACAACACGAACGCCGCCGCCTTGCTTTAATTTGCCAAAGAGCAATTCATCAGCAAGTGGTTGCTTAATCGCAGATTGAATGAGACGCGCCATAGGCCGCGCACCCATCGTCTCATCATAACCATGATCGACAAGCCAAACACGCGCATCATCGGAAAGTTCAATCGTGACATTGCGATCCGCCAATTGTGCCTCGAGTTGAAGTACAAATTTATCAACAACTTTGCCAACCACTTCTTTCGGCAATTGCGCGAAAGAAATAATCTGATCAAGGCGATTGCGGAATTCGGGTGCAAAGAGACGATTAATCGCTTCCTGATCATCCCCTTCGCGTTTTGTCCGCGTAAATCCGAATGCGGCTTTGGCAAGATCGGCCGCACCGGCATTCGTCGTCATGATCAAAATCACATTGCGGAAATCAACGGTCTTGCCGTGATGATCTGTAAGCTTGCCGTGATCCATCACTTGCAGAAGAATGTTGAAGAGATCCGGATGCGCCTTTTCGATTTCATCCAGCAGCAACACGCAATGGGGATGTTGATCCACCGCGTCGGTCAATAAGCCGCCCTGATCGAAGCCGACATAGCCCGGAGGTGCGCCGATCAAACGCGACACCGAATGACGCTCCATATATTCGGACATATCAAATCGTTTGATTTCAACACCAAGAGAAGAGGCAAGCTGGCGCGCGACTTCGGTTTTGCCGACACCGGTCGGACCCGCAAAGAGATAGCATCCAATCGGCTTTTCAGGATCTCGCAAACCAGCACGCGCCAATTTGATCGCCGAAGTCAAAGCCGAAATCGCTTGATCCTGACCATAAACAACGCGCTTCAATGTGGTCTCAAGCGACTGCAGAACTTCTGAATCATCTTTCGACACAGTCTTTGGTGGGATGCGCGCCATGGTCGAAACTGTGGCTTCAATTTCTGCAACGCCAATCGTACGTTTTCTCTTGCTGTCAGCAACAAGCATTTGCGCTGCGCCGCTCTCATCAATCACGTCGATCGCTTTATCCGGCAATTTGCGGTCATGAATATAGCGCGCAGAAAGTTCAACCGCCGCTTTAATCGCATCATTGGAATATTTTAGACCATGATAATCCTCGTAATAGGGTTTCAACCCTTTGAGGATTTCAATCGCATCGGGAATTGAAGGTTCATTCACATCAATTTTTTGGAAGCGACGCAGAAGCGCGCGGTCCTTTTCGAAGAATTGGCGGAACTCTTTATAGGTTGTTGAACCGATACAGCGAAGCGTGCCTTGTGCAAGCGCAGGCTTCAACAAATTCGAGGCATCCATGGCCCCGCCTGAAGTCGCACCCGCACCGATAACTGTGTGAATCTCATCGATAAACAAGATCGCATTCTTATGCGTTTCAATGTCTTTCACAACTTGCTTCAAACGCTCCTCGAAATCACCGCGATAACGCGTGCCAGCAAGCAGAAGACCCATATCAAGCGCGAAGACCGTGGCGCCTGATAAAACTGCAGGCACTTCATCACGCGTGATCTTTAAGGCAAGACCTTCGGCAATCGCCGTTTTGCCGACACCCGGTTCACCGACAAGAAGCGGATTATTTTTCTGGCGCCGACACAAAACTTGGATCGTGCGCTTCACTTCCGCTTCACGGCCGATCAAAGGATCAATTTTGCCGTCAACCGCTTTCTTATTGAGATTGACGCAATAGGTATCAAGTGCCTCGCCTTTCTTACGCGGTGCGCTGCCACTCTTGCCCGCTGCTTGATCATTGCCAACCGCTTCTTCGTCTTCATCATTTGACGCAGAATCTGGCGTTACAGGACGTTTCGCTATGCCGTGCGAGATATAATTCACCGCATCATAACGCGTCATATCCTGCTCTTGAAGGAAATAGGCCGCATAGGATTCACGTTCGGCGAAAATGGCGACGAGAATATTTGCTCCCGTCACCTCTTCCCGCCCCGACGATTGCACATGGATTACGGCACGTTGAATTACGCGTTGAAAGCCTGCCGTTGGCTTCGCGTCCCCAGGGGCAGCCATCACAAGGCTTGATAATTCACCATCAAGATAATCGAAGAGATTACGCCGCAAGAGATCAATATCGACTCCGCAGGCACGCATCACAGCGACCGCATCGCGCTCTTCCGTCAACCCGAGAAGAAGATGCTCAAGCGTTGCATATTCATGGCGCCGCTCATTGGCGAGCGAGAGCGCCTTATGCAGGACCAGTTCGAGGCTTTTTGAAAATGAGGGCATCGATAAGGTCCTTCAGCTCTTTTCCATCACACATTGCAGCGGGTGCTGATGCTGACGGGCAAAATCCATAACCCGGGTCACTTTGGTTTCGGCGACTTCATAAGTAAAGACACCGCATTCCCCAACACCATTTTGATGCACATGCATCATAATCCGATAGGCGTCGTCTTGAGATTTGTTGAAAAAGTGCTGCAGCACATGAACGACAAATTCCATCGGCGTGAAATCATCATTCAAGAGCAAAACACGGTAGAGGTTCGGCTTTTTGGTGACTGGCTTTGTGCGGGTGATCACCGCCGTGCCGGTATGCGAGTCTTCACCGCCCCGACGCGTGGGGGCCGCCATCGCGCGCGGTGCTCCGAATGCGCCAAACCGCTTCGCCGCAAAACCAATCAGAAAAGTCAAAAATGCCCTCATATCCGCCTGAATGCCATTTTGCTCCAGAATCCCGGAGACCATTTAATAAAGAATGCGCCGATCGCGACCTTTGTTCAAGTTATGCATTCGAAGTGGTAACTGCCAGAGGAAGTGAAGTCGCAGCCGCTCCCAAAATGAAGAAATAAGCCCTGAAAAACGAAAAAGGGCCCGGAAAATCCGGACCCTGATCTCTTTAAATTCTCAAAAACGGCTAAATGCCGGCTTGAAATCACTTGGCAGCAGCCTGCACCTTGTTGATGATCGCTTCGTAAGGCTTCACGCTGTCCTTCGCGATGTCGGTGTAGAGTTCGCCGAGCTTCGAAGCATAAGCGACGAAACCTTCATAGGCTGACTTGGCGAAATCCGACTGAATTTCAAAAGCCTTATCGAGGGTCTTGGCACAAACGAGCTTTTCGACGACGGCTGAGCTCTGCTCAAAAGCCTTCTTCGAATAATCGGCGGTTTCAGTCGCAATGGCTTGAACATTCTTGGTGGTCGCGCCGAAGCTCTTCACCGCGAGATCAATGCCGTCTTTATTGAATTTCTTAAGATCTTCAAATTGGTTAAACATGGTTGTGTCTCTCATTGTGGTGGCCCCGACATCGGATCGGGGACCGAGGGAATTCATGATACTTTTATATGCACTGCAATATAATTCGTCAAGTAAAATTGTGCGATGCAACAAATACGACTTTCGATTAAATTTTCGTCAAATTTAACAAACACGTAACCGGTCACACTTAAGGTAACCTCCCGACCGGTGCCTTGTCCGTTTTGGCTTTTCGTGAGAAAAACCTGTGGCTCCGGAATCATGGGCCACGGCCCGGGGCAGGAGTGATAAGCATGATGGGTTTGACGGTCGCCGCGCGGTTTGCGGCCCGGATTTTGGTGGGTTTTGCGCTTTTTGGCCTCGTTTCGACTGGAGCCGAAGCCGCATCAAAGTCAAAGGGAGGTGGCTATGCCCCGCCCTATTCCGAATTGGTAGTTGATGCGCGGACGGGAAAAATCCTGCGCGCCATGAATGCCGATCAGCCTCGCCATCCCGCTTCGATCACCAAAGTAATGACGCTTTATCTCCTCTTCGAACAGCTCGAGGCGGGGAAAATGTCGCTCTCTACTCCGATCCGGATCTCGGAATGGGCTGCCCGGCAGTTGCCCTCCAAGCTCGGCCTTTCACCTGGCGAAACGATCACCGTGGAAGACGCGATCAAGGCTCTCATCACACGGTCGGCCAATGACATCGCAGTCGCGGTCGCCGAAGCCGTTGGCGGCAGCGAAAAAGATTTCGCCGACATGATGACTCAGAAGGCACGCTCAATCGGAATGAAACGTACGGTCTACGCGAATGCCTCTGGTCTTCCTAATCCGCGTCAGGTCACAACCGCGCGCGATCTTATCGTTCTTGGCCGATCCATTCAGACCCGCTTCCCGCGTTACTTTCAATATTTTTCGGTGCGCTCATTTGATTATGACGGTGCAACTATCGCCAATCACAATAAGCTCCTCGGTCGCGTTGACGGCGTCGATGGTATCAAAACAGGTTATACTGCGCGGTCAGGATTCAATCTTCTGACATCTGTCCATAGTGATGGACGCTCTCTGCTCGCTGTGATTTTGGGCGGACGTTCCGGCAATTCGCGTGATCGTCGCATGGTCCAACTGGTTGACGCCTATTTCGATTTTGCCTCGAATGGTGATAGCAAAGCCCCGGTGAAAACCGCTAAAGCGATCTCAACTTTGCCAACGCCTGTTGATGTTGAGCGCCCCTCTTCTGATAATGAAGATGCAGCGGAAAACCCAACTGCATCGCCTTCACCGCAGGCGCAACCTGCAGCGAAGTCACCCGAACCACAATCAAAGCTAGTGTGGAAACCGGGCGCTGCACCCGCTCCTGCACCAAAAGCGATGAGCTATGCAGAGACACAAACGTCTGCTGCGCGTACACCATCAAATGGCACTGAAAAAAGCTGGTGGATTCAAGTTGGTGTCGCCACCAATGAGAAGAAAGCCAAATCATTGATTGATGATTTGTCAGGACAAATGTCATCGATCTTGGGTGATGCAAAACCTTCGATTGAAAAAGTTCAGGTCAAAGGCAAATCCATGTGGCGCACGCGTTTTACGCGTATGTCGCTTGATGATGCGCAAACCGCATGCGCGCTTGTAAAAAAACAGGGCGGTGCATGTTTCGCATCACGCAGTTAATCAGAGCGCTCGCGTAACTGAGGACATCAGCGATGGCGGTTCAAGAGCACATCTCGGGCCATATTGATGCGGGTCGCCAACCAAGTGGTTCCCCCTTGGTCGGGATGCAGCTTTCTCAGCAACGCCCGATGCGCCTCGCGGATTTGATCTTCGCTCGCGCCCATCTCAATCCCCAAGACTTCGTAAGCTTCCTGCTCGGTCATCGCGGACGTCGCGGCCGTGCGGCGTTGCCGCGAATGTGCGTGACTCTCCGCTGTCTCACGCCAACCGGGAAGCCTGCGGTCCAAATAGGTTTGAAATAAATCATAGCCTGCCGGATCGGCGTCCGAGAGCGCATTCAACAAACGAAACAAATCATCGCGTTCAAGCGTGTTGAGCGTGCGCCCTGCAAAAGGGCCGCCAATCACCTGGCCATCAAAAGAACCATCGCCTGCACTTGTGAGATCAAGCCAAGCCGTTCGAAGTGATTGTTGAGATACGTTCGGTTGATACCACGGCAATATCGGAATTCTTACACCGAGTAGCCATCCCCCCAAACCACCGAGCAAAAGCGCGGCATCAATTCGACCTTTGAAAACAAGAAGAGCTGCTGCGGCGAAAGACGAATAACCACCAATCTTGCGGCCATAGCGTTTCAGCATTCCCGGATCAAATTTGATATAGGATTTGGCAAGCCACAAAACCAAAGCCAGTGCCAGTAAACCAAGAATAACGGGCACCACCGGACTCCCTAAAAATAAACATCCGCGTGGAAGCGGTATGTAGGATCTTACAACAAACCTAATTCGGCCAATTCGCGACGCATTGTCTCGGGCATATCTTTAGAAAATTTTCCGACTTTTTTCAGATCACGTGGCGCCGACTTTTCCTCAAGATAGCGCCAGCCCTGAAAAGGACGCATCGCGCGCGGCTCAACGGTGATAACTTTTTGCTCAAGCACAATCGCACAACGTGAAATGCCGTCGCTGCCTGTCACTTGCCGCAAATCGAGAATGGTCTGTCGGCATGAGATCATGCCTTTGATAACCCAATAAAGCGACCCACCGGCGAGAATATCCTCGACGCGTTTGGGCATCATACGGGTCGTGTGGATTTGTTCATCGACCTGCTTGCGGCGGCGACGCTCTGCCGAAGTTTCGGCAATCCAGCCTTCGAGATCGGCGATCGACTCGCAGCCAACACAGAGTTTGACGAGATGAAGAGACATGAATTCTCTCTAGCGACAGGCTGGAGGCGGTTCCACCCCGCACGATGTCTTAGGCGAAGATATCAACTACTGACAACAGGCGCGCCCGCTTTTTTCCATGCGGTAAAGCCACCATCAATATGGGCGACGGGTTTCAGGCCCATATCCTGCGCCGCCTTGGCAGCTAAAGCCGAGCGCCAGCCACCCCCGCAGAAAAAGACAAAGCGTTTGTCTTCGGCAAAAATCGGCTTGTGATAGGGGCTCTCGGGATCAATCCAGAATTCAAGCATGCCGCGCGGGCAATGAAACGCACCAGGCATTTTGCCTTCGCGTTCAAGTTCGCGCGGGTCGCGTAAATCCACTATAACCACCTCAGGATCGGCGAGCAGGCCCTGAGCCTCGGCGATCGAGAGCGTGGTGATTTCCTTTGTCGCGTCATCGACAAGCGCTTTATAGCCTTTGGTGATGGTCTGCGGCATAGTCCGAATTTCCCCGAAATCGACGATTTCTTTATGTTGCCGCTTGCGAAGCACAAATCAACTGCGCAATAGTTGGACCGTGACCGATTTCACGCTTTTCGGTGCTTTGGCATTTGGGACCTTTTGTCTCGCCTGGCTTTTGTACCAAAATTTTTTCGAACATCCCCGTGCGGGCGAGCAAAGCCTCAACGGCCTCATGGATCGTTATCGCGCGCGCTGGGTCAAACAGATGGAACAGCGCGCTGAACGGATTTTCGACACACAGGTTCTCGCTGGTCTTCAAAATGGAACCGCCTTTTTCGCGTCCACATCGATCTTCGCATTCGGTGGTGCTTTTGCACTTATTCGTACAGCCGATGATGTTTTGAAAATCTTCTCCGATCTTCCGCTCGGCATCATGACCACACGTACTATGTGGGAGATCAAAGTTTCTGGCCTCGCTTTGATTTTCGTCTATGCGTTTTTCAAATTTGCTTGGTCATATCGATTGTTCAATTATGCGGCGATTTTACTGGGTGCCGCACCCACCGCTGATCGGGGCTCACCGCTCGATCGATCTCAACACGCTGAGGCTTTGACCGCGGTCATTACCGATGCAGGCCGTGAATTTAATCGTGGTCAGCGCGCCTTCTTTTTTACACTCTCTTATGTCGGCTATTTTGTTTCGCCCGTCGCTTTGATCATCACATGCTTGCGGCGCTTATTGCGATGTTACAACGACAATTTCGATCACGCGCGCATGCGGCAATCAAAGCGCTTGCCGCTTATGATGAAACACATTAGGCGCGCATGACGATAAATAACTTTGCTCCACAAACAATCGCAAATCGCTTGCGCGAAACCCTCCTTGATCTCGCAACAACGCGTGGTGCGAGCAAAACATTTTGCCCATCAGAAGCGGCGCGTTTGATTGGCGGCTCTCATCTCGATGGATGGGGTCCTTTGATGACACCTGTCCGTCGAGAAGCAATTGCGCTGGCTGATGAAGGGCGACTTGTGATCTATCGCAAAGGTAAAGTGGTTGATCCGCATGATTTCAAAGGCGTCTATCGGATCGGCCTGCCCTATTCTGAATAGATCACGCTGTTCATCGCGGTGCAGGAAATAACTCGTGCGATTGACCAGTAATACGTGCAGCGATCAGACCGATGATTTCACGAATGGATGAGTCAAATAAGCGCAGGCGGGATGACGCAGGCTCATCACTCATGATTCCGGTGAAGCCTTGGGCGGTTCGCCAATCAACAGGATAGGCTTCGAGGTCAAAACCGGCGGACCTAAAAAGCCCCATCGAACGTGGCATATGCAAAGCCGACGTCACAAGCACCCAGCGCTCACCTTGAACTGATTTCACCATCGCTTTGGTGAAGGCCGCATTCTCATAAGTATTGCGAGAGACACGCTCAAACTGAATGCGTCCGGGCCCAATGCCGAGACGGGAAAGATGCTGCTCGATAAGATCGGCCTCTGACGCGGTCGAACCTGCAAGATACCCCGAACCGCCGGTGAATATGATCGTGGCTTCCGGGTAACGGCGTGCGAGATCGGCCATGGCCACGAGACGATCCCCCGACGCTCCCAAAACCAGCTGCTCTCTCACCACGGAGGATGAGAGATTGAGACCGCCTCCTAAAATGATGGCGCCGTTTATCGAGCGCTCGTCATTCGTCGCGTGCGGGAAGCGATCCTCGAGCACCGAAGCCAGTTTTTCAGCAACGGGTGAAAACGAGAGGATCGATAGGATGAAGAGTGCCGAGCCCCCGAGCGCGAGACCCGCGCGCCGCTTGCCCAAAAAATCAGAGCCGACGCAATACAGATACAAAAAATCAGAAAACTCGACGGCGCAAAGACGAGCCAAAGCAATTTTGAGAGGAGAAAATATATGAGATTATCGATTTAACTATATGATTTTAATTAAGTTTAATCTCTGAATTTGGAAATCCCGGAGGGCTCGCTATCCACCTCGGATTATCACAGAATTAAGCAAAGCGCTTTAGGTGAAACGATGTTTGTTTGTGTTTCGTTGCGTTGAGGATCTAATGCCATGCCCGCCCTAACCTCTGCCATTTTGATCCACGGGGCTGATGATCTGCGGATCGGCGACGTTGAGACACTCGATCCGGGTCCTGGCGAAGTGGCCGTACGCGTGGCGCGGGGCGGCATCACGGAAGCAGACGTTCTTCTTTATCGGCAAGGACCTTCGAAAGACCCTCGGCAAAAACAACCCCTCATTCCCGGGTCGGAAATCTCCGGAACTGTCTATGCCGTCGGAAGTGGGGTAAGCCGCGTGCGGCCGGGCGATCGCGTTGCCATCAACCCCTCCCAAACTTGCGGCTTTTGTTTCCAGTGTCGTTCGGGACGCCCAATCCATTGCAGCGAGCGGCAATTTTTCGGATCTGCAGAGCGCTTTCCTGCAACCCAGGGCGGTTTTCGCCAGACATTAATATGCACCGAGGGCCAAGCCGTTCCAACCGGGCAAGAGACCCCTTTTGATCGGACAGCCTTTGCCGCCTCTCTGGCACAAGCTCTTCACGCCATTCGGGTTAGCGGCAAAATCGCTGGCCAACGCGTTTTTATATCCGGCTGTGATCCGCTCGGACTTCTGACGCTTCTTGCAGCCCGTCATGGGGGCGCGCGCGAGATAATTGCGACAGATATCTCCTCTAAATCGCTGCAGCTGGCACTCCGTTTAGGCGCGGATTCGATCATAAATGTCAGCGCGGAGACGGAT
>Ga0194119_10003125_pt1 | contig 26942 bp, 19 predicted proteins | sample TA2MahC100mmetaG_FD_148620 | JGI IMG/M metagenome (GOLD analysis project Ga0194119, IMG submission 148620) | Freshwater microbial communities from Lake Tanganyika, Tanzania - TA2015018 Mahale Deep Cast 100m | ecosystem: Environmental > Aquatic > Freshwater > Lake | place: Tanzania: Lake...
AATACTCCACGATCACCGTCGTCTGATACTTTCGCCACGGCAGGTCTCGCACCTCCCGCTCCCGGATCTCCGCGATCCCCTTCACCCGCTCGCGGCAACCCGCGCAAATCAATACCCGATTCCCACGCTTCCGCCTCACCCACAGCCGCAGCGACCGCTTCTCCTCGTCGATCTCGTGCTTCCATACCTGGTACCCAGGCCAGCCTAGAATCTTCGTGAACTCGTGTTCTCGCAATCCCGCGAGTTTAGCTCACCCGTTCACATTCCTGCGCAGAGCCGCCAATTGTCCTAATTGTTGAAGACGAGCCGGGCCTGCGGCTCACGCTGTCCGACCGGCTGGTGGCGGAAGGATTTCGGGTGGAGACCAGACTTGATGGCGTGAGTGGATTGGAGGCGGCGCGAGCGGGAGGGTTCGATATTATCCTGCTGGACGTCATGCTCCCGGGCCGGAGCGGCTTCGAGGTTTGCGCGTCGTTGCGCGAGGACGGAATTGATACGCCGGTGGTCATGCTGACCGCCCGGGGCCAAGTGGACGACCGCATTACTGGCCTGCGCGCCGGCGCGGACGACTATGTCGCCAAGCCCTTTCACATGGAGGAGTTGCTGCTCCGCATGGAGGCGATTCTCCGGCGCACTAAGCTGGAGCCGCTTTCATCCAATGTCCGTTTCGGCGACATCGAAGTGGACGCCAAGGCCGCGATCGTCCGGCGGAACGGTACGGAGCTGACGCTCTCCGCCAAGGAGTACCAGCTCATGCGCTACCTGGTGGAAAAAAAGGGCGAGGTGGTGGCGCGCGAAACTCTATTGAAAGAGGTATGGGGCTACAACGCCACGCCGAACACCCGAACTGTCGACGTGCACATGACCTGGCTGCGCGCCAAGCTGGAGGCGGACCCCTCCCAGCCCGTTCACTTCGTTACTGTTCGCGGCCACGGCTATCGCTTTGACGGATAATTGCTAGACAAACTTATGTCCGAGCCCCTACCGATTGGAATTGCCGGTCTTGGCCGAATGGGCTGGGTCCACGCCCGGCACTTGTTGGAACTGGAACGGATCGACGGCGTCTGCCGCCTGGCCGCCATCGTCGATGCCGATCCTGCAAAAACCGCGCGCTTCGCGGCCGAGCTTGGGTTCAATGGAGCGGTCTTCCACGACATCGGCGCCTACGCGGAAGCGAGAGTGGCGAGCGCGACGATGGTGGTGACACCCACCGAGAAACACCGCGAGCACACGGTGCGCCTGGTGGAAGCCGGCCACCGGGTGCTGCTGGAAAAGCCGCTGACCGGTTCTCTGACCGGCGATGCGGCCTTCGCGGCCGAACTCGACGCCAAAGCGCCCAAGGCGGTAATGCTGGCGTTTCAACGGCGCTTTGACGCGGCGCTGGCGTACGGCCGGAAGCTTGCGCTGGATGGCGCGATCGGGAAGGTTTTCAAAATCTACTCGGCGCTGGAAGACTCCGGCCCAGCTCCGAACGGATACCAGAGCGACGGAATTCTGCCCGACATGTCGGTGCACAACGTCGACGAAATTTTGTGGATCACAGGCCGAATGCCGGAACAGGCCCTGGCGATCGGATCCCGCGTCTACAGTCACGCGCTGACGACATGCCAGGAAGACTTCGACGACGCGATGCTCTATCTCTGGTTCGGCGCCGGGCTGACAGCCCAGGTGCAGGTGACTCGCAATCATGTGTCCGGTTACCGGGTCGAGACGATTGTCTATGGCGACCAGGGCCAGGTGCAGATCGGACGTTTCGATCAACGGCCGGGCGAAATCGTCGTGGAGGCCTTCGGGCGCCGCGGACGCAGCGAACCCATCGCCCGCCAGACGTTTCCCGGCGGAGACGGCGGGCCCGGCGCGCCGGAGTTTGTGGACCGCTTCGGTCCCGCCTACAAAGCCGAAGCCGCGGTGTTTATCGAACGCTGCCGTAGCGGCGGCGACTTCCCCACCAACCACAACGACGGCCTGCGCGCGCAACGTGTGATTTCGAGCGGAATGCGCGCAATGCTAACGGTTTCCAACGCCGCAACGGTAGAATAGAGGTTTATGCTTCGTGCGGGGATTGTTGGACTGCCGAATGTCGGCAAGAGTACTCTTTTCAATGCGTTGACGCAAAGCCGCAAGGCCATGGCGGCGAACTACCGGTTCTGCACCATCGATCCGAACAACGGAATCGTCACGGTACCGGACGCGCGGCTGGAGGTCTTGTCGAAGCTGAGTTCTTCTCAGAAGATCGTACCCACGGTTTTTGAGTTCGTGGATATCGCCGGACTGGTGAGCGGTGCGAGCAAGGGCGAAGGGCTGGGGAATCAGTTCCTTGGCCACATTCGCGAGGTCGATGCCATCGCCCAAGTGGTTCGCTGCTTCGAGAGCGCCGATATCGAACACGTCATGGATACGGTCGATCCTGTCCGCGACATCGAAGTCATCAATACGGAGCTGATCCTGGCCGATCTCGACAGCGTCGAGAAACGAAAACAGCGGCAGCAAAAGGCCGCCAAGTCTGGCGACAAAAAGATCATCGCCGAAATCGAAATTCTGGACCGGCTGGAGAAGCACCTGGGCGAAGGCAAACTTGCCTACAGCATGGAGACTACACCGGAAGATCGCGCGCTGATCCGGCCGCTGTTCCTGCTCACCGCAAAGCCGATGCTGTATGTCTGCAATGTCGGCGAGGGAGAGCTGGCGGATCCGGACTCCAACGCCTGGGTTGGCAAGGTAAAGGAATACGCATCGCACCAACTCGGTTGCGAGGTTGTGGTGGTTTCGGCCGACATCGAATCGGAGCTGGTGATGCTGCCGGAAGAGGAGCGCAAGGAGTACCTGGATAGCCTGGGCGTTACCGAAGGCGGCGCGGGGAACCTGATTAAGGCGGCGTATCATCTGCTGGGCCTGCGGACGTATTTGACCACCGGCGAAAAGGAGACCCGTGCGTGGACAATCCATGCTGGCGACAAGGCGCCCGTGGCCGCTGGCGTGATTCATTCCGACTTCGAAAAAGCCTTTATCTCGGCCGAGACGATCGCGTACGAGGATTTGGTTGCGTGTGGCAGCTTTGCGCATGCGCGTTCCATCGGCAAGCTGCGGACGGAAGGCAAGGAGTACGTCGTGCAGGATGGCGACGTGATGGAATTCAAGACTTTCGTTTAGGCCGGGAACTCCTGGGCGAAGGCATGGGCCTGTGGATCTCCGACCGTCCGTAGATGCTCTCGAAGCAGCCCGCGCATCCGTTTCCGCTCCTCGGCAAAGGCCGGATCAGCGGCCAAATTCCGGAGCCCATCCGGGTCCGCCGCGAAGTCATAGAGCTCTTCGCGGTGACGCGTGGAAAACAACTTGACACGCTGGGCGACCCGCGGATCGCTGGCCGCTGCCTCGACCATCGCCTTCCAGCTAAGCCCCGCCTGCCCGTTGCCGCGGAACTCGCGCTTTCCGTCGGCCCAGGCGTTCCAGATGTAGCCGAAACGCCGTTCCTGCACGCACCGCATTTCGAACCGCGCGCGAGCACTCGTTTCGTGAAAAACAGTGAAGATCCTCTCTCGTTTCGCGGGCTTGCCTCGCAAGACGGGAACCATACTTTGGCCGTCCAGGCCGGCGACGGGTTCTAGGCCGGTGGCCTCCAGAATTGTGGGCGTGAAGTCGATGCCACTCAGAAGGTCCGTACGATTCACGGCGCCAGATTTGGTCACCCCGGGCCACCGGACTATCCATGGAGTTTTGGTGCTGTGCAGGTAGCAGTTCGTTTTGGCAAAGGGCAATGCAATGCCGTTGTCGCTCAGGAACATCACGAGCGTCCGCTCTCGAAGCCCCGCTTCGTCCAGGGCACGCAAGACAGCTCCAACAGATTGATCGGCGCGATGGGCCGAGGTGTAGTATTCCGCAAGCTCTTTTCGGACGCCGGGAATGTCGGGCAGGAACGGCGGCACCCAGGCTTCTTCCTCGGTGACCCTCCTGGTGAAGTCCATGGTTTGACCGAACGTGCGTATTTCGTCGGCGCTACCCGCGTAGGGCCGGTGCGGATCATCGCTGTTGGCCATGAGGAAGAACGGCTTGGCTGCGGCCTTGGCCTGCGCAAAGAAATCCCTTGCGGCTTCGTAGTAGCGCTGCGGCGACCGGCCACGGCCCAGGGGTTCCCGCTCCAACACGACGTCCCAACAGAACTTCGCGGCCGGCGTCAGGTGCTCGACCTTCGAAAAAATCCCTTGAAAATATCCCGCCTTTTGCAACTGTTCCTGCAGCGTCGGCACGTTCGAATGAATCGGCTGGAATCCTTCAGCCCCGTTCCGGTGCGGGTACCGTCCAGTCATTAATGCGCTGCGGCAGGGTTGGCAGACGGCGATGGTCACATGGGCGTGTTCGAAACGCGTACCTTCGGAGGCGAGCTTGTCGATGTTCGGGGTCAAGCCTTGCACCTGGCCGCCGAAACAGTTCGGCGTATTCCAGTTCATATCGTCGACCGTGATAAGCAAGACGTTGAGCCGCTTCGGCTGAGCGAGGAGCGACAATGAGGGCAGGAAGCTGCGCCGGGACAAAGGCATGATGAAGCAGTATAACGTTTAGATAGAATCAATCCGGAATGAAGATCCTACTTGTAACCGCCCTCCTCGGCACACTCGCCGCGCAACCCGTTGTTATCGACACTCCCAAACCGGCCCCGGAGTGGGCCCTGTGGCAGCGCCAACTGTTGAAGGAATACTGGCCCGCATCGCAGGAGTTCGTCAAGCGATACACGCGCCCCGACGGTACGCTGATTTGGCGCAAGGAGTGGCCCGGTATGGACGGCAGCGACGACGGCTACGAGAGCTTTTACAACTTTCCGCTTTACCACGCGCTGGGCGGCGATGCCCGGATGGACCCGTTGGCCAGGCATCTTTGGGACAAGGTCACAGAACTGTTCACCAAGTACGGCACCGTTCACAAGGAGTTCGACTCCTATTACGACTGGATGCACCACGGTGAAAGCTACGTCAATTTCTACTTCTTCGGCTTATCGAATCCGTACGAACCGCGGATGCGAAAGCGCGCCTTGGATTTCGCCAAACTTTATACGGAGGGTCCCAACTGGGACCCCGTACACAAACGGATCACTTCCCCCATTAATGGGTCCAAGGGGCCGCGATTCGTCAACACCGCCGAGGATTGGGTGACCCATCGCGACGTTCTTTCCCACTACCCGCTGCCGTTTAACGACATTCCCAATGTGACCGAATCGATGGCTTGGGAAGACGACAAACGATTCCCGTCCATTCTCGAATCGATGAACAAGCGGATGATGCGGGCCGACGTGCCGCTGAACCTCGCGGCCACCTCGTTGATCGCGAACGCCTACATGTACACGGGCGACGAAAAGTACAAGACTTGGATCACGGAGTACGTCGAAGCCTGGATGCGCCGCGTCAAAGAGAACAACGGCATCATTCCGGACAACATCGGCCCGAACGGAAAAATCGGCGAGACCATGGACGGCAAATGGTACGGCGGCTACTACGGCTGGCGTTGGCCCCACGGTCTATTCAATCAGTTGGAGGCCACGATGATCGGCGGCGCGAACGCTCTGCTGCTGACCGGCCAGGCGAAGTTCCTGGATCTGCCGCGATCCCAGCAGACCTACATCGCCAACGTGGCGAAGTCCGAGAACGGCAAGCTGCTGGTGCCAAACCGTCACGCCGAACAGGGCTGGTACGACTGGCGGCCCGCCGAGCCCCAATACCCCGTCAACCTTTGGTACATGAGCTTCGACAATGCCGACCGTGGCTTCCTACACAAGCTTGTGGATATGCCCGCGCTGACGAATGCACCGTATCGCAAAGCCAAGGGCGACGACAAGAACGAGGGTCCCTGGATGCTATTTCTGGAGGGCAAAAATCCGAGCTGGCCCGTCGACGTTTTGAAGGGTAACTACGCCGAGTGCCTCCGCCGGCTCGCCAAGATTCGCACAGACAAGATGCCGCCGGAAGAGATGAACGTTCACCATTGGCAAGAACGGAATCCGATTGTACTGGAAGGGCTGGTGCAACAGATGATGGGAGGGCCGAATCACATCTACCACGGCGGCTTGCTGCACGTTCGCCTTCGGTACTTCGATCCCGCCCGCAAGCGTGCCGGGATTCCAGAAGACGTCGGCGCGCTTGTCGACCAGATCAGCGAGACCTCCGTGCGCGTGACGCTGGTCAACACCTCTTCGACCGAGACGCGAGAGACCATACTGCAGGCCGGCGCGTTCGGCGAGCATCAGTTTCTGAGTGTCGACGACGGTAAATCGAAGCGCGACTTAAACGGCAAACACATGACGGTGCGGCTGACGCCGGGCGCCGTTGGCACGCTGAACATCTCGATGAAGCGCTATGCCAACAAGCCGTCGTATGAGTGGCCGGCTGGCGTGCGCTAGAACTCCGGCATCATGCAGCCGATCGGCTGCCCCGGGGGCGGTTCGACCGGCTTGGGAACGGGGATGATCTTAGGGTCTTTCTGAAAGCGGTCGATCTGCTGCGCGGCGAAAACATACATCGCGCGCCAATCGTCCCCGCCGGTCTTCGCGCGGAGTGCGACTCGCAAGCTTTCAAGAGAGGCGTGGGCTTGCGCCCGTACGCCAGCGGCGGCCTGTTCGTTTGCGGCCAAGACCATAAGGTGATGCAGCACGGCCATGTTGACCGCCTTCTGGACTTCGCTGCGCATCCCAGGCTCATGGCGGGCGTGCCAGGTCGCTTGCAGAAGCCCCCGGAGAACGGCGACGAACCCCGGCTGCGACCCATCCCGGGCTTTCAGTTGATCCAGCCGCGCAGCGCGCTCCGCGTTCAGCAGCAAGCCGAGCGTATGGTGCGCGGCGGTTTCCGCGGCCGCCACGGCATCGAATGTGCGCCCGGTACGGCTCTGGAACTGTTCACGCGTTTCGGGGTATCCGTAGGCGATGGGAGGGATTTCCCGGAGAAGCCGCTCGGGCAACTCCAGCGTGCCGGGCTGCAGCGTTCGCAGCAGCGCGGCCAGCGCACGGTTCTGTTCCACGGCAGGCACCACGCGTGTAACGAATTGCCCGTCGCCCTTCAGCGCGAAATTGTAGTCAACGCCGCCCAGCGACTTCGCCGCCGCTTCCACCTGGTACCGGTGCATCAGGTAGACGGGTACCAGAGTATCGGCCATTTGACTCATCGGCGCGCCGTCGCGAATGACATTGGAGTTGAACCGTTCCAGCACCTTTGCCCGCAGCTCCATCACTCGCTGCAACTCGTCGATGGCGTTCTTGCCGTTGTCCCAAAGGTGCGCCGAAGGATGAGAGCCACCGGGATCGCGCGCCTCGTCGTCGGCCATAAAGCGGAGACCCCTTGATAATGCGTCGCGCAGAATCCGGTCCAGCGCCGCGGCTTCGTCGACGCGCGGCGCGAAGTGCTGGTACCCCCACGCGATCGCCACCTTGTCCCACTCTCCGATTCCGGTCGCGTAGGCGCTGGATAGATCAATGCCGCCGGAAGCGGCAAGCGAGACCAGCGGGTGGGGATAGTCCATCACGCTCGCGCGATCGTTCACCGACGATGCAAAGTTGTGCGTCAGTCCGATGGTGTGCCCCACTTCGTGCGCGCTCAATTGCCGAATGCGCGCCAACGCCATTTCCCGCATGGCCGGATTCACGGGTTTGCCGCTCTCATACGGCGCCAGCAGGCCTTCGGCGATCAGATAGTCCTGCCGCATTCGCAGCGAGCCGAGAGTCACGTTGCCCTTCAGAATCTCGCCCGTCCGCGGATCGGTGACCGCGCTGCCATAGGACCAGCCGCGCGTGGAACGGTGGACCCAGTGAATCATGTTGTAGCGGACATCGAGCGGATCCGCATCGGCGGGCAGCACCTCCACCTGGAACGCGTTGCGGTAGCCGGCGGCTTCAAAGGCCTGGTTCCACCAGCGGGCGCCCTCCAGCAGAGCGCCGCGAATCGGCTCCGGAGTCGCGTTATCGACGTAATAGACGATGGGCTTCACCGCCTCGGACACCTGGGCCGAGGGATCGCGCTTCTCCAGGCGATGCCGAATCGCGAGGCGCTGCGCCGTGGATTCGCCAAGCGGCGCGGCGTAGTCGAAAAACGTTAAAGGGATGAAGCTTGAGCGCGTATCAAACCGGCGAGGCTTGTAGCCCGGCTCCGGCAACCGAACAAACGAATAGTGTTCACGCAACGTGACGGATTCCGCATCGGGGGTGACTTCACTTACATAGCGCCCCTGCACGTCGCCGGTGAACGTCAGGCTGACCTCCATCTCGGTGTTGTCCGGAAAGTTCCGCGTTCGATCCATGTACACGGCGGACCGCGAAGCGTCCACGCGATAGGCGCCCGAACGTGCGCCGCGCAACCGGCTGGCGGCGTTGTGGCCGTCCCGCAGGATGAACGGCGTAACGTCGATCAGGACACGGGCACCCTCCTCGGCGGTAACCGGAAAGCCCCAGTGCGTCGACTGCGCGAAGGCATCTTCGACGGCCCGGCGTTCGGCGGCATCGTTGCTGTTGGCACGGAAACGGACGTTTTTCTCGACAAGGAGCACTTTGGGACCTACACGGCGAAAATGCAGAATTCGCGAGCGCCCGATTTGATTGCGGTCCAGTCCCACATCGTTCGAGCCCAGGCCGCCGGCTAGAGACGTGTAGAAGAGGAACTCCTCACCCATTCGTTCGATTTCCAGAAAGAGGTTTCCACTCTTCTCATCCCAATATAGGGGCAGAAATCCGGCATGTTTCTTCATGCCACTGGTCTTTTCCTGAATCGTAGCCGCCTGCGCGGCGCATAGACAAAATAGGAGAAACACGCGCATTGCTCGATTATTGCCTAGAATGCAAAGCGCCCGGGCCGGCAAGCCCGATCATTCGCGTGAGAAAATGGTGCTTTCATGCAGAATTCTCGCATCCTCGCCGCCCTGCTGGCCTCATCCCTCGGGCTCTTTTCGCAATCACCGCTTGGAACAGTCACCGGACAAGTCGTCGATCCTTCAGGCGCCGTGGTTCCGGGAGCATCCGTCCGGCTGACGAATACGGGCACAAACGTCGAGAGCCGTTCGCAATCGAACGACAGCGGACTCTATCTGTTTGCCAACGTCCTGCCGGGCGACTACACGCTCTCCGTAGAGGCGAAGGGATTCAAGACGCTAACCACTACCGCCTTTCCCGTCGCCGCCTATCGCACGAGCCGCCGAGACCTGAACGTCGTGGTTGGCGAGACGACCAACACGGTGGAAGTGACCAGCGAGGCTGCCACGGTGCTGCAATTCGAGAGTCCGTCGATCGCGACTTCGTTAACCATGAAGCAGGTTCGGGAACTGCCCACGAATCTGCGAAGCGTGTTCAACGCCGCCGGCGATTCCGGCATCATTTTCCAGATGATGCCGCTGACGGTGCCTGGCCTAGTGCAGGTGGGCGCAGGGGCGGCGTGGATCACACCAGGAGCCGGCGCCAACGCCGTCAAGACGAAGGTCGACGGTATTGAGGCCAACTTCGGAAACTTCGGCACGCCCGATCCGGTATCGCAGCCCTCCATGGAGTCGGTGAGCGAATTCACGGCCAACATTCTTTCGAACAAAGCCGAGTTTGGCGGAATGGGAGTCATCACCTCCGTCACGCGATCGGGCTCCAACCGGTTTCACGGCGACCTCTTCTGGTACGGCCGCAATTCAGCGCTGGACGCGCGAAACACGTTTTCCGTCGCCAAACCGTTCCAGAACATTCACAACTACGGCGCAACATTTGGCGGGCCGCTGAAAAAGGACAAGACGTTTTTTCAACTCACTTTCGATCAGACGAAAGGCTCGCGCGCCTATCTGTTTAGCCCGAACGTTCCAACTCTCGCCATGCGCAACGGGGATTTTTCCGGAATGGCCGCATTGCGCAACCCATTTTCCGGCGTGAATCCGTTTGACGGCAATCGCATTTTGCCGCAGTTCATGAGCGCCCAGGCGCGGCGTGCGCAGGAAGCGCTGTTTCCCCTCCCCAATTTCGGCGCACCGTCGCTGCAGACGGCGAACTACCGGGCCGCATTCAACGGGCCTGAGACCCACGACATTTACGAAGCGCGTTTCGACCAAAATTGGACATCCGGGCATTCCAGCTTCGCGCGATACCAGTGGAAAAAGAGCGACTACAAGATTCCAGGCGCGCGATCCACGCTGCCGCCCGAGGCCGTTGGGACGTCCACCAATATCCGGGAAGTACACGTTGCCACTCTTGGCGACGTGGCCACGATTCGTCCAAACATCTTCAACGAGGCGCGATTCGGCTTCGTGGTTCTGTCGTCGAAGTCCTTCGCCGACGTCACCGGCCAAGGGCTGTTGGACCGTATTGGGATTCAGGGACTACCTCCTCGCGGCGGCGCCCCGGGAATTCCGGTTCTCAATATCACCGGAATTAACTCCGCACTGCAAACACTCCTGAACCCGGTCAATGACGGGCACTGGCAGTTTTCCAACAACCTCACGTGGACCGCCGGACGTCACTCAATGAAATTCGGCGTCGAGTATGTCAACTGGTTCGTCAACCGGTACCTTCCGGCCGTGCAGGGCCTCTACGGGAGCTTCAGCTTTACGAATCGCTGGACAGGCAATCCGTACGCCGACTTCCTGCTTGGCCTGCCCACGGCCGTAACGCGAATCGACCCATATCCCGCTCAATTCAATCGATGGCACGATCTGTCCTTTTACGCTCAGGACGATTGGAAACTGACGAGCCGCCTGACACTCAGCTACGGCCTTCGCTACGAATACAACCAGCCTGCCAGCGCTCGCGACGGCATCATGTTCGGCTTTGATCCCGGAAGCGGCGCCGTGATCGTGCCGGAGGAAGGGTCCCGGCGCGCGTTCAGCCCCTTCTTCCCGGTGGATGTTCCGATCGTTACGGCCCAGAGTCTCGGCATCCCGAAATCGCTCCGCCGAGCCGATCGAAACAATTGGGCCCCCAGGTTCGGCTTCGCGTATCAGTTCAACAGCCGCACAGTGCTGCGCGGCGGCGCTGGACTCTTCTACGGTCACTTTTCGGGAGCGTCTGTGCTGGCAGGCGGGCCGTTCTCTCTCTCGACGACGTCGAACAACAACATCGTCAATGGCGTTCCGGTGTTCACTTTCGAGCGGCCTTTCGCGGCCGCGGGGGTTCCCGGAGCATTGAATCTAAACGGCATTTCGCCCGATCTCCGCGCGCAGTTGTCGAATCAGTATTCGCTGACGTTGGAGCGGGAACTCGGTGCAGGCATGGGGATTCGAGTCAGCTACATCGGCTCGAAGGGCTCGCAGTTGCCCTATCAAAGGAACATCAACCAGCCCCGCGCGTCCTCGACCCCGTTCACCGCAGCCCGGCGTCCCTATCCGCGCTACAACAACATCACTTACGCCGAGAGCGGCGCGAACAACCTCTACAACGGCCTGCAGGTACAGTTCAACCGGAGCTTCCGGAATGGCTTGTTGATCACGTCCGCCTGGACGCTGGCCAAGCAGTTGAGTGAAGTGGACGATACCGGAAACGCCGAGTTGAACACGACGATCGAAGACGCCTACGACCGGGCTCGAGACCGCGGCAACGTCTATTCCATTCCGCGGAATCAGTGGATGAATCAAGTGATGTATGAGCTGCCATGGGCGAAGAACAAGCTTTGGGGTGGATGGCAGATCGCGGCGCTGATAAACCTTAGCACCGGGAACTTTCTGAATCCGCTGTTTGCCGGATCGGACCCTTCGAACACGAACACCGTGGGCGGGCGGCCGGACAAATTGAGCGACACGCGGTATCCCAAGACGCTTGCGGCCTGGTTCGACCGCGCAGGTTTCGGTGTGCCCGCGGCCGGCCGCTTCGGCAACGCCGAACGAAACTCCGTCACCGGGCCAGGATACGCCATCTTCAACGGTGGGATTCAGAAGGGGTTTGCTTTTGAACGCGCGGGCAAGCTTACTTTGGGAGCGAACTTTCAGAATGTGTTGAATCACGTGAACTACGGTCAGCCGAATATGACGTCGAATGTGGCCGCGGGCGGCGTGATTACCTCCACTCACATCTTTCCGGCGGCGGGAACGTCGCGGCTGGGGCAGTTGGTTATGCGATATAGCTTCTGAGAATTCTCACCTTCGGATGCGCTTTCCGTTGAAAATTTACGCTTAGAATCCTGGAAGGGTTGCACGCCGCTTTGCCGAGGGCGCACCCAAAGGAGAAAGCGCCATGAATCTGGAACACGTTCCCGCAGGCGAAAACGACGCCATTCAACAAATCGTTGATCTCACAATCGAACAAATGAAAGGCCGCTACCCGGCAGGCAAGACGATCCTGAGGGGCGTACACCCGAAGGATCATGGGTGCGTCTCGGCTCGATTCGAGGTGCATTCCTCGTTGCCGGAAACGCTTCGCACCGGCATCTTTGCAAATCCGGGCCGAGTCTACGAGGCCTGGATCCGGTACTCAAACGCATCGCTCCGGATAGGGCGGGACTCGGCGCCGGGTAAGAACGGCCCGCACGGAAGCCGGGGAATGGCGATCAAGTTGATGGGCGTGACAGGAGACCCTCTGCTGCCGGAGTACGGCCCTATGACGCAGGACTTGCTGATGATCAACCAGCCTGTGTTTGCGTTCTCGAACGTGGAGGACTACTTGGCCCTTTCGGAAGCCATCAAGACTGGAGGCGACGAGAGTGAAGGCAAGGGCTTTTTCGAACGGAAAGTAACCGGAGCGGCGGCTGCACGGCTGGCGCGGACCGGCACGATTGTACGGCAAGTGAAGCAGGCGACGGCGATGGCACAGGCACCCTTTACATTCCAGCCTCCACCGGTCAGCCCGGTGGACAATCAGTACTTCAGTGGATCCGCGTTCCTGTTCGGCGAGGGCCGCGCGATGAAGTTTTCGGCGAAGCCCGTGGACCCGCACAGCGGTGAGGCGCCCGACGGCGACGACGAGAACTATCTGCGAACGGCGCTGCACAAGCGGTTGACCGCTCCCGATGCGCAAGAAATCGTTTTCGATTTTCTGGTGCAAGTGCGCAGCGCGGCCGAACTGGAAGGCAAGATAGAAACGGAGATCGAGGACGCCTGCCGCGAGTGGACGGATCCGTTCGTCAGCGTCGCCACGATTCGGATTCCCCCGCAGGATTTCGAAACGGAAGAGCGGCGCGCGTACTGCGAGCGCCTTGTGTTCACGCCCTGGCACGGGCTTCGAGAACATCGTCCGCTGGGTGGGATTAACCGTTTGCGATTGGCCGTTTATAAGGCTTCCGCCGCTCTGCGCGGCGGCGGCTAAGGCCCGGCTACGGCTTCCCGGCCGGCTTCTCGTAGCTGTCGATGATCTTGGGCCGTTCGCCCGCTGTTGAGAGGCCGGCGGCGAGCATCAATTTTGTGATGGCCAGGATTGTCGGCGTATCCGGGCGAGGAATCCTGGTGGCGTACCCCTCGGCGATGAACAGCGGCGTCCCGCCGGCCTTGTTTTTGTTGTTCCAAATGCGCGGATCGGCGCCTCGCTCGGCCAGCAACTTCATGACCATCGGGCTGATATTGTACGCGGCGCCGTGCATGGCGGTGTCGCCGTTGTTGTCCACGGTATTGACGTCCGCCCCGAGATCGAGGAGCATCTTTACGGCCTCCAGAGCCTCACTCTCTTCGCCCGCCTCCTCTTGCGGCTCATTCGTGCCCACGCCGGCGGCGGCCATGAGCGGGGTCGTATTGTCGAAATTCGGAAGCAGCGGGTCCGCACCCAACTCGAGCAGCAGCCGCATAAGCGCTACGTCGCCGCGATCAGCCGCGAAGAGAAAGGGCGTCGCGCCGCCGGACCCCAGACTGGAAGAAGTCGCCGTTTGTTTGGGTGAGTCCTGCGGCAATCGAAAGTTGACCTGCGCTCCCCGCTTTACGAGCTCGCGCACGAAGTCCGCACTCGACAGCCGGCCCAGGCCGGTTGGCACGGCGGGATCGCTCCCGTCGCTCGAATCCGGCCTCCTCACTCCGGCGATCGCGTGCAATGGCGTGAAACCCGTGCTTACATCGTTCGGGCTGACGCCGGCGTCGATCAGCGCGATCGCAAGTTCGAAGTGGCCGTTTTGAATGGCAAGCATAAGCGGCGTCGTGCTTCGGGCCGGAGACTGGCGCGCCCTGGAATTGGCGCGCATCATCGCGGTGGCGCTGGCGCCCGCGGCGAGGAGCGCGCGGGCCGTCTCGAGGCGCCCGCTTCGCACGGCAAACAAGAACGCGTTCAGACCGGAATCGACAGTCACGTTGATATCGGCGCCTGCGGCGATGAGCGTGCGAACCACCTCCGTGTGACCCTCGGCGGCAGCCCACATCAGCGCCGTCTGCCCGAGCCGCTCGCGCGTTTCGGGGCGGGCATCGCGGGCAAGAAGGGCCTTGACGATTTCGACGCTGCCGGAGCGCGCAGCCAACATTAGAACAGATTCCCCGCCCTTCATTTTGGCGTCGGCCGCGGCTCCCGCGTCCAGGAGCAGCTTAGCGACGGCGGCATTACCGTTGATGCAGGCTTGAGCCAGCGGCGGCACTCCGTAACGGTTCACCGCATTCACATTCGCACCCGCGCGCAAGAGCAAAGCGGCACTCTCCGCGTCGTCGTGGTGGGCGGCCCAATGCAGCGCCGTGGTTCCGTCCGCCTGAGCAACGTTCGCGCCGGCGCCCTCGGCCAGAAGCTTGCGAACGCTGGACGTGTCGCGCTGTTCGGCGGCGTCGGCAAGCAATGCGGATGACGGCGAGGCGCCCAGACCTGCCGCAGCCAGAAAGAGCCCACAGAGAGCAAGCCGGTGCATTCGATCCCTCCTAGCCAACGTCCACGCGCTCAAAGAGGTCTTCGACCTTGCCGGTGCTATCGACGAACGAGTCGAGATGAATTCCAACGCGGTCCAGAAGCGTGAGGTGAAGATTAGACAGATTCGTGCCATTTTCGTAGCGAATATGCCGGCCGCCCTTCAATCCGGTCTTGGCCCCGCCCGCGACCAGGATGGGGAGGTTCTCATGATCGTGAAGGCTGGGGTTCCCCATGCCGCTTCCGTATAAATACACCGAGTGATCCAGTAGCGATCCATCGCCATCTGGCGTTGCCTTCATTCGCTGCAGGAATTCGGAGAACAGCTTGACGTGGTAGTTGTTGATCTTCGCGATCTTGGCGACCTTCACGGGATCGTTGCCATGGTGACTGGTGGGATGATGCGGATCCAGGACACCGATCTCCGGGTAGGTCCGATTGCTCTGCTCACGAGTGAGTTGGAAGGTGATGACCCGCGTGATATCCGCCTGGAAGGCGAGGATCTGGAGATCGAACATGAGCTTGGCGTGATCGGCGAACGCTGCGGGGACACCAATAGGGCGGTCCATGTCGGGCGTCCTGTTATCATTCACAGCTTGCTCGGCGCGTTCGATTTCGCGCTCCACCTGGCGCACGCTATCCAGATATTGATCGAGCCGGACGCGATCCGGAGCGCCCACGCGCCGCTTCATCCGGGCGATCTCATTGGTGAAGGAGTCGAGCAGACTAGCACGGTTGCGCAGCGCGGCACGGCGAGCGCTGGCGTTTCCGCCTTCGCCGAAGAGCCGCTCGAATACAACGCGCGGATGCGCTTCGGAGGGCAACGGTGTTGTGGGCCCAGACCAGGAGAGACAGTTCTGATACACACACGCGTAGCCGTTGTTGCAAACGCCGGCCAACGGATGAAGATCCATTGCCAGTTGAAGCGACGGGAGCTGTGTCTCGCGGCCCATTTGATTGGCCGCGATCTGATCGGCGGTGATGCCAAGTAAGTAGTCCGAACTCTCGGTGTGCTTGGAACTCGCCGCACTTAGGAATGCCGCGTTCGACGTGTCGTGCGTGCCGGGATAGGCATTCGGCAGACGCATATTTGTGATGACGGTCACTTGATCCAGCACCGGCCGGACCGGCTCGAGGCTGGGCGAGAGCTCGCCTAGCTTTCCTTGACCGGGCGGCGTCCATCGCGAGTGATCGCATCCCATTGGGACAAAGACGTAGCCCAGCCGCTTGACCGGCTTAGCGGGCGTTTGCGCCCACGCCGTAGCGGCGGGGATCATGGCGTCGAGCAAGGGCAGCGCCAGCGCGGCTTGCGCACTTTTCAGGAGAGTTCGCCGGGGAATCGCCTTCTTCGCCAGAAACATTGTGTTCGTCCTTCTACCTTATTCTTCGCGCGTTTGCCCGCGCGAGCTTTTCCGGGGCCGCCGGTTCGGCACGCCGCATTTGAAACGGCATGCTCTTCGCAATTCCAAGAATGATTGACGAGAAGCGGTAATCGGCCTTCTCCGCGTCTCCGGCGATCTTGCGCACGGCCGGCGCGTCGTAGTATTCAATGCCCCGCCCGAGCGCGAACGTCAGCAGGTTCTCGGTCAACGCGGTGACGAAGAGCTCCGGACGGCGTAGCAAAGCGCTTTCCAGACCGTCGATACCGCGGAACTCTTCGCCGCCAGGAATAGCGCCAGTGGCGTCGACGGGGCGGTCTTCCAGCTCCAGGTCGCGCCATTGGCCAACGGCGTTGAAGTTTTCGAGCGCAAAGCCCACCGGATCTATGGTGCGATGGCAGCTTGCACATGCGGCGTTGGAGCGGTGCGCGGCCAGGCGCTCCCGCATTGGAAGGTTGGCGGCCATCGTGCTCTCCTCGAGCGCAGGGACGTTCGGCGGCGGCGACGCAGGCGGCGCGCCCAAAATGTTGCGCAACACGAGTACGCCGCGCAGCACCGGCGAGGTGCGGGTCGCGTAGGATGTGACCGAAAGTACGCTGCCCTGCCGCAGCAGACCCCCGCGCCGGCTCTCCGGGGCGAGAGTTACGCGGCGGAGACGGCTGCCGTACACGTTCGGAATTCCGTAGTGCTTGGCCAAGCGCTCGTTGAGAAACGAGTAATTCGCAGACAGAAACGTCCGGACGCTGCGATCCTCGCGCACTACGCTGTCGAAAAAGAGTTCGGTTTCCTGCCGCATCGACTGACGAAGGTTCTCGTCAAAATCCCGGAAGAGATTTCCGCTTGGCACGACGGCGCCAATGTTCCGAAGCCGCAGCCATTGGCCAGCGAAGTTTGTGGCAAGATTGAGCGACCGCCGATCCGCCAGCATGCGGCGCACCTGCTTTTCGAGTTCGCCGGGCACACCCAACTTGCCGCGTGCGGCCACGTCGAGCAGCTCGTCGTCTGGAATACTGCTCCAAAGGAAGAACGACAAACGCGAGGCGAGATCGATATCGTTCACCCGGTAGACTCCATTGGCTGCAACCTTGACCGGATCGCTTTCTACCCGGAACAGGAAACTAGGATTCGTAAGCACCGCCGTCAGCGCCATCGTAATGCCCGAGTCGAAATCTCCCTGAGCGCGGCCCTGGCGGAAGAAGGCCATGGGCGCCTCCAAGTGGGCCTTTTCAACCGGACGCCGATAGGCGCGCCGCACAAGGGAGGAAAGGATCGCCGCGGCGCATTTCTCTTCCCCGGCCTTGTCGTTGCCGGCAGGCCGGCATGTGAACAACCGCCGCCGGCTGGGCGTATCCGCCGCCCCTTTGGCCGCGTAGGGTCCGGTGACAGCGAGCCGGTCCACGGCCGGCACGGTGCGCGGATGACGCCGGTCGTTGAAACGCGACTCGGTCGGCTGCCTGGCGGTATCGATGAGCGAGGAGCCCTCCCTGACGAAGGTCACGGCGACCTGATGGGGGCCGGCCTTGACAGCGAGGCGGGTCTTCAATGGCTTTTCGTTTAAAATCTCGTCGCCGATGGAGGCCCGCGATACGGTAAAGGTGTGCATCGGCACGCGATCGATCAGGACCAGCATTTCGTGCTGACGGGAATCGCGCAACCCGCTGATGACGCCGGCCAGATCGCGCATGAGCGAAACCTGAAAGTCGTACTCGCCATCCTGCGGGAACGTATAGGTCGTAGAGAACCCGCCGCGAGTGCCGAGCGGCAGGCCCGGCAGGTGGCCCTCCTGCGTTAGGTCAGCGGCCAAGCTGATCGTGTCGCTGACGAGAGATGTCTGCGTTGTCCCCACGGCCAGCCGGCTGATTTTCTGCGCGGCGGCGATATACCGGTTCAGCAGCGTCGGCGACAGGTCGCCGACATTCACGTTGTCGAAGCCGTGTCCGCTTTCATCGGCCGGAAGCATCGAAGCGGCGTCAATATCAAGGGCCAGGAGATCGCGAATGGCGTTCTGGTACTCGGTTCGATTCAAGCGCCGCAGAGACTCGGTCCTGCCTGGGTTCGGCTGCACGGCAGAAGCCGCATCGAGCGAGGCCTCTATCCAGACAAGCATGGCGCGGCGATCGGCGGCGGGTGGCTGCGGCACATTCGGGGGCGGCATAACCCCTGTCCGCATCTTGCGGGCGACCTTCTCCCACAACTCCGGTTGCGCACCGAGCCTTGCGACGTCGGCGTGCGCAAGGCTCAGGCCACCGCTTTTCATGCCGTCGTTGTGGCACGCCACACAAAAGCGATCCAGAAACTGCCGTGCATCCGCGGCGGGATTCCCGTGCGCGGGGAGCACGAGGACACCCGCCAAGGCCGCAACCCACGCACGCAAGGGCCCGGCGTTGGACCCGTTCACGGCCATCGACAGCCCTCCCTGTCTAACTGGTCCATCATTCCTCGATTCTATTACCAACGCTGGTTTGTGCCAACAGGGCTGGCCAGCCTGGAGCCTCGAGAGCCAAAACCCGGCAAAGCGTGGTTCCGCTATCATGGCCGCAAGCCCCATGTCTAAGCTCGCACTCCTGCTCTCGTCCGCCGTCTTCGCACAAACGCCCGCCCTGCAATCGATCGTCGAACGCATGGAACGGTACCGCGTCACGCCGGATATCACCTATCAGACCGCCAGTGGTGTCGACCTAAAGCTCGACGTCCACCGCTTTCAGACCGCCGAACCCAACGTCACGGTCGTCTACATCCACGGCGGCGGCTGGCCGCAGGGCTCCACGAAAGCGACCTACGCCCACTGGCTGCTGCCGTACCAGGTGATGGGTTGGCATATTGTCAATGTCGAGTACCGGCATTCTTCGATCGCCCTGGCGCCCGCCGCCGTCGAGGATTGCCTCTGCGCCCTTCGGTGGGTCTACCGCAACGCCAAGCAGTACGGCTTCGACACCAGCCGCATCGTCGTCACCGGCCACTCCGCGGGCGGGCATCTGGCCTTAATGACCGGAATCACCCCGGCTTCCGCCGGACTCGACCGCCAGTGCCCCGGCACGGAGGACTTGAAGGTCGCCGCCGTGGTCAACTGGTTCGGCATCACCGATGTTGGAGAAATACTGGACGGTCCCAACACACAGACCTACGCGCTCCGGTGGTTTGCCGCCATGCCCGGCCGCGATGCGGTGGCCAAGCGGGTCTCGCCGCTCTCCTACGTGCGCGCGGGCCTGCCGCCGGTCATCACCGTCCACGGCGACGCAGACACCACCGTTCCGTACCCGCACGCGGTGCGGTTGCACGACGCGCTGGCCGCCGCGAAAGTCTCGAACGAACTGGTTACAGTCAAGGGCGGCAAGCACGGTTACTTCGGCGTCACACCAACACAGGATGCCTACAAAAGAATCTTCGACTTCCTCAGCCAGCTCGGCCTGAAATCGACGGATTAAGTTTTCCCGGAACTTTCCGAAGACTTTCAGCGTTGCTTTATCAGACTGTCTAGGTGTAGACTGTCTGATGAAATGTCACGAGACAAGCAAGACCTAATGCCCGGAACGCTCGACATGTTGGTGTTGAAGACGCTCACGCGCGGGCATCTGCATGGCTACGCCATCGCACAGTTGATCGCTCAGATCACTGAGGATGTTCTATGCATCGAGGAGGGCTCGCTCTACCCGGCCTTGCAGCGTCTGGAACTGAACGGATGGATCGACGGCGAGTGGGGAACAACGGCCAACAACCGCCGCGCGCGCTTTTACCGCCTCACGCCCGCCGGCCGCAAACATCTGACCAAGGAGAGCGGCCGCTACAAGAACCTTACTCACGCCATCGCCCGCGTGATGGCATTTACAGGATGAAACACATGCAGAAATGGATTCGCCGGATTCGCTATTGGCTCAACACAGACGAGCGCGCCGAAGCGCTGCGGATCGAAATCGAGACGCACCGGGCGCTGGCCGCCGGCGCCGGCGCTGCCAACCCCTTCGGCAACGCCACGCTCTACGCCGAGCGGTCGCGCGAGGTCTGGATCTGGAACTGGGCCTCCGGTCTGGCGGGCGATCTTCGCTACGCGGTTCGGACCATCCGCCGGCAGCCGGGCTACGCGGCAGTGGCCGCGCTCTCGGCCACGCTGGGCGTCGGGGTCTGCACCTTGATCTTCGGCCTTGTCAACGCCGCGATGCTCCAACCGCTGCCCGTGCGCTCCCCCGGAACCTTAGCTACCGTGACCGCGGCCGAATCCGACAGCGTTCTGGGCGGAGAGACGCTTTCATACCCAGACATCCTATCTATCCGGCAGAACGCCTCCTCGCTCGATGACCTAGCCGCGTTCCTGCCGCTGGTGGCAGGGACGATCGCAAGCGGCGGTGAGCCCCGGCGCTACTGGGGCTCTCTGGTCACGGCCAACTACTTCGATATCGCCCAGCCGCGCTTCGAGGCCGGCGGCGGATTTCGCGCTACCGAGGACGACAAACTGGGCGCGCCGCCGGCGATCGTGTTGAGCTACGGCATTTGGCAATCGCGCTTCGGCGGCGACCGCAGCCTGATCGGCCGCGAAATCGAGTTCAATAAAAAACGGGTGCGCGTCGCCGGCGTTACCGCGGCCGGGTTTAAAGGTACCGAGTTCGCCTTCTTCAGCGATTTCTGGATTCCATTCTCCATGATTCGGGAGCATGAACCCATGAACGCGCAGCAGGCCGTGGACCGGCTGAACCGCTACGACAGCCAGTGGCTCTTCGGCCTTGGACGGCTGCGTCCCGGCGCGACCATGCAGTCGGCGCGCGCTGAATTGGCGCTTCTGGCCGAACGGCAGAACCGGAGCCGGCGGAACGCGAACGAACATAGACGTTACGCCGTCGAGCGCGCCGGCCAACTCAATCCAATCGTCCGCGAGAACGCGTGGATTCTCTTCGGGCTCATCTTCGCATCCGCGGGACTGGTCCTGTTGCTGGCCTGCGCCAACGTCGCGAATCTTCTGCTGGCCCGGGCTGAGGCCCGGCGGCGCGAAATTTCCACGCGCCTGGCGATCGGCGCCGGCCGGGGCAGGCTCATCCGCCAGCTTGTCACGGAGAGCCTGGTGCTGGGACTGCTGGGCGGCCCGGCCGGCCTTGCACTGGCCGCAACGGCCATTCACCTCGCGGGCACCATGCGCCTCCCGATCGAGTTGCCGGTCGACTTCGCCATGGAGGCCGATTGGCGCGTCGGCTTATTTTGCCTCGGCCTCTGTCTGCTCACCGGGCTCCTGTTCGGCCTCGTGCCAGCCATTCGCGCTAGCCGCACCGAACTGGTCGATGGCCTCAAATCGGACAGCCCGCCCGGCGGCCTTCGCCGCTGGAGCCTTCGCAACGGACTGGTCGTCGCCCAGGTCGCCGTTTCCCTGCCTCTGCTCATCGGCTCCGCGCTGTTCCTGCGCAGCCTGGCGGCCTCGCACAACGCCGAGACTGGCTTCGGCAATCGAAACCTGGTGATGCTGGCTGTGGACCCGCAACTGCTGGGCCTTAACGGCGATCAGGTGCGCGCGCTGATCCGGAAGCTCCATGCGGAGGCGCAAGCGACACCCGGCGTCCGGACCGCCTCGCTCACCGACCTCTTCCCGCTCTCCCTCGGAGGCAATGCAACCCGTGTCTCCTCCGCCGCGACGGGCGAGGACGGCGTCCGCACCGATGTGACCAACATCCGCCCAGGGTATTTCACAACGATGGGGATTCCTTTCATCGCCGGCGAGGAGGTGCGCGAAGGGAGCTCGAATGGAGTCGTCGTCAATCAACTCCTTGCCGAGCGCCTGTTCCCCGGGCAGCCGGCCGTCGGCCGCACTTTTTCGAACTTCGGAAGAACGCTATTCATCACCGGCGTGGTGGCGAACACGAAGTCCCGCATGCTCAGCGAGCAGCCGCCGCCAATCCTCTATCCGGCGCTCGATAACGAGATCGGCCAGGAGCGAATGACGCTTGGGATCACTGTCGTGGCCCACGTCACGGGCGAACCCGGCCAGATGATCCAACCGCTGCGCGACGCCGTACGCCGCGTCGATCCGTCGCTGCCGATCTTCGACGTTCGCACATTCGAGGAGCATCTGAATCGCGCGCTCTTTCTCCCCAAAGCCGCCGCCCTGCTGTTCGGGCTCTGCGGCTCGGTGGCTCTGTTAATCGCGACGATCGGCGTCTACGGAGTGGTCAGCTACGCCGTCGCGCGCCGCAGCCGCGAGATCGGGATTCGCATGGCGCTGGGCGCGCGGAAGTCGCAGGTGGTGGGCATGATCCTGCGCGAGGGCCTGCTGCTCGCGGGCATCGGCGCCGTATTGGGCCTGGCCGGAGGCGCGGCGTTCGGCGCGGCGGCGCGCAGTGTGCTCTATGGCACCGGCTCCGTTGATGTCGTGGCCTGCGTCGCCGTCCCGGTCTTCCTTCTGCTGGTCGCCTCGGCGGCGACGTTCATCCCGGCACGCCGCGCAGCCGCGGTCGACCCGAACACGGCGCTCCGCTACGAGTAACCGTTAGAATTCCTTGCCGTTGTAGAGGCCGGACACGAACTGTTCGTAGCCGTTGTACTGCAGCGTGGCCTTCCGTTCCATGGTGGGAATTAACTGCTCGTAGGCCTGCGACCAGCGCGGATGCGGCTTCTTCGGTTCCACGTTCGAATAGAAACCGTACTCGGCGGGCTGGAGGCGGTTCCAAAACGTGGGAGGTTCGTTCGACGTAAACTCCACCCGCACGATCGACTTAATGCTCTTGTAGCCGTACTTCCAGGGAACTACCACTCGGATAGGCGCGCCGTTTTGCTTCGGCAACGGCTTGCCGTAGAGGCCAGTGACGAGCATCGTCAACGGATTCATCGCCTCGTCCATCCGTAGCCCCTCGAAATACGGCCACGGATACGGAGCCTTCGCCATGCCGGGCATCTCCTTCGGCCGGTTGACGGTTACGAAACGGATGAACTTCGCGGTAGCCTTCGGTTCCACCAACTTGATGAAAGCCGCCATCGGGAAGCCGGTCCACGGCACGGCCATTGCCCAGCGCTCGACGCAGCGGAAGCGGTATAGACGCTCCTCGAGAGGGAACTTCTTCAGAATGTCGTCGAGATCGTAGGTTTGCGGTTCCTTGACAAGTCCGGTCACCTCCACCTTCCAGGGCGCGATGTTGAACTTCCCAGTCAGATCTTTCAGACCCTCCTTTGCGTACGGGTCGAATTCGTAGTAGTTGTTGTACCCCGTTGCCGCCCACTCCGGCGTGACGGCCCGGTCCAGCGCGAACTGATCGTTCTTTTTCGCTGGATACAGGGAAGTTCCCTGCCCCGCGAGCGACGGTACGGCCAGCAAACCGGCAGCGCGCAGCACGGAACGGCGGTTCCAATACACGCTCTCAGGCGTCGCCTCGCGCTCCGGAATCTCCCAACCGTTGGGAATTCGAATCAGCATCCGTGGTAGTCTCCCTCTCTCTGTATCCTATACGGTTTTACGATTATTCCGGATGCCGTCCGATCCGGGGAACATTTCCCAGGACGTACGCGTAACAGAATGCAAGAAGGGAACATCCAACCATGTTTTGCACAGCTTGCGGTTTTTCGATGAGTGAGGATCACCGGTATTGCGCCCGCTGCGGCAAGCCGTCGAACGACGGTCAATACCAATGGAGCGCCCAACCCCAACCGGCCGCGCCCGTGCCGCCACGGCGTCTGGAGCGGAATATGTATGACCGGCGCGTGGCCGGCGTCTGTTCCGGTTTCGCCCAGTTCTTCGGCATGGACACGACGATGATGCGCCTGTTGTGGGTCGCGCTGACGCTCGTCGTGGGCCTGCCGCTGCTGGTCTATCCGGTTTGCTGGCTGGTGATGCCGCGCAACGACCTCCACCCGCGTGGTCTCCCACAGTACCAGCAGGCGTAAGGCCGCTTAGCGGCCCCACCGGGAAAGATACGCCTCGTCGGCCACGGCCTGGAGTTCCCGGTCGGCCTTGCGGAGCCATTCGTTCCGGGCCGCTTCCTTCAACTTCACCAAGAGTTCCCTATCGCGCCTAGCGATCACGACCTTTTGCTTCTGTTCGGCGATGCGCTGTCCGATAAGTGCGGCCTGGTTGGCGAAGGCCGCGAACCGGCGCCCCGCGGCTTGGCGGAACCGGTCCTGCTCCCCTAGCAGAAAGGCGTCCGGCTCAGCTGCAAGCACCGCGCGGCTGGACTCCTCCAACTCGTCCCGAAGCGTCTGCTCGGCGTGCCGCACTGCATCGAGCTCGGCGTGGATCGCCGAAAGCTTCGCCTCCTCAGACTCCAGGCGCAATTCTCGCAGATGCAACGCGGCTTCGAGACTGAATCGGAACTTTTTCACGGACTACAGGGCACCGGCCAACCGCTGGAGCGCGTCCAGCGTCTCTTCCCGGGATACGCGCGCAGCGGCGTCCTGTTTGAGGAACGATTCCAATTGCGGGCGCGTTCGAATCGCGGCGTCGAGCAACGGGTTGCTCCCGGCCGAATATGCGCCCAGGTTGATGAGATCCTCTGACCGCCGGTAAGCCGCCATCGATTCGCGGACCTTCCGGGCCGACTCCTTCTGTTCCGGAGTCGACACGGCGTTGGCCAGCCGGCTGACCGATTGGAGGATGTCGATGGCCGGATAGTGGCCGGCCGCGCCGAGTTCGCGGGAGAGGATGATGTGCCCGTCCAGAATGCCGCGCACAGCATCGCAGACCGGCTCATTAAAATCGTCACCCTCCACCAAGACCGTGAACAGGCCCGTGATCGAGCCGCCCTCGAAGTTACCGGCGCGCTCAAAGATCCGGGGTAACAGGTTGAAGACAGACGGCGGGTAGCCCTTCTGGCTGGGCGGTTCGCCTGCCGCCAGACCGATCTCCCGCTGCGCCATCGCCAGACGGGTAACAGAGTCCATGACCAGAAGAACGTTCTTGCCCTGGTCGCGAAAGTACTCGCTGATGGCCAGAGCGACAAATGCTGCCCGGAGGCGCAGTGGCGCCGGCTGATCCGATGTCGCGCAGACGACGACACTTCGCCGCAAGCCATCCGGCCCGAGTTCGTGCTCCAAGAACCCGCGGACTTCGCGGTTGCGCTCGCCGATCAGCGCAAGGACACTCACGTCGGCGGTATTGTGGCGGCACATGGCTCCGAGCAGTGTGCTCTTGCCAACGCCGGATCCACCGAAAATCCCGACGCGCTGACCTTGGCCGCAGGGCAACATGCTGTCGATCGCCCGGATTCCGGTGCCAAGTGCCAAGCCAACGGGTGGACGCTCCATCGGACCCGGTGGCAAGGCGTACAAGGGGTAGTGGGCATCCGCCTCGATCATCGGACCACCGTCCATTGGACGGCCGAATCCGTCGATCACGCGGCCGAGAAGCCCTTCGCCCACCGGGACAAGCGCCGCGCCGGGGCGCGCCACCACTGTGTCGCCGAGTTGCAGTCCGCTCGTGTCCTCAAGCGGCATGGAGAGCATCCGGCCGTCTCGAAACCCGATGACTTGCGCGCGGACTTTGACGCCGGACGAGATCTCGATTTCACAGAAGTCGCCAATTCCGGCCGCCGGCCCCTGGGATTCGACCAGCAGGCCGACGACCTCGGTAACTGCGCCCGTGCGGCGCCAGACGGTCATTGTGTCCAGGTCTGCCAGGTACGGTTCGGCGGTAAAAGGGGTGAGCGCTTCGGTCATCGCCGGGAGCCGCTCCTGTCGGCCAGTCCGTTCTCGATCTCGGCCAGTTGGGTTTGAATACTCGCGTCGACGGACCCGCGCTTGGTTTCAATCCGCAAGTCGCCGCGGGCCAGGGCCGGGTCGCCAGTCACATTGACCGCGGCGGGCAAGCCCAGATCGGAGATCCGGCCCGAAAGCGCCGAGGAGTCGTCTACGCTGATGCGAACCTCCAGCACCTCGGTGTGATTGATGCTTTCGAGCGCGGCCTTGAGCACGCCGAGAAGCGCATGCGGATCGATACTTAACTCACGGCGCAGGATTTTCTTCGCGATCCCCATCGACAAGCGAACCAGTTCCGGTTCTGCCTCCCGTCGAAAACGCGCCCTGTAAGTCGCGATCTCACCGATCGACTGCGCCATCCGGTCCAGCAAAGGCGCCCACTGCGCGGCCGCCTGCTCCCGGCCCGTTCGGAGTCCCTCGGCAAAACCTTCGGCATGTCCGGCCGCCCGCTGCTGAGCGCCATCCTGCTCCAACTCGGCGATCCGCCGATCCAATATCTGTATCCGGAGCAGCGCGCCGCCGAGTTCCGGATTTGGCTCGGTCTCCGGGCCGGCCTCCATGGAATCGGCGGCCGGCCGCGAAGACTCGTCCGTATTGACGGCCGTGCCGAACGCCGTCACGAAATGGTGCGAACGAACGGAAACGGACTGCGACTTAGCCAGGACTCTGGATGACATAGGATAGGGTTACATCACATACTGATCGCCGCCGCCGCCGCCGCGCATGCTGATGACGCCTTCGTTCTCGAGTTGGCGAACCGTGCTGATAATTTGTTGCTGAGCGGTTTCGACGTCCTTGATCTTCACCGGGCCCATCGTGTCCATCTCCTCGCGCATCATCTCAGCGCCGCGCTGCGACATGTTGCCCATGAAGTGATTCCGCAGATTCTCGCTGGTACCCTTGAGGGCGACGACGAGCATCTTCCGGTCGACGCGCGACAGGATTTCCTTAATCGCATTACTATCGACAGTAAGAAGATCCTCAAAGACGAACATGAGGTGCCGGATGGTCTCGACAAGATTGGTGTCCTGGGTCTCGATCCGGTCGAGGATCTCTTTGCTGGAGCCGGTGTCCAAACGGTTGAACAACTCGGCCACGGCATGAATGCCGCCATAGGACTCCCTGTTCATCTCGCCCAGCGCTTTGAGTTTCTGGCCGATAATCGTTGCGATTTTTGC
>Ga0194119_10003137_pt1 | contig 26881 bp, 28 predicted proteins | sample TA2MahC100mmetaG_FD_148620 | JGI IMG/M metagenome (GOLD analysis project Ga0194119, IMG submission 148620) | Freshwater microbial communities from Lake Tanganyika, Tanzania - TA2015018 Mahale Deep Cast 100m | ecosystem: Environmental > Aquatic > Freshwater > Lake | place: Tanzania: Lake...
CAAGTCGATCCCGGCTTGTCGCAGACTCTGCAGCAGCAGGGTGGCGAGATCGTCACCGGGCTGCACCATCGGCAGCCCTTCGAGCGGAATGACGTGCATCGGCATGTCAGTGATCGGGTTGACCGATGATCTTGATGCCGGCGTGGGAGATTTCCCCGCCCCGGTTAATCTGGATGAGAATCGAGGTCAGTGCTTCCGCGGCAGCGGAGTTTTCAATCGGACCTGCGTGCCAGCCTTTCATGCCCGCTTCGCCGACCAGTTGCACCACGCGTTCGCGCGCGTCCTTCTTGTTACCGGCAACCAGCACATCACACTCGATCTGCACGTCATGCTGCAGCAGATGGGCGGCAATGTTCTGGAAGGCGGTCACGACGGAAACATCGTCACCCAGGAAGAGTTGGGCGCGTTTGCCTGCACTGCCTTCCGGTGGCATTTGCACCGTGCCGACCTTCGGAGGAACGAGTGGGACAGTCACGTCGATGAGGATCTTGCCCTTGAGATGCTGCTTCACCGCATCGAGTGTCGAGATCTGGTGCGCTGCCGGAACTGTGAGGACGACGATGTCGCCCGCGGCTGCGGCAGCTACGTTTTCCATGGCATCGGCGTTGGTGGAGGGGCTGATCTTTTTCAGTTCAGCAACCGCGGCCTGCGCTTTGTCGAGGGTGCGTGAGCCGATGACGATGCGGTACCCCGCTTTGGCCCAGCGGATGGCGAGGCCAGTGCCGAGATCACCGGTACCGCCGAGAATGGCGATGGTCTCTTTGGACATGAAGTTTCCCCGTGTTCGAAAAGATGTGCCTTGAAGTGCCCTCTCCGGAGGGCGTTCGCGAAAAGGCCGGGATTATGCCCGAAAGCCCGGAGAACTGGAGATTGCCCTGCTCAGGGCTTCCACACCTGCGGCGGTTTGCCTTGGGCCATAGCGGCGAGTGACCAGACTTCAAGTCGCCAGGGTGTCAGGCGCAGAGCGCCAAAACTCTCGTCGGCATGCGACTTCCAGAACGCGGATGGGTCATAACCCACGGGCTCTGGCGTTGTTTTCAGGAGATTCCACAACCATGCGCGGGCATCCAGATCATCCTGTCACTCGGTCTTGCAGTCGATGATGGTCTGTTCGTGTTTCGGGTCCCGGTAGGTCAGTGAAACATGAGGATTGCCGGCGATGTGTTTGGCCTTGTGACTGTGTCGTCCGGTGGCGATCCAACCCGTTGAGCCATTCCAGACCGGATGCAGGATGCGTGATCGTGGTCGTCGGCGGGTATCGACGGTGGCGACGGTACACCACACGATCCGGGTGGTGATCTCTTTGAATTTGGCTCCGATATCGGCGGACTGGGTGGTCATTGATTTCGGACAGTCATGGTATTGCGAGGAATTGTGCAGGGTTGATTGGCTGTGGTCGAGTTCGGGATGACCGTGGTCAATCTCCTTATACTGCCGACCAGATCATGGCCGGAGGGGGCTGATGGAATCGAAACCAACCGTGATTGTGACGGGTGCCGGGTCCGGCATCGGTCGCGCTACGTCGTTGCGGTTTGCGCGTGAAGGATTCAGCGTGATTGCCAACGGCCGCAGGCATGAGGCGCTGGAGGAAACCACAGCTGCTGCCCGCGGGCTTTCCGGTCGGATCATTCCTGTTGCCGGAGATGTGGCCGTGGATGCGACTGCACAAAAACTCGTGACCGAAGCGCTGAACGCAGGTGATTTCGGCTGGCTGGTCAATAACGCAGGCATTGGCTGGAACTATGGCATAACCCATCCCGGTTCGATGGCCGCCACCCGTGATACGACACCCGATCAGTGGCGTGAGGTGATGCGGATCAATCTCGACTCGGTCTTCCTGCTTTGTCATGCGGCCTTGCCGCATCTGTGTGAGCGTGGTGGTGGTGGCATCGTTAATGTGTCGAGTGGTGGTGGCCTCAAAGGCATGGACGATGCGCATGCCTACGCAACCGCCAAGGCGGGCATCATTAACCTCACCCGCTCCATGGCGAAAACCTATGGACGCTTCAATGTCCGCTCGAATGTCATCGCGCCGGGATTCGTCGACACCGAGATGGTGGCGTCGGTGCTGGACTCCGGGATGAACCCGTTTGCAAATGAAGCGACCCGTTATCTCGTTTCCCCGCTGGGTAGACCAGGAACACCCGAAGAAGTGGCGGATGCGATTTTCTTCCTCACCGTGCAGGCGACATACTGCAATGGCGCGGTCTTGTCCATTGACGGAGGTTCGGTTGCATGAGCTGGCAACACATCAGACCCGCAGATCTGGCCTGGCGCACAGTATCGCCAGGGTTCTCATCACGAGTGCTCACGCAGGACCCGTTTCCCGTGTACCAGTACCGGGTCGAGGCGCGAACGGAGGCGCCCCTCAAAGGGCTCGTGCTGGTGCAGGAAGGCAGTGGCGAACTCGTCGGTGGCGTGCGCGTTGCTGCTGGCGATCTCTTGTGGAGACGGGCAGCGGAACAGGTGAGAGCGGCCGGTGCAGGTCTCATCTGGTCGCAACTTGAACTGCCTGTGTCAATGCAACCCGGTGTCGGGTCCTTCAAGGTGGGGGTGGATGAAAAACCCTGGCAGGCGTTTGAAGATCCCGCCGGGCGACCCACACAACCGGTTCAGGTTCTCCTCGATAGTACACTCTCGGCGCTGCGCACACGGTTCGTTCCAACCTACGAAGCCGGCGAGCATTGGCATGACTTCGATACGCTGTATTTCATCACGGCAGGCGATATGCAGTTCGGATTTGAGGGGCAGTACTACACCGGAGATGTCCGGCAGGTGCGTGGCGGATTCAGTTACGGGCCGGAGAAGCCGGGGCCTTCCGGAGTTGAGTTCGTGCTCTTCAGCTGTGGTGGCTCTGTCAATCTTCATTGGAGCGATCTGGAACGATCACCCCATGGTGCACTCAGCCGCTGATTCTGGTTGTTAGTTGCCGACCCGCGAAGCGGCGATATAAACGCGCGCGCGTTTGGCCTTGTTGATGCAGCTCGGGAAACGGTCTATGACCTGCTGACCCTTGGCAGCGGCGAGAAGGCTTGTGGCCTTGGCATAACTGACCGTGCCGGAAAAACCCTCAGCCTTGGCGATATCGAGTTCCTTCCACCCTTGATCGACGAGGTTATCGCACGTAGCCCGCCCTTCCATGCGGCCAGCACAGCCTGCGGCCACCAGGATGAGCAGAAAAATTGAAACACGAATTGCCATGCGGAACCCTCAGTCGGAAGTTTGCTTGGGGAGTATGCCGTCCGAATCCCGGCCGAACAGCCAGCCGCCGGGATAGGCATCACGCTTCTGACCTGTACAATCGTCGCCCGCGAACGATTCGCAAACAGCACCAGCAAACAAGAAGAGACGGGAGTTTCCGTGAGTACGCTTTTTTCGCCACTTGCCTTTCCGCGTGGCCCGGCCATGAAAAACCGGTTCATGCTGGCACCACTGACCAACCTCCAGAGCCATGCGGACGGTCGATTGTCCGATGCAGAGCATCATTGGCTCGCGATGCGGGCGAAGGGCGGTTTCGGTTCCACCATGACCTGTGCGGCCCACGTGCAGGCTGTCGGGCAGGGATTCCCCGGGCAATTGGGTGTGTTTGGTGAACAGCACCTTGCTCCGCTCAAACCACTGGCGCACACGATAAACAGCGCCAACAGCGTTTCGATCGTGCAGCTACACCATGCGGGTAACCGGTCACCCAAGGACTTGATCGGCACTGACCCGGTATGTCCGTCGGATGATCCGGCAACGGGCGCACGCGCTCTGACTGAAACCGAAGTGCATGCACTCATCGCCGACTTCATCGCCGCAGCGAAGCGGGTTGAAGAAGCTGGCTTCCATGGTATCGAGCTGCACGGTGCGCACGGTTACATCCTTTGCCAGTTCCTCAGCAGCGAAATCAACCAGCGCACCGATGACTTCGGCGGATCATGGGGAAATCGCAGCCGCATCCTGTTCGACATCATCCGCGGCATACGGAAAGTCTGCCGTCCTGATTTCATCGTTGGCGTGCGTTTGTCGCCGGAGCGGTTTGGCATGCGGCTCGCGGAGATCCGCGAGCTTTCCCAGCAGCTCATCGACACCGGTGCGGTGGATTTTCTCGACCTGTCCCTGTGGGATACGTTCAAACTTCCGGAAGAGCCGGACTTCAAGTCCAAACCGCTCATCAGCTGGTTTGCCGACCTGGATCGCAAAGGGGTACCAGTGGGCGTAGCCGGCAAAATTCATGACCCTGCGGATGCGGAGCGTGCGCTCGACATGGGCGCAGACTTTGTATTACTCGGTCGTGTGGCCATTCTGCATCACGACTATCCGGTAAAGTTCGTTGCGGATCGGCAATTCAAACCCGTGCGCCCGCCTGTTACCCGCGCCTGGCTTGCAACCGAAGGACTGAGCCCGCCCTTCATCAGCTATATGGCCAGCTGGAAAGGATTTGTCGCGGACTGACAGAAGGCGCTGCGAAGGACAGGTTTGCGTTTGATTACAGGGCGTCCAGCGCCACGAGCATGCTTTTCAATGCGAAGTGTCGATGACTGTCGAGGGTGAGTTGTCCCACTTCCTCGGCATTAAAACCTTCCTCGGCGTTCAAGCCGATCCAGCCGTTGTGGCCCATGTAGGCCGGAATCGAGGAGCGCTTGTCCATGATCAGCACGTCCTGGCGATCTACGCCAACCCAGAACCCGAGGGTCAGTGTGCCGTCGTAACGCCAGGCTTGCGCGAAGGTCTTTTTGCCGGCTCGCCAGACCGGATTACCGAAGGCTGTGGATTCTTCGGTTTCCGGCAGCGCCAGACAGAAGCGCCGCAGGTGAGCGATGACCTTTTTGACGTGGGGAAGGCCGAAGGAATCAGCTCGTTCCGAAGCAACCCGTTTGGAAACGCCGGTGATATTTGGAACCGGTGGCGGGCGATCTCCTTTCAAGCGCGGTGGTGCACACCAGACCCAGGCTTCCTGGATGCGTTCGCCGATGGTTCGCCAGCGCATGCCTTTGTTCAGATGAATGCCCACCCAGCCGCAGCTGCCGACGTAAGGCGGCACAAAGTAGAACTCGGGTTCCATATCCACGTGATACGCCTGTGCACCTGGGCCCATCGCGAGCCAGAGGGCGATGTTGCCGTCGCCATGGTGGTTGACTGAAAACGTCGCAAACGTCTTGCCGGCCACCTTGAAGTTTTGCGAGCCATGCGCGACCACCTCCGTAGTTTCCGGCAGGTAGAGGGTGAGTTCGCGTACTGCATCATCAATGGTGCGGGTCGTCATTCTGCTCTACGCTGATTTCCCGATAGCGGTAGTGCAAGACTACCTCGCCCATGGTGGCGCGGGCCACTTGCCGAAACACAGCTGCCACGTGCGAAATCGCGTAGTCTTCGTGACAACAAATCACCTCAGTACTCCGGAGACATTGACCATGCGAATTGGCCTGATGATTGGCGCAGATGGTACCCGCGCCACCCTCGATGACACCGTTGCTCGCGCGAAGGCGGCGGAGGCTGCCGGCTTCGATAACGTCTGGCTTGCCAATATCTTCTCGTTTGATGCGATCTCGACGCTTGCCATCATCGGCCGCGAGACTTCGCGCATCGGTCTTGGCACCGCCGTAACACCCACGTATCCACGCCATCCCACGGCCATCGCCCAACAGGCCATGACCACGCAAGCAGCCAGTCGTGGTCGCTTCACCTTGGGCGTTGGCCTTTCCCACAAGGTCGTGATTGAAGACATGCTGGGTCTTTCTTATGCACAACCGGCGAAGCACATGCGCGAGTACCTCAAGGTACTGATGCCGCTGGTATGTGGGGAGACCTGTCACTTCGATGGTGAACAGTACCGGGTACATGGCGTAACCCTAGATATCCAGGGCGGCAACAATCTACCCGTGGTGATTGCAGCGCTTGGACCCACGATGCTGAAACTCGCTGCGGAACTCTGTGATGGCACGAATACCTGGATGGTGGGGCCGCGGACCATGGAGAAGCACATCATCAAGTCGTTGCGCGACGGCGGTCTCTCGTCACCACGCGTGGTGGGTGGCTATCCGGTGTTGCTGACCCACAAGCCTGATGAAGCCCGCAAGGAGCTCGGCAAAATGCTGACGATCTACGGCCAGCTGCCGAGCTATCGCGGCATGCTCGACCGTGAAGGTCTGCGCAATCCCGAGGATGTCGCCATTCTCGGCGACGAAAATCTCCTGCGTGGTGAGATCCGGCGGTTGGCCGACATGGGTGTGACTGACTTTAACGCGGCCGTAATGTCGAGCGACCCGGCGGCGTATACACGAACGGTCGAGTTCCTCGCCGGCATCGCCAGCCGTTGATCTGCAGGGAGCGATATGAGCCAACAGATGCGCAATCTCGAAGGAAAAGTCGCCTGGATCACAGGTGCGGGTGCAGGTATCGGAGAAGCCGCAGCCAAGAGTCTCGCGGCGGCCGGCATGAAGGTGATTTTGTCCGGGCGTACTGCGGACAAACTCGCCGGTGTGGCGCGGGCCACCGGTGGCGACGTGTTGCCGCTCGATGTTGCTGACAAAGCTGCGGTTGTGGCCACCGTAGACAGCATCATTGCCCGTCATGGTCGCATCGATGTACTCGTCTCCAGTGCGGGCATGAACGTCAAGAACCGTAATTGGAAGTACTTGACCATGGAAGACTGGGACAAGGTCATCCGCATCGATCTCGATGGTGCGTTCTACTGCGCGAAGGCGGTTTTGCCACACATGATCCGGCAGGAAGATGGTCTGATCATCAACATCTCGTCGTGGGCTGGAAAATACGTGGGTGCCGTTACCGGGCCAGCTTATTCGGCGGCCAAGTTTGCAATGAATGCAATGAACGAGAGTCTCAATCTCGAGGCCGGTCAGTATGGCGTGCGCGCCTGTGCAATGTGCCCAGGTGAAGTGGCCACATCCATTCTCGACAGTCGACCGAATCCGCCGAGTGCGGAAGAGCGCAAACGTATGGTTCAGCCTGAGGACTGCGGTGAGACGATCCGCTTCCTCGCTGCACTGCCGAAACACGTCTGCATCAACGAGCTGACCATTTCACCCACATGGAACCGGGATTATGTGGCACAGGCGAGAGCCATCCCCTGATGCATCTCCCGCAGACGGTCAGTTTCCGCGGCGGGGCTACTTGCCGCGGATCTCATTCTTGAGGAATTCCGCCTGTTCCTTCGGAATCGCCACGAACGCGTTGAGGCTGCAGGTTGCACTGATGCGATCGACGTAGAAACGACGCGTTTCAATTGCCGTCACGGTGTCGAGATTGCAGACCCGGTTGGTGGTGAGGTCGAGTTGCAGTACTGCACGTTTACGAAGTCCGGGGCACTCGTTACGCAGGGTGTTGAGCCAGTACTTGCCGCCGCGACCTTCAAACAGGAGGTGTTTTTTGTCGAGCACCTCGATACGGGTGTACTCGGACGTTTGCAGACAACGTTCGGGTTTGCCGTAGTCCGTTGCGCTGAGCGATGAGGCCAGCACTTCTTCCACCGTGGGTGGTGGGGTTTTGGCGGTTTCGCCCTTGATGCCACAGGCTGCAAGCAGCAGCGTTGTGACCAACAAACCCGGTCGCAGAATTTTCATACAGCCTCCTGTTGCAGGTGGTGTGACCGATTCTGAACCTACACATGAACGCAGACTAAACCGCAGGGTTAATTCGAGTTGCGGTAGCGTTCAATGCCTTCAACGATCTTCTGTTTGGCGATGTCGGCACCGACCCACCGCTCCACCTTCACCCATTTGTTGGGTTCGAGGTCTTTGTAGTGGGCGAAAAAATACTCCACCTGCTGCAGGCTGATGTCCGGCAGATCGCTGAAGTTCTCGATCTTCTCATAGCGCCGGGTGAGTCGTGAGGAAGGCATCGCGATGATCTTCTCGTCACCACCCGCCTCGTCTTTCATCATGAGCACACCGATGGGTCGGCAGGACATGAAGGCACCCGGCGTGATGGCGCGTGTATTTACGACAAGTACATCCACCGGATCGCCGTCGTCAGAGAGAGAGTGTGGGATGAAACCATAATTACCGGGATAACGCATCGAGGTGTACAGACTCCGGTCCACGAACAGGGCGCCGGACTCTTTGTGCATTTCGTATTTTATGGGTTCTCCACCCACCGGGACTTCGATGATGACGTTGATGTCTTCTGGCGGGTTCTTGCCGGTCGGTATGGCGTCGATGTTCATGGGCTTCAGTTCTTCTTGCGTCGCGGTGTGGGATTGAGTGCATCGATTTCCGGTACCAGGTGTTCGATCATCAGTCGGGTCTGGTTCAGCATGTCCGCTGTTCCGGAAGCGATAGGACGGAGGATGAACTTGCGTACTCCCGCATCCAGGAATTCGCGGGCCAGTCGCATCATCTCGGCGGTATCGCCTACTGCGGTAAAGCCGGTTGCCGCTTTGCCGAGGCGTGCAGTCAGCAGCTGGTTGTAACGGGTCACGATGGGTTCATCGGCGGATCCGAAGCGGAAGCCAAAGCCTGCTCCGAAGTGATCCGGGTCCATCGGTCGGCCCAGTTCTTCTGCACGTGTCTTGATGGCTGCGATGACCGGGCGCACGTCATCCGCATTTTCAATGCCAGCCTGCCAGCCTGTACCCCAGCGTACGGTCCGTTCGATGGCTTGCTCTGCGCTACCACCCACCCAGAGGGGCATGGGCTTCTGTGCGGGTTTGGGAGCGATGGTGGCATCGGTCAGCTGGTAGTGTTTGCCAGCATAGGTGACCTTGTCTTCGGTCCAGAGGCGAGTGAGGATTTCGAGGCCTTCCGCAGCCCGTTCACCTCGCCCCCGGGTGGGTGTGCCGGTGGCCACATAGTCCTTTGATACGGCGCTGCCGACACCGAACGCTGGCAACAATCGCCCCTCGGAAAGTACGTCGATGGTGGCGCAGGCTTTGGCCATGATCACAGGATCACGCAGCCCAAGGCTTGCCACATTCATGCCGAACTTCACTTTCTTGGTACGTCCGGCGAGAGCGGCCATGACGCTCATGCACTCGAGATTGTCATCGGCGCCAATGATCCGATCACTTTGCCAGATCGAATCCACACCGCCGCTGTCGCACAGATCCACCCATTGCCAGAAGCCGCGCGCGTCATCAAACGTGAAGTTGGCTATGCCGATGCCGGCACCGATGCTCATGGTGTTCGAGTACTCCGCAGGTCAAGAGATCAACGGCGAATGCTCGCGTGATCGCCACCGGGATACAAGGACGCAGTTCGCCTCTTGCAGTTAAGCGCCTGGGCCGATTTACGCACGCACTCGTGCCGGGTCGTACGCATCACGCAAGCGGTCGCCGAGCAGATTCAGACTCCACACCGTGATTGCCAGGAACGTTGCGGGAAAGAGCAGGGTCCAGGGAGCGGACTCCATGGTTGTCGTGCCGTCGGCGATCAATACACCCCAGCTGGCATCCGGTTCCTGCACGCCGAGACCGAGAAAGCTGAGAAAACTCTCGGCGAGGATGATTCCCGGCACGGTCAGCGTCGCATACACCAGCGCAGGACCCGCAACGTTCGGAAGGATGTGGCGAAACACGATCCAGGGCGTGGTTGCACCGAGAGCGCGAGCCGCGAGGATGAAGTTGGCGTTGCGTATCCGAAGCGTCTGACCGCGAACGATGCGGGCAATGTCCAGCCAATACACAGCGCCGAGGCCCGCGAAGAGCGCCCACGTGTTACGCCCCACAACGACCACGATAAGGATCACGACGAGCACGAAGGGCAGGGCATAGAGCGTATCCACGAGACGCATCATCAGTTGATCGGTGCGACCCCCGATGTAACCGGCGATGGCACCAAACGGTACACCAATCAGCACGCTGATCCCGGTTGCGAGCAAGGCGATGGACAAGGATAACCGACCGCCTTCAGCGATTCGGGTGAAGAGGTCGCGACCAACTAGGTCTGTGCCGAACCAGTGTCGATCATCGGGCGGCGTTTCAAGCGATTCCCAGTCCACGTCTTCTGCATTGAAGCCGGAAACCGACGTACTGGTCAGCGTCAACAGAACGATGCAAAGCAGCAGCACGGAAGCCGCCATCGCCACTGCGGAACCACAACAAATCTGTTTGAGACGGCGGCTCACGCCAATGCCCTGATGCGTGGATCGAGCACGCGGTAGGTGAGGTCAGCGAGAAAGTTGAAGATCAGGATCATGCCGGCGTAAACCACCGCAACCCCCATCACCAGCGTGTAGTCGCGGTTGAGTGCCGCCTGAACGAAATAGCGGCCAATACCAGGCAGATCAAAAACCGTTTCCACCACCACGGTTCCGGTCAATAGACCCGCGGCGAGTGGACCGAGATAGGAAACCACCGGCAGTGCCGCTAATGGCATGACGTGCCGCCAGAGGATCCTGAGCTCCGGTAGACCTTTGCTGCGCGCGGTGAGCACGTGAGGTTCTAGCAGACTCTCCGCGACAGCACCACGGACCAGCCGTGCAATCGCTGCAGCGTAAGGCAGTGCTGCAGTCACGCAGGGCATGATGTAGTGCGCGGGGCTGCCGATTCCGGAAGCGGGCAACCATTGCAGCAGGATCGCAAACACCAGCACCGCCACAGGCGCGGCGATGATGCCGGGAATCGCCAGACCGAGGCTCACCACACTCATGATGAGGCCGTCGATCATGCCACCTGGATGGCGTGCCGCTGTGGTCCCGGCGATGACGCCGATGAAGAGTGCGATGATGAGCGCGAGCACACCAATCGTAAGGCTGACGGGTAGCCCTTCGGCGATGAGGTCGTTCACTGAAAAGTCTTTCTGGCTGAACGACGGCCCGAGATCTCCCTCCAGGAGATTGCCGAGCCAACGCAAATACTGCCGTGGTACGGGTTCATCGAGGTGATAAGCCGCCCGCAGGTTGGCTTCGATTTCTGGTGGCAGCGCGCGTTCACCATCAAATGGACCACCGGGTGCCAGACGCAACAGGCCGAAGATCAATGTAACGATGGCGAGAAAGGTGACGGCGAGAACACTCAGGCGCCGCAGAATCATCGTGTCAGATCAGCGAACCAGGAAGCGCGCTGGATGAGCATCGCGCGGGTTGTCGTGCCAGCCACGCAGCTCGGCGCGTACAAGCCGCCTTGATGTCAACGCGAAGAGCGGCATCACGGGATAGTGTTTCATCGCCGCAGTTTCTGCTTCAGCGAGCAGGCGGTGGCGCGCCGCGATGTCCTTCTGGCGGCGTGCGTCGTCGATCAGGGCATCCACAGCTTGATCAGCAAAGGCCCCATAGTTGGTATCTCCAGCGCGGCTATGCAGCAGGCCAAGGTAGTGCTCCGGATTGCTTTCTCCCAGCCATCCGGCCTGGGCCACATCAAAGTTGCCTTGGCGCAGGTCGGCGTAATGTACCTTCAGTTCGGACTGGTGAAGTTCCACCCGTACCCCGATCTGTTGCCAGAATGCGGCGGTTGCAAGATTGGCGCGTTTGGCGTCGGTACCTGTGGCATAACGCAGAGTCAGCTCGAGGGGATTCGCAGGACCAAAACCTGCGCTTGTGAGCAGCGCTCGGGCGCGGCGCTGGCGATCACCAAGCGGTTGTCCCGCATGTGACAAAGCCGGGTGCGTGTAATCCGCAACCATGGGTGGAACGAATGAACCCACCGGGATGTCTCCCGACTTCATGACCTTGTCAGTGAGTGTCGCCGGCTCGACCACGATGGCAAGCGCTTCTCGCACTCTGGGGTCGCTGAATGGCGCTTTTCGGGTATTGAATACGAGGTAGATCATCGAGAGCTGCGGGGCGAGGTGCAGTTCGGCGGCGCGCTCCGTTCGGATCGTTGCCAGTTCGTTGGCGGGAAATGCCGCGATGGCATCGAGGGTGCCGGCGCGGAAGCGATTCCAGGCGTTCTGCGTATTGGCGGCTGGATAGTGAAACACCTGGAGGGCAGCAGGTTTCGGCTCAAAGTGGGGATTGCGCGCGAGCTCCAGGTGCTGCTGGGGTTTCCAGTCACGCAGCAGATAGGCGCCGTTGGACACCCAGTTCTGCGGCTTCACCCAGGCATCGCCAACCTTGTCGATGACATGTGCAGGAACCGGATAGGCGGTGGGGTAGAGAAGCCGCTCTGGCAGATGGGGATAGGGCAAAGCGAGGGTGAGCTCCAGAGCCAGATCATCTACGGCACGAACGCCGAGCTCATCCACCTTGAGTTGGCCGTTGGCGATCGCTTCAGCGTTACGCAGCGGATACATGAAGTAGGCAAGGCTCGCCGCAGTTTCCGGATTGATCAGGCGCCGAAATGAATAGACGAAGTCCTTGGCGGTCACGGCCTTGCCGTCGGACCAGCGGCCTTTGGGGTCCAGATAGAACGTCCAGGTCAGACCGTCTTCGCTGACGTCCCATTTCAGTGCCGCACCGGGCATCAGCTTGCCGTCTGCACTGAAGGTTGTCAGGCCAAGAAACAGATCACCGAGGACTGCTTCTTCGATGCGCAGGTTGTAGCGGTGTGGATCAAGCGTGGCAGGCTCACCGGCCAAACCGAGGTGCAGTACCTTACCGTCCGCAGCTTTGACCAGCGGTGTCATGATGGCGTTACAGAGGAGCAGCGAGAGACAAAGAAGGCGTGATGACATGGAAGCAGCAGGTCCAATCGATGACGGAACGCACGATAACGGAACGAAGGCGCAAAGCCAGCGCTTTGACGGCGCATCGATCAACCCCACAATGCAGGTGGAGTTTTTTCTGGCAGTTCAGAGGTTGTGAGCGATGACGTCGATGGTTGCGGATATCGGTGGTACCCATGCCCGGTTCGCTCTGGCCGATGCAGCGGGGGTACTGCAGGCTCCGGTGATTCTCCCAACCCGGGACATGACCACTGCATTGGATCTGGTACAGGCGGCCATCGAGCAGCTGGGTGTGCGTCCCGAGCGGATCTGCCTCGCGGTTGCAGGTCCCGTATGCGACGGGCAGGCGAAGATCACCAATCAGGGCGCCGTGTTCGATGAGGTGGATCTGTCAAAGAAACTGGGCCTGCCGGTACATCTCGTGAACGACTTCGTTGCGCTCGCCCATGGCGTGACTTCGTTCCAATCGTTGCACCCAATCGGCTCCGGAACTGCGGATGGTGGCGTGAAGGCACTGCTGGGTCCGGGTAGTGGCCTCGGCATGGCCGTGCTCGTCCCGGAAGCTGGCGGTTACCGCATCCAGGCGAGTGAAGGCGGGCATGCGGATCTGGCGGTGACCTCACATCTTGAAGCGGAGCTGTGGGGCGCCTTGTCACGACGGGTCAGCCACGTCTGTTGGGAAGCAGTATTATCCGGGCCGGGTCTGGTCACGCTGCATGCCGCGCTCTCGGAAGTATGGGGCGTGGAATCGAAGTCGATGACGGCTGCGGAGATCAGTGCCGCCGGCCTGAGCGTGGAAGACCCGATCTGCCACCAGACCCTCGAACTTTTTTTCGGCTTCCTCGGCACCGCTGCCGGCAATCTCGCGGTAACCACGCTTGCGACGGGTGGCGTCTACATCGGTGGCGGCATCGTGCCGCAAATGGTGGACTTCGCGGCATCAAGCCCGTTCCGGCGACGATTCGAAGAGCGCGGCATGATGACCGACATGGTGAAGAACGTTCCGGTGTGGGTGGTGATGGACGCCAATCCGGGGTTGGTGGGGGCGGTGCGTTACGCAGCGCGGATTGAAGGGTGACAGTGACTTCGGCGAGCCCGGACGTCGATCTAGCCGGATACAGGCGCTACTGCGTTCCGGTTTTCGATTGCAGGAATCGCTGCCTCAGGAAGGACTGGAAGTCTTCGAGTGGCACCGGCATGGAGAGCAGATAACCCTGTACTTCGTTGCATCCCGCCTGCAGCAGCGCGTTGAGCTGGGCCTCCGTTTCCACCCCTACACCCACCGTACGCAGATTGAAGCGTCGTCCCAGGTTACAGAGTTCCGATGCGAGTTCGAGTGCCGAGCGATCCGTACCGAGTCGCGCCACCAGCGTCCGATCGAGTTTGAGAGTGTCGGCGGGACAACGCAGCAACATCTTTTCGGCGAGGCGCCGGCTGTTGGTGAAAAACAGGGTCGAGCGGTTGTGATGGATGATGTTGCGGAATTCGTGGGCGAGTGGTTCCCAGATCTTCTCGCCATTGTTGATCGCGGCCTGTGCTTCTTCCGGAAAAGAAACCGAGAGTGCGATCTGTTTTGATTGCCCCGCGTTGATGATCTCGATGGCACGGTTGGCGCCGGCTGCGTTCCGACCGGCGATCCAGTGCGCCACGGCATCAAGTGGATGCACGGTTGCGGAAAGGCTGACACGCTGAAACTCGCCTGCAACGTTGACCAGCCGCTCGAGTGCAACCGCAAGCTGCGCACCATGGCGGTTGTTCACCAGCGCATGGATTTCGTCAACGATCACACATTCGACGGTCGCCAGTGCCATACGACCTTTGGTGGTGGTCAGCATCAGGTGCAGGCTTTCCGGTGTAGTGATGAGTATGTCCGGCGGATGCCTGAGCAGACGTTGCCGGTCGCCAGAGTCAGTGTCTCCTGAGCGAAGACCTGTACGGACCGGGCGCATACCGTAGTTCGATCGCAGGGTATTGCGCGGTTCGGTGAGGTTGACGCGGATGTCATTGTTGAGTGCTTTGAGGGGAGAGATGTAGAGCGCCCGGATTCGACCGGTCTCCCAGTCGCCGCGGTAAAAACGGTTGATGCACCAGAGAAAGGCCGTCAGTATTTTGCCGCTCCCCGTCAGTGCGGTGATCAGGACGTATGCATCCGAAGCGATTCGTGGCCAGCTGGCGATCTGTACCTCGGTCGGCGCGGCGTAGGTATCTGCAAACCACCGCCGGATCTCCGGGTGGAAGATCGACAGCACCGGATTAGCGGCAGCTTGTGGTTCGACAGGATCGCGGTTCCTGACTGGATTATGGCGGGATCTTGACCGGATGATGAAGAGTGGCCGGATGATGAAGAGAAGCGGTTATAGTGCCCGCATGCTGCTTCTGCTCATGTTCATCCGAACGGCCATCGGTATCCTGGCCGCGGTTCTGGTGTGGTTCCTTTTGGTGCGGTTTGTACCGGTCCTAGCCGATCTGAAGCCTTTGGTGATTCCGTTTGTGGCCGGATTTTTCGGCGGGCTGGCCTGCATGTCGCTGACACCGGCGCAGGGGCTGTCCATCGCTGCGACCTGCGGGGTGATCCTCTGCATCGTTACGGGTGTCCCGATCGGTGGCAGCGGTATGTGGAATGTCTGGTCGCTAGTGTTGATCCCCGGTTATCTTTCCGGGGCAAGTGCCTGGCTGGCGATTGCGCGAACCATCCAGAACCGCTGATTTGAATGCCTGACAGGCCTCGCTGGATGGCCGCCGAAAAAAGAAAAAGAGGAGATGGAGGAGGAGAACAAATGTCACTGGCCTCACATCTGCGTGACGGCGATCGCATCTTTGTATCTGGCAGCTCGAATGAGCCAACGGGACTTCTGTCCGCGCTGAAGTCCGTGGCGCTGCCGGCGAACCTGCATTTCATCCAGTTCCCGATCGGGGGATTCAATCGCCACGACTTTACACAGTGGCCGGGACAGGCACACCACACCACGTTCTTCATGACACCGGATCTGCGCCAGGCGGATCGTAGCCGGCTGCACTTCACACCGATGCAGATGCGCCACGTCTATGACTGGCTGCAACAGGATGTGGATGTGGTGCTGACGCAAGCCGCTGCTGATCGCAACGGCACTCTGCGATTTGGCCCCAACGTCGACTTCCTGCAGGCAGCCATGCAGTCCGCCCGTGTGGTCCTGGTCGAAATCAACGACGGCCTCACGGCGCCCGCGGGCGGTCTCACCGTTGACCCGGACGTGATCACCGACAGTGCCCGGACGAACCGGCCGCTGTATGTGCCCCCTGTGGTCAATATCGACGATACGTCACGGACCATCGGCACGCTGGTGGCCGGGCTTGTCAAAGATGGTGATTGTCTACAGACCGGAATCGGTGCCATTCCGGCGGCGATTCTCTCCGCGCTCGGGGAACGTAATGACCTCGGGCTGCACGGCGGGTTGATCGATGACGGTGGCATGGCGCTGATTCGCAGCGGTGTCGTAACCGGCAAGCGCAAGGCGATCGACGCGGGGCTGCATGTCACCGGTATGGCGCTTGGCAGCGCCGAACTGCATACCTGGCTCGCCGACACGGGGACGGTGGTATTGCGCGGTGCGAACTATACGCACGAACTCAACGTGATCCGTGGTATCGATAACTTCGTGTCGGTGAACTCCGCAGTGGAAATCGATCTCTTCGGTCAGATCAATGCCGAATATGCAGCGGGGCGCCAGATTTCCGGCACCGGCGGTTCCATTGATTTCATGCGAGGTGCCCGGGCGAGCAAAGGCGGTCGATCCATCATCGCCATGCCGGCAACGGCGCGGGATGGTGCGGTGTCACGTATCGTTGACAAGGTGGAACTCGTCACAGCGGCACGTACGGACGTCGACATCGTCGTGACTGAATTTGGTGTGGCGCACCTGCGCGGGCAATCCGCCAGAACACGGGCGGAACTGCTTATCGAGCTCGCTGCACCTGTGTTCCGGGATGCCCTACGAGAACAGGCGCACGCAATTTTCTGAAGCGAAGGCACTTGATCACAATTCAGCCAGGCCTGGCCTTCACCGCCGGTTCCGCTTACCTACAATCGCGATCAATCAATCTGATGGGCATGACAGGGAGTCTGCTTCGCCATGGACTATATTGGCATCGATCCGGTCGTAGGGCTCGAGTGCGCCAGCTGCAAGGACATCACGCGGCTGCCGTACAGTGAACTCCTGCATCTCGTCAGCGGCAGTGAGCAGATCGAATGCAAATCCTGTGACCGGAAGATGCTCCACGACTGGACCACGATCAACGTGGTGCAGAACATCATCAAGAAACGCATGCGCCAGGCCAATGAGGCCAAAGAGCGGCGGCAGAAACAGAACACCGCCTGGTAACGGCGCGCCACTTCAATCCGGCAGTCCCAGCACCCGCTTGGCGATGATGTTGCGCTGGATCTCGTTTGAGCCCGAATAGATCGACGCAGCGCGGTTGCCGAGCCAGGTGCGGGTCCATTCGAGATCCATTTCCGAATACGGGCCATCGCCGAGTCCGAAGCCGCTGAATCCTTTCAGCTCACACATCAGCTCTGACTTCTGTTGCTGCAACTCGGTTCCATACATCTTGAAGATGGAAGTGGTGGCACCGGGTGTATGCCCGTCGGAGGCTTCCTGTACGGTACGCGTCTGGGTGAGCCGGAAAGCATGCTGATTGATGTTGTGACGCAGGATCTTCTCGCGCCATGCGGGGTCCGCAATGCGGCCGTTGGTTTCACCGATGTACTCACGTGCCGTTTCCAGCAGGGTGCCACTCGGCCCCTGGACGCGGCCGCCGACCAGTGACGCCATGCCGGACCGTTCGTGCTGCAGCAACCGCTTGCCCACCGTCCAGCCTTTGTTCAGACCACCGACCAGGTCTTCTTTTCTGGCGATCGCGTTGTCGAAAAAGGTCTCGCAGAACGGCGACACGCCATTGATGAGACGGATCGGCCTGACCCGGACGCCGGGTTGATTCATGGTGAGCAGGACGAAGCTGATGCCATCGTGTTTGGGCACGTCGTGATTGGTGCGCACCAGGCAGAACATCCAGTCGGCATACTGGGCGCCGGAGGTCCAGATTTTCTGGCCGTTGATGATGAAGTGATCACCGGCGTCATCGGCTCGGGTGCGCAGACTGGCGAGATCGGAACCGGCGCCGGGCTCGCTGTAGCCCTGGCACCAGGCAAACTCACCGCGCGCGATGGCCGGCAGATGCCTGGCTTTCTGCTCAGCCGTGCCGTGTTCGAGCAGCGTCGGGCCGATCATGATGACGCCCATCCCGGACAAAGGCGGGCGCGCATTGATGCGGCGCATTTCTTCGGTCAGCACCGCGTATTCGGGGGTGGAGAGGCCAGCACCGCCGTACTCTTCGGGCCACGTCGGTACCGTCCAGCCTTTTTCCACCATGCGCGAAAGCCAGAGGCGGGTGTCTGCATCGTCGATGCGGATCTTGGTGCTCCCGGTCGGAATCGGTCCGTCTCCCCGGGCGCCGGGTGGGCAGTTGGCGGCAAGCCACTCACGGACTCCGGCGCGAAAAGCCTTCAGATCACTCATGCTGTTACCCCTTCCCCTCTTTGGTGTCTGCGACGGTGCCTGCATCGGTGGCAGCAACCGGATCGGGTTGCAGCATTCCGCAATGAAGCGCCTGCGTCAAACCTCTACAATCCGGAAAAACTTCGAGATGGCAGAGCGTCGCGGGTTTTCCCGCGCCGAGCTGATTGTCATGTGCGGCCGATTCAACATCACCTCCGATCCGCTCACCCGCCTCCTCATGGAACTGGTGAACATGCCGTATGAGGGGCGCGACAACTACAACGCCGCACCCACCGAGAAGATTCCGGTGGTACGCATCGTGCCATCGGGCCTGCCTCACGCCGGTGAACCGGAACTGGTGCCGATGCGCTGGTGGCTGACGCCGTACTGGGCCAAGGAGATGACCACGAAGTACTCGATGTTCAACGCCAAGAGCGAAACCGCCGCCACCAGCCCGGCGTTCCGTGAACCTTTTCGCAAGAGGCGTTGTGTGGTGCCGGTCACCGGATTCTATGAATGGTGCCGGGATGTCGAACCGAAATTGCCGTATCTCATCAAGGCGTCGAAACATGGCGGGCTCTTGCTGGCCGGTCTCTGGGATCGCTGGGTGAACGCGGAAACACAGGAGGAGGTACTCAGTTTCACGATTCTCACCGCACCGGCGCATCCGGATTTTGCGTTCGTGCACAACCGCCAGCCGGTGATGCTGTCCATTGCGGAAGCTCGCAAGTGGCTCGAGCCCGACATCCCGACAACCGAGATGACTGATCTGTTTGGAGCGCGCTTGCCGATGGCGCTTGATCTGTTGCCGGTGTCTGCGTACGTCAACAATGCCCGTAACAAGGGGCCGCAGGCAGCGGAACCAGTCGGTGCACCCATTCACCTCTCCGGACTTGAAGGTTGATGCTGCTCACAAAAGGTGATTGGCAAGGCAAGGGCAGTGTTCTCTTCGAAGGGCGCAGCCTCGGATTGCCGATCACGGCGGATGTTCACGTGGTCCATGAAGACGGCGCGGTGCAGATCACCGGCACGGTGTCCGTGGTTGGCCATGGCATCGATGAACTGTCGGCGCGACTCGTTGAAAATGAAACCGGCACCTATACGCTCGACGTGTTTCATCGCGGCGCGCGGCTCGATGGATCGGGCAAATTCGAGAGTGAGCCGAACCATGCGCTCCTGTGGAATGAGGCAGGCACCATCGTGACCTCGGTGTCGCTTTTTGCAACACAAGTCGCTTCCGGCCGTGGTATTGGCTGTCGCGGGTTCCTGCGGGAGCGGGGCGCGGTGCTGACCTGGGAGATTGCGTTTTCGCAGGCGCAGCCGGAGCGGAGTGGCAACAACGTGGTGTCGATGCTCCGCCGGCGGCGATAGATTTCCAGTAACAGTCAGCGTTCATCCACCTGCAGGTCGAGCCAACGGTGTTCTTCAGCCGACAGCGCGATCTGCAGCGCGTTGATACAACTGTCGAGTTCGTCGAGATTGCGGGGTCCCACCAGTGGAAAGACCGGGAAAGGCTGGTGCAGAACCCAGGCGAGTGCGATGTTGATGGCGCTCGTACCGCGTTCGTTCGCGAGAGCGAATGCCCGGCGGCGACGCTCGAAGTTGTCGTCTGCGAACCAGGTGTGGCGAAGCTCTTCCACGGTCGGTTCCACGCGCGTGAGACCGGAGCCGCGCTTGCCCTGTTCAGCTAGAACCGCGTCCACCCAGTGGGTGAAAAATCCACGCGCCTGGGAAGACCATGGCATGAGCGCGAGTTGTGATCCGGCGAGGTACTCGCGCCACTCTGGGGTGGAAGAGGCTTCCGTGCCTGGCCAGATCCGGTTCACCATTCGCGCCAGAGAAAAGTTGTTGGAGATGGCGGAAAACCCCTGCTTCCCGTGCGAGGCCGCCCAGGCGTTGGCTTCCCGCGTTCGTGCCAGAGTCCAGTTGGATCCACCGAACACACGGATACGGCCACGTGCCACCTCCGCATTCAGTGCGTCAATGAACTCGCCCACGGGAATGTCCGTGTTGTCGCGGTGCAGGAAGTAGATGTCCACCTGGTCGGTCTGCATGCGGTCGAGGGAGATGTCCAGTTGCTGCGCGACGTACTCCGGATAGCAGTGCGGTGTATGGGCGCCTTTGCCGATGATCACCATCTCTTCGCGGACGCCGCGTTGCCGGTGCCAGTGGCCGAGGAACTGTTCCATCAACCCGTTGCCGTAGACGAATCCGGTATCGAAGGTATTGCCGCCCTGTTCGAAGAAGTGGTCCCACATCACGGCGGCGTGGCTCGCATTGGGCTGGTTGTCGCAGCCCATGACAAGCGACGAAACGGGCTTATCCAGACCTGGAACACCGGCTCGACGAATGGTCCCTGCTGCGGCGGGTGTTCCCTGCGGCATCGTTCGAAGAGGCACGAGGGGGCCACGATGTGTGGGCGCCTTCTCCGCTATGTACTCGAGGCCGATGGACGCCCGCCAGCTGTCGAGGACACGCGCGTTGCCGAGTGAGTCCTGCCAGTTCATGTCTGCGCATTCACAGTCGCCGCGCCCAATGGCGCGGGCGACAGCCTCCACTTCGAATGTGTAGAGCGGCTTGTTACCGCCGTGGATGACATCCGTGCCGGATTGCGTGGTCAGGGAGAAACTCCAGTTGCCCTCCTTGTCGACCGGCAACCAGGGGCTCGGCAGGTGAATGAAACCGGAAGTGCCGGATATGCGGGCGGAATTGTCGAGGTTCACGCGCGTAGCGGTTGCAACCTGGGCGGAAACACCGCCGCTGAATCCGAGCAGGGCACTCGCCCATTCATCCACTCCCGTGGAGCCGAGATGCCCGGTCCCGTGTACCGACATGGGCTCGGCGCCAGTGACCAGCCGTGCCAGAGAAACGGGATAACAGCCCACATCAAGAATGCCACCACCTGCGAGTGCGTTGCTGAAGAGCCGCGAGGATTCCGCAAACGCCGTCCGGTAGCCGAAGTTCGCCGCGATGTGCCGCACTTCGCCGATGGCGCCCGAGTCGATCAGCCGTTTGACCATGCGGGTCTGCGGATGGCAACGATACATGAACGCTTCCATGAAGAACCGGCCGGAGCGCCGGGCGGCATGCACCATCGCCATGACTTCAGCGTGATTGAGCCCGGCGGGTTTTTCACACAACACGTGTTTGCCGGCCTCGAGTGCACGAATGGCCCAGGTCGCATGATCGGTGTGCGGCGTTGCCACGTAGATCACGTCCACATCCTTGTCAGCGAGCAGCGCCTCGTAACTTCCATGGGCACGGATGCCACCGAAGTCGGTGGCGAACCGGTCAGCAGCCGCCTGTGAGCGGCTGGCAACGGCCCGAAGTGTATTGCCTGGTGTTTTGAGGACGGCTGCGGCCAGTGTCCTGGCGATGGTTCCGGTAGCGAGGATTCCCCAATTGAGACTCATGACGACCCTGGACTTTGATGAGGTTGGATGGGCGCAGAGCCTGCCTGAGAATGCCTGTGTTCTCCATGATTTCTCGTGTTTCTTCCAGAGCTTTCCCAGTATCCGACCACTGCTGATCGGAAATCGGCGCGGAGACTGCATGTGTACCGAAAGACATTGCAAGGCAGTTGAATGCAATGAAACGAGGTTACTCCCCATCGGGCTCACCATGCCCTTTCCGGAAAGTCCTCCTGCTCCTCTGGTTTTCGCTGCTGCCGCTGGGCTCGGATGCGGCTGAATCGCCCGGCGGCCCGCTTGTGGACTTGCACAGCAGCTTCGGGCATCGGGCCGAAGACCCTGTCCTGGTACCACTCGAAGTGAGCAAATCACTCGCGCTCGGCGTACAGCGTTTTCAGCTGGATGGCCGCAACCAGGTGCTCGGCTGGAAACTGTCGGACCGGTGGTACTTCGGCCGGCAGCGCGGCGATGACTCCGGACTGGCGCTGGTCTGGCAGCATCAGCAGACGCGATTCAGCCTGACCCGCAGTGGCGTGCGGATTACCCGCAGTTTCTGACCTCCGTTCCTTCATGCATTCGCGCTGTGTCCGCAGCCCCCGCAGTCGCGCGATTGACCTAAACAGGCGCGGCCGGAGGTTGAACCATGTCACAATTCTGGTCCACAGACTGTAAAGGCCATACCAAGACGTTATTCGTGGCATATCCCGTAACGACGACCCACCGTACGATGCGATGGTCGCCGTGGATCGGCACACCGTGCCTCGTTGCAGCATGAGCAACCCCATCGTCAGGATCGCGTTGGCCAACCTCGTCCTTGCGGGCATTTTCGGCTCGCTGATCTCCATGGAAAAGCTGTGGTTTCCGACGTCCGCGGCGGTGCTGGCTCGGTGTGGATGCGACGGGCCGAACCATCACTGCCGGGACCGGTGCGCGGTTCTACGTGCGCTGGAACTGGTTTCCGCGCTTCGCCGGGTTCAATCAGAACTGACCGGCGTAAGGCGAATGATATGCACGGTGTGCGCGTCGATCGCCGCATCACTCCAGAGCAGCGGAAAATCGCTGTCGTTCGCCCAGCCTTCGAGCAGATTGCCATAGAACGGTGACCTCGGATCTCCGGACTGGCCTGGTGCATTGGTCATGCGTGCGGCATCCCAGTCGCCGACGTCGAGCACCATTCGCCACGATGCCCCTGATCGCACCAGGAAATCGGCATTGCCGAATGTGGTGTTGTTGAGGGTATTGGTGGAGCCGCCACGTGGCAGCGATGGCAGGTTCATGTGCTTACACAGCTGCTGATCGGCGTGAGCATGCAGCGGATGGACAAAACTCGCGCGGTGCAGGTCCCCCCAGCGCCACTGCAACGGGTCCGCCCCCAGTTTCTGTTCGCAGGTTGCCCATGCGGCCTCGAGGCTCGAACGCAGGATCGTTCGCCTATCGAGCTTCGGGAACTTGCCGTCGAGTGCATCGATCACCGTCCACGGGTCGAGCGGTTCAAGCAGCGCGGCATTGTCACCACCCAGGGCTCGCGCCACAGCTGGCGTCAGATGGTGATAGAACCACACCGCCCAGAGTGCACCGGCCGCTGAATCGCGGGCGAGGACACGGTCCCAGCCGGAGAGCAGTTCGCCCGCTGCGTCATAGGATTTGAGGTCAGGAATGCGTGCCAGCACTTCGTCAGCGAGCAGTTCATGGTAGTCACGCTGCATGCGGGTTGATGCATCGAGCGAGTGTCTGTTGTCAGCGGACAGTTCCTGCCACAGGCGCCGGTAACGCCACGGCGCACTCCACTCGAAGCCGAGCCGGAATCGGGCGATATCATAGGTATCGGGCAGGTTCATCGAGTTGGCCGTACCCGTGAATCCCCTTGCCGGGTTGAATTCCGTCGGCAGGTGATCCATGTCGATGAAACCTTCCCACTCGTGGCGGCCATCACCGGGTACCGGCAACAATCCATCCCACGTGGCTCGCCGCGGCGTGAGCCCTGCAGCCTTGTAGCCGATGTTGCCGTCCACATCGGCGTAAACCTGGTTTTCGGAAGGTGCGCCCCACCGATTGAGTGCGGCGCTGAAGGTGCGCCACTCCGTCGCCCGCATGTACTCCACTGATCCGAAGTAGGGTGCCATGCCCGGTTCGAGCCAGGCGGCACGCACTGCCCACAGAAGACCATCGTCAGCAAAGACCACAGGGCCATGACGGGTGAAGCGGTGTTCAACCTTCACGGCTGCCCGGCCGCGCACGGGAATGTGGTCCTCGATCACCTGGACTTTTTCGATGGCGCCGCGCCAGCGATAGCCGGCGCCTTCGCGCGGATAGAAGTACAGGTCTTCCTGGTCGACCGGGAAGATGGTGAGACCGAAGGCGATGCGGTCGTTGTGGCCGATGGAGATTCCGGGCAGGGCAGGTTCACCCGCACCGATGACATGGAGCCCGGGCGCCTTCAGGTGTGCGGCATAACGCAGTGACGGGACCCCGTGGGCGCGGTGTGGATCGTTGGCAAGAATCGGTCGACCGGTGGTGGTTCGCGATGGTGCAACCACCCAGTTGTTGCTGCCGGTATCCGCTGCCAGTGCGAGTGTCTGAGCGACCGCAACGGCCTGGTCGGGTTGTCTGAACGACACCGGGGCTGTCGCCAGAAGGTAGTCGTTCAGTACAGTGGCGGGAACCTTGCAGGGGTCAAGACCATCGGGAATGGCCATCTTCCAGTCGGGTTCGAGGCGCTTCCAGGCAGCGGCAAGCTCGAGTCCGCCCGCACAGATGAGCCTCGCACGCTGCACTTCCTGGACGACGTTGCGAAGCAGTCCGTGACTGCGGATTCGCACCACATCCTCTGCATGCCAGCGTGCAGGGCGGTAGTCGAGCAACCCGAATTCCGGTGGCAGGCGATCCGGTTCAGATTCGGTCAGCGCGACATACGCGTTGATGCCGGCGACAAAGGCTTCGGTGATCCGTTTCGCATCGTTGCCGTAGGCCAGCCACTCCCGGTACATGTCACCCCGGTAGAGGAAGAGCCGAGCCGCGCGGTCCTGTTCAACGTAACTTTCACCGAGGACTTCGGACAGCAGACCGAGCCCTCGCCGCCGCCACAGATCGATCTGCCAGAGGCGGTCGCGTGCGGCATTGAATCCTTGAATGAAAAAAGCGTCGTAGTGGGTGGATGCCGTAATGTGGGGTACGCCCCAGCGATCGATACGGATCTGCGCCGGACCTTCCAGTCCATCGAGCCGGAGGGTTTCGGTCCTGACGTCCGCGGATTTTGAATGTGCCCGTTCTGCCGCGGCTTCCAGCGGAAGGAGGGAGACAGATGCGAGTGAGAAAGAAAAAAGGAAGGCGCCACCCATACGGGATAGCGCCTTCGGAGGAAAGGCGGAGGGGTTCAGTTCAGGGTCTGCATTCAATCCCAAGTCAGGGCGCCACCGGTCTGGTACTCGGTGACCCGGGTTTCGAAGAAGTTCTTTTCCTTTTTGAGGTCCATGATCTCTGACATCCACGTGAAGGGGTTCTTCACGCCGGGGAACTGCTCTTGCAGGCCGATCTGCACCAGGCGACGGTTGGCGATGAACTGCAGGTACTCTTCCATCATGTTGGCATTCATGCCAAGCACACCGCGGGGCATGGTGTCGCGGGCATAGGCCACTTCGAGCGTCAAGCCTTCGAGGATCATGTCGCATGCCTGGGTCTGCATCTGAGCGTCCCACAGCCGGGGATTTTCCAGCTTGATCTGGTTGATCACATCAATGCCGAAGTTCACATGCATGGACTCATCACGCAGGATGTACTGGAACTGCTCGGCTGTGCCGGTCATTTTGTTGCGACGGCCCATGGACAGGATCTGCGTGAATCCACAGTAGAAGAACACCCCTTCCAGGACGCAGTAATAGGCGATCAGGTTGCGCAGCAGCTTGCGGTCGTTTTCCGTCGTGCCGGTACGGAACGTCGGGTCGGCAAGTTCCCGGGTGTAATTCACCGCCCACGAAGCCTTGGTGGCAACCGATGGTATCTCGTGGTACATGTTGAAGATCTCGCCCTCGTCCATGCCGAGGGATTCGATGCAGTACTGGTAGGCATGAGTGTGGATGGCTTCTTCAAACGCCTGGCGCAAGAGATACTGACGGCACTCGGGGTTGGTGATTTGCCTGTACACCGACAACACCAGGTTGTTGGCCACCAGTGAATCGGCGGTTGAGAAAAATCCGAGACTGCGTTTGACGATGGTGCGCTCATCGTCAGACAGCCCGTCTGCGGCTTTCCACAGGGCGATATCCGCCGTCATGTTGATTTCCTGCGGCATCCAGTGGTTCGCACAACCATCGAGATACTTCTGCCAGGCCCATTCGTACTTGAACGGCACCAGCTGGTTCAGGTCAGCCCGGCAGTTGATCATGGCCTTGCGGTCAACCGTCACCCGTTCGTACTGCTGACGATCATCTTCAGCGGCAGGCGGGGTCGATGGTGCTGCTGCTGGAACGGCGCGCAGCGGTTGTTTTTCAGCTTTTGTCGAAGCTTGCGAGGGTGCCTCTGCACCCGCAGCCGCCACAGGTCCCCGAACGGGTTCAAGCAGGACGATGCCCGTATCCGCCGTGAGCACCGATTTTGACCTGTTTTGTGTGTGCTGGCCTGTTTCACGTGGCTGTTCCCGCACCGGTGGAACCTCGTCGTTCAGCGCCAGCGCTGAAAGAGCCTGCTGCCGCGCAGCGGGCGTAACTGGCGACTTGGCCGGTGTGTCTTCAAAATCATCCCAACTGAGCATGTCCGTGTTCTCCTCGTGATCTCGTGTTCTTCGTTGACCCGTCCGATTCTGTGCCGAATCCCTGCCGTCTATTGGCAGGCTTCGCAGTCCGGGTTGTCGATAGAACAGGCGTTTGGTACTTCAGCCGCTTCACCGAATTCTTCACTGTTGCCGTCCGCCATCACCACCGGCGTATCCGCCCGCACGGCAGTCAGTGCATCCGAACGGGTCACTGTGGACTTTTCGGCACTGGTGGCGCCGAGGGCGCGCAGGTAGTACGTGGTCTTGAGGCCTCGCAACCACGCCATGCGATAGGTCACATCGAGTTTTTTGCCGTTGGCACCGGCGATATAAAGGTTCAGTGACTGCGCCTGATCGATCCACTTCTGTCGCCTGCTGGCGGCATCAACCAACCAGCGGGGCTCGACTTCGAAGGCGGTGGCATACAGTAGCTTGAGCTCTGCCGGAACCCGGTCGATCGAAAGCAGACTGCCCTCGTAGTACTTGAGATCGTTGACCATGACCTGGTCCCACAGGTCCAGCGCTTTGAGATCCCGCACCATGAACGGATTAACCACGGTGAACTCGCCTGAGAGGTTCGATTTCACGTAGAGGTTCTGATACGTCGGTTCGATCGACTGCGATACGCCTGTGATGTTGGCGATGGTCGCG
>Ga0194119_10003145_pt1 | contig 26853 bp, 22 predicted proteins | sample TA2MahC100mmetaG_FD_148620 | JGI IMG/M metagenome (GOLD analysis project Ga0194119, IMG submission 148620) | Freshwater microbial communities from Lake Tanganyika, Tanzania - TA2015018 Mahale Deep Cast 100m | ecosystem: Environmental > Aquatic > Freshwater > Lake | place: Tanzania: Lake...
CACCATTGAAGCTTCATTTGTTGGATATAAAGCTGAAACAAGAACAAATGTTTTCTTAGACTTAGGTGAAAATTCAAAAGCAGATTTCAGTTTATTCACTACCGCGCAAGAGCTAAAAGAGGTAGTAGTTACAAATAAAAGAGGAAGCTCTTTTGCAGTAGGCGGAGTAGGAACTTCGATTGCCGCTGAACGTTTTGATAATCTTCCTACCGTTGGAAGAAACTTAACAGACTTTGTACGTCTTACTCCACAGGCTAAAACCACATTCGGCGGGGGTATTGCTATTGCCGGTCAAAACAATAGGTATAACCAAATAATGTTTGATGGAGCGGTGAACAACGATGTATTTGGTTTATCGGAGTCCGGAACTAACGGAGGGCAAACGGGTTCTTCTCCTATCAGCGTTGACGCCATTGAGTCTTTCCAAGTTGGCGTGTCACCCTATGATGTTTCATTGGGAAACTTTACGGGTGGCTCTATCAATGCCATTACTAAAAGTGGTACTAACACAACAAAAGGATCTGCTTACTGGATTTCAAGAAATGAGAACACCGCAGGTAAGCGTCCTACAGGTGCCCTTTTTGATGCTACTAAATTACCAGATTTTCAAGCCAATACTTTTGGTATTACATTAGGTGGTGCACTCAAAAAAAATAAACTTTTCTATTTTGTAAGTGCAGAAATTCAGCGTGATGAAAGACCCCAGCCTTTTGATCCCAATACATTCAGAACGCCTCCCGGTGCCGGCTTCCGTGACTCTGTAAATCTAATTTTACAAAAATTGAACGCATATGGATATGATCCCGGTGAGTACCTTGAAATTCCAGATCTGTTAGAGAGTAATAAAATTGCTGCAAAGCTTACCTGGAATTTAAACCCAAAACATCGCTTAAATATTTCTTACCGCTATGCAAATTCAGAGCGCTCATTAACCAGCCCTAGTACTACTACTCGGATTAACTTTTTTAATGGTGGATATTTATTCCCCAGTACCACACATTCAGGATCGCTTGAATTGAATAGTCGTTTTTCAAATAAAATTTCCAATAAACTGCTCGTAACCTTTACGAATGTTTTGGATGATCGTGACCCATTGGGTAAAGATTTTCCCCGTGTAACACTTAACTCCGTAAACTCTACCAGCTATGTTTTTGGAACGGAGAATTTTTCTACCGGAAACCAACTTAAACAAAACAATACAGCCTTATTTAATGAATTAAGACTACTAGCTGGTAATCATCAATTAAAAGCTGGGGTAGATATTGAATTCAGTAATTCATATAACTTGTTTGTTCGTGATAACTATGGTACCTATACGTATAACTGGGTTGCAGATTTTCTAGCGGACAGAAGACCTGCGCAGTATCGCCGCTCATTTTCATTAAGAGATAATATTACGGGAGATGGAAGTGCCGCCGGTACAGCGTTCAATACACTACGTGCTGGTATCTTCATTGGTGATCAGTGGAGGGTGAATGATAAACTTACATTCAACCTAGGTTTACGTGCTGACAATTTTGAATTTTTAACTACACCTAACGAGGATACGTATTTCAACAATACAGCACTTCCTGTAATTACCAATTTACTACGCACAAACTATGCGCCCTATGTTTTATTTGACATACAAAACGCTCGTTCTGGTCAACGTCCGCAGCCACAATTGAGCTTATCACCTAGATTAGGCTTTGGATGGGAAGCAGGTAATGGTTGGAAAGTGCGTGGAGGTGTGGGTGCCTTTACAGGACGTGTACCATTAGTATGGCCTGGTGGTGTATATAACAATACAGGAGTAAATATTGGAGGTGTTTTTCTTAATAATCCAAACATTACATTCCGTCCAGATGCATTCAATCAATATAAGCCTACTGACTTAGGCGTAACGGTTGCTTCACCTTCCGGACAGATTGATCTGATTGCTAAAAATTTCAGATTACCTAAAGTGCTCAAAAGTTCTGTTGGGTTTGATAAAACAATGGGGAATGGATGGAAGTGGTCAACAGACATTTTATACCAGTGGAATCTCAATGAAATTGTGTACTACAATATTTTTGGAATGCCGGGTGTAAAAAATGCACTCAATCAGGACACCTACTTAAATATTAGCGGTACTTCAACGGTATACAACCGTATTGATTTTGATCCGATAACTGCAGGCGTACAAAATCCGTATTCTACCGGAATTTTTGTAATTGCTAATGGCAAAGGTCAGAAGGGCTACTCGTACAACTTGACTACTGCTATTGATAAGTCATTTAGTAATGGCTGGTCAATCAACTTGAATTATGGATATGGTGATGCATATACTTTATTTGACGGAACCAGTTCACAGAATAATTCACAGTGGAGATTTGTTGAAACAAAAAATGGAAGAAATAATATTAGCCTCAGTCGATCTGACTTTGCACAATTACATCGTATCAGTTCATTTGTTTCTAAACGCATCACTTACGCAAAAGATAGATTAGCTACCAGTATTACATTATTCTATAATGGACAATCCGGCTCGCCTTATTCCTATGTATTCAGCAGAAGTATGATCTATGACCAGAATGGAGCAAACGGTGAAACAACGGATTTAATTTATGTCCCTAAAGACTTAGCGGACTGGAGTCGTTTTGCAGAGTCTTATGTTGCTAATGGAGTTACGTATACAGTGGAGCAACAGTGGGCTGCTTTGGATCAATATATCAGCAAGGACAAACACCTGAATGAAAAAAGAGGCACGTATGCTGATCGTAACGGAGCTGTTTTACCTTGGAGCCATGTAATTGATTTGAAATTGCAACAAGACCTACTGCTAGGTACAGGAAAGCGTTCACATAAAGTATCTGTACAATTAGATATGTTCAATTTCACCAATTTTCTGAGCAGAAACTGGGGTAAGGTTTATGTGACTCCCGGGGTTGATTCTTACTCATTGATTAGTATGGAAGGATATCGTGTATCGGGAAATTCACTAATTCCAAGATTCACTTACAGAAATCTTTCGAATAGAACTGCAGCTGACATTTTAGATATTAGGGGTAGTAACTACTTATCCACCAGATGGAGAGGACAGTTAACCGTGCGATACACTTTTTAGTAAACCAACAACAGACCACGGTATGGGCAACAAGTGTTGCCCATTTTTTTTGTCTTATTTTACCTATTTTACAAAAAAATACTATGCGCCATCTAATAACAATTTTAGTATGTGGGCTCATAACACTGAGCACATTACATACTTACGCCCAAAAGAAAAAAGAAAACACAAACCCATATACCGTTGCAAAAGAAGCTGCACAAAAAAATATTCAAGACCGCTATGATTATTACAAAGAGCGTGCTTTACAAATTTGGGATTATGCTGAGGTCGGATATAAGGAGGTCAAAAGTTCGTCTCTACTTCAACAAACACTCCGCGAAAATGGATTTACGGTAGAAGCCGGAGTGGCTGGAATTCCTACGGCTTTTGTGGCAACCTATGGCACGGGTGGACCCGTTATTGGAATTCTTGCAGAGTATGATGCCCTACCGGGTTTAGCCCAACAAGCTATTCCCTCAAAAGAAAAAGCAGCAGGAAACGCGGGGCATGGCTGCGGACATCACTTATTTGGTGTAGCATCGGTTGCGGGTGCGATTGAATTAAAAAACTTCATTGACAAAAATAAAACGACAGGTACCATCAAAGTTTTTGGAACACCTGCCGAAGAAGGGGGATCGGGTAAAGTGTATATGGTACGAGAAGGTTTATTTAATGGTGTAGACGTAGTGTTGCATTGGCATCCTGACAGCCAAAACGGAGCTAATCCGTATTCATCGCTAGCTAACAAAACAGCTAAGTTTCGTTTTTATGGAATCTCTTCCCATGCAGCAGGATATCCTGAAAGAGGTCGTTCTGCCTTAGATGGAGTGGAGGCAATGAACTTCATGGCTAATATGATGCGTGAGCATATTCCCTCTGATACGCGTATGCATTATATAATTACAAATGGTGGTAAAGCACCTAATGTGGTACCCGACTATGCCGAGGTATATTATTATATGCGTCATCCTCGTCGGGATGTTTTAATGGATTTATTTGATCGACTAGTTAAAACTGCTGAGGGAGCCGCTACTGGAACGGGCACTAAAATGGATTACGAAATTATTGGTGGCGTTTATGAGTTACTTCCGGTTGATACATTAGCCAGAATGGTTTATAATAATATGTTGAAAGTGGGTGGAGTAACTTATTCAGACCAGGAAATAGAGTTTGGTAAAAAAATTCAAGAGAGTTTTTTAACGGGTAGTCAACCCGCCATTACTGATGCTGCTAAAATTGAAGAATATAAAGTAGTGAACGAAGCTAATCGTTCCGGTGGATCCACCGATGTAGGAGATGTAAGTTGGGCGGTACCAACTGTAGGGTTTAGAGCCGCTACTTGGATTCCCGGAACTCCTTCACATAGTTGGCAAGCCGTAGCTTGTGGTGGTACAGATATTGGAGTTAAGGGAATGATAGTAGCCGCTACTACTCTTTCATTTTCAGGAATTGATTTACTTACCAACCCCGCCTTACTGACAAAAGCTAAGGAAGAATGGCAAAAAAACAGAGGCGCCAATTTCAAATACGTGCCGTTAATTGGAAACAGAAAACCTGCGTTGAATTATCGGGATTAATCACATAATTAGATTTTTAAAATGAATCTTGGCAACGATATCGTAGCCATATTATTTCTTATTGCTTGTACGGCTTTTATTTACAAGAGCTCAAAAAGTAATTCGCGATTATTCAAGAGTACATACAAGTGGATCCCCGCTATTTTGTGGTTATATATATTACCAGCACTTGCCAATACGTTTAATTGGATAAATGCAAGCGAGGGCATCAAAAATCTCACCAGTAATTGGATATTACCCCTTAGCATTATTATACTCACGGCCAGTATTGATGTAAGATCATTATTTAGAATCACCCCAAAAGCATTAATTGTTTTTTTTCTGGGAACAATAGGCATTGTCCTGGGTGGCCCACTAGCACTTGCGGTGGTGGGTACCTTTGATCCTTCACTACTAAGTGATGCAGGAGAGCATACTACATGGCGAGGCTTAGTGTGTATAACAGGGAGTTGGATCAATGGAAGTGCGGGCCAATTAAGCATGAGAGAAGCATTTGGCTGTAGCGAAGAACTTTTTTTTACAGCAGCAACAACTGATATAATTCTCCAAAATGGTTGGTTGGTTATTCTACTTTATTCTTCACGATTTCAACCGCAATTAAATAAGTGGCTAACAAATTCAGTATCGCAGGAATATGTAAAAGAAAGTTTGAGGTTAGAAACCGAAAAAATTACCCATCAAAAAATTAAATTCCCTGACCTACTTTCCATGTTTATAATTTCAGGAGGTATGGTAGGGATTCAGTTATTGGCTGATTCGACAACGCAGTTTGGGGTAGAATTTATTGGAAATAATCCCACAGACTCCCTTTCCTTTTTAACAAAAAAATCCTTTTGGCTTATTATTCTCGCCAGCTTGATTGGGTTAGGCCTTTCATTCACCCCCTTGTTAAGAAAAGATAATACAACCTGGAGCTGGGTAGGAAACTTAACAATCTTGTATGTAATAGGATCGATTGGTTTACAATTTGATTTGGCCTTTTTTAATTTTCGATTTTCATTTTTTATAATAGGAGCTCTTTGGCTTTTGATACATCTTGCTTTAATGTTAGTAGGAGCCAAATTAATAAAAGCACCGTGGCATTATAGTGCCATTGGAAGCCAGGCTAATATTGGTGGTCCAGCCTCCTCTTCGATTGTAGCGGCAACTTTTCATCCAAACTTAGTGCCCTTAGCGATACTTTTAAGCGTACTCAGTAATTTAATTGGCAACTATGCAGGCATTATTGCCGGTATGCTTTTCCAATGGATTTGAGATTCGCCTGATTTTAGAGATAGGAATGGCTGATCTTTTGTTTTATCGAATCACCAAAGAGGATATTGCAGAACTCAGAAAAATTGTAAGTCAATAACCCGGAACCACACAATATCATTTGTTTAATATCGAGCACGAGATTGCATTTCATGGAAAACTGTATGAGATTGCCGGCAATGAAACATTAAAGAAGTTTCAAAAACTATTACTGCCCGTTTTTGAAAATGTTCGTATCCCACAAGAAACTGGTAGACATTCTCGAAAATGGAGATCCGGAAAAATTCAGAAATGGCATGCGAGATCATCTCGAAAATCACTTTGCAAGACTTTTCACTTCTTAGTGGTAGAAAGTTTTATTACCAATACTTGATCAAGTTTTTCTTTACTACAATTTTGATCTGTAAAAATTTGTAGTCCGGTAGTCGTTTGTTCAAAGCGTAAAATTTTCACGCTTTCAAATAATTGTACTTCGGTTGCTTTACCAGCCCAATTAGGTAATAGGATTACCCCATCTGCAGGACAGGCCAACACGTGTACATATTGTGTTGTAGGAGTTCCCACCACTACACCCCACTCCTGGTCAGCAATAATTTTTCCTCTTGTGCTATATAATGTGTTTCCGTATTGCTTAGTCCATGCTCCCACTTTTTTAAGTGTATCCAAAAACTCGGATTGAATTTTTCCCGAAGGCATAGGACCAACATTTAATAAAAGATTCGCGTTGACACCCGCAGCTCTTACCAAGTAATCAATAATTGTTTTTGTGCTTTTGTATTGTTTGTCGGTAATATTATATCCCCAGGAGTTATTCATTGTCTCACAAGTTTCAAGAGGCATTGCATTTGAAACTTCTTGAAAGCTTAATCCATTTTTATTTTGTCCGGGTAGATCTTTTTCAAAAAGTTGAAAATCTTCTCCGGGAAAAGGACTCAAATGATGATTGTTGCCAATTAAACACGCGGGCTGTAAACGATGGATAAGTCCATATAATTCTTCATACTTCCAGTCAATACGAGAAGTTCTGTCTGCATGTCCCTCAGGATTAGTCTGATCCCAATGTCCATCAAGCCAAATAGACATGATAGGACCATAATCAGTTAACAATTCGGTTAACTGGTTTTTCATAAAAGCCAAATAGGAAGCATAATTACTCTTTGCCGTTCGTCCGGTACCCTTTCCTGTTCGTCCTGTTTCATGGGGATAGTCTTCCCTAAACCAATCTAGTGTAGAATAATACAATCCCAGTTTCATTCCTTGTCGCTGACAGGCATCAGCCAGTTGGCGTAACACATCTTTACCATAGGGAGTATTTGTAATTTTCCAATCAGAATATTTCGTATCCCAATTAGAAAAACCATCATGGTGTCGAGACACAAAAACAATATATCGCATCCCGGCATTTTTGGCAGCGGTCACCCATTCGTCAGCATTAAATAAATGAGGATAAAAGGCCTGCTGCAGCCGTCGATAATCAACCACTTGAATGTTTCGGTTATTCATGACCCACTCATTAGAGCCTAGCATACTAGAAAGCCCCCAATGAATAAACATGCCAAACTTAGCGTCTTGAAATTGTTGCCGAGCAACTATGTTTTCAGGCGCAGGAGTATACGATTGCGCAAAAACCCAGTTAGCTATCAGGAGAAATAACGCAGTAATAAAATTTTTCAAATAAAATATTTAAAGTTTTTTCAAAAAAGAAATAACGCCGTTGAAATACGTTTCCTGGTCATCATACATAGACATATGACTTCCTTTAGAGCAATACAGATAAGAACCTTTCTGTACCAATGTGCTCATTTTTTCCATGGCTTTTGGATCCATCGTGTCATACTCGCCACCAATTGTTAAAGTGGGGATAGCAATTTTGTTTAGATCACTAGTCCGATCCCAATTCTTCAATACCGCATCTCCAACTACTCCAAACTCACTTGGTCCTTGCATCTTTAAATAAAGAGGATAATTAATATTCTTAAAAGCACGATTTACCGGATTAGGCCACTCGCTGGGTTTCATACGCAGTATATGCTCGGGATAGTAATGCTCTTGAATTAATCCCAAATAAGCAGGATTCGTGTAATCACCTTTTTCCTCATAGGAGCGAATAGTTTTTAAAACTTCCGGAGGTAGTTGTGGTCCCAATACTTCGTTGGCATATTTTACATAATCGGGAATCGAAGAAACCATGTTTGAAATAATTAGCCCCTTGAGATGTTGTTGATATTTCAAAGCATACTCCATGGCAAGAATTCCTCCCCAAGAGTGTCCCAATAAAATAAAATTGGACGAATCAAGCCCCAACGCCACTCGCACTTGCTCTACCTCATCCACAAAACGCGCTAGATCCCACAGGCGTTCGTCGTTGGGATTATCGCTTTTCCCAGAACCCAGTTGATCATAATAATAATACTCTATACTCGCGCCGGGAAAATAAGAATCAGCTACTTCAAAATACTCACTAGTGGCACCGGGGCCCCCGTGCAACAGTAGCACTTTTAGTGAAGGATTATTTCCCACTCGCTTTGTCCAAACATTAAATACGCCAAGCGGTGTATTAATAGGAATAACCTTATTCCCCCCGCTAAGTTTTGAATTGCTTTGACTATAATCAAAATAGCTTGTTGCTGATTTTTCATTACTTGACTTACAGGAAACTAATGAGGTAATAACAAGTAATAAAAGGATTACTCTGGCCATTGGATGTTGTTTTAATGTATATCTAATGTACCCAGAAATTAGGACTATATCAAGCGGATTATAGAGTAGTCGTCAACGGCCTACTCTTATGCCCATAGAGAGCCAGCGTCCTGGCATTGGCGCCCCTAATAAGTCGCTGTATTTTCTATTTGACAAATTATCGGCTTGCAAATAAACAGCGTTACCCCTAGTGCCAACCAAAAATTGTATCCGCGCGTTTAGTAAAAAATAACTAGGAGATAAACTTGCATTTATGGTGGAGGTTCTTTGGCTTGCACGCTCTTTGTAAATATACCCGGTGGATACTCCAAAACGGCCGAATGAAACATCAACTAGTCCGTTTATTAATAGTCGGGCATGACTATTTAAATAAAAACCCGCTCGGTTGGTTTTTGCCGTGTTGGAAATCCAAAGCACGCCCGCTTGCGCCATAATACGAGTCTTTTTACCAATACTATCCCTAAACTGCAGATCGGATTCCCATCCCGCACTATTAACTGCCTCTATATTTTTTGCCAGCGCATATACACCCGTTGGGACCAGATTCACTACGCGTGGTAATTCCGAATAGGGGGTTACCACCCAATCAATTAAGCCACGATGCTTTCTAAAAAACAAACTGGTATGCCAGCTTAGTTTTTGTTGAATTGAAAGATCGTAGCCTAGTTCAAATTGCCAAGCATCTTCAGGTGATAAATTGGGATTACCAATACGCCCACTGGTAATTAGCGTCTTGTTGTAATTATTATATCGTTCGGTAAAATCTGCATCGCGAAAGGATCTACCAGCAGCAATACGCCATTGATGATAGTTATGAACATAAGATGCGCTAAGCTGAGGAATCAGTACTATACCGTATAGTTCGTCATAAATTAATCGTAGTCCACCATTTGTAAAAATTGTCTCGTTCAACTTAAGCTGACCAGTACCAAAAAGTGCCCACTGTTCAATAGCATGATTACCTCTATCATTAGACCGAATTTGTCGCTGGACAAGCTGGACCCCTGTTTGATACTCGAATGAAGATTGCCGACTACTTTGATACTTTAGTTGCAACTGCGTAAGACCCATTTTATTCAAATTAGGAAGTGCTGCAGGCCGAAAACGATATGTATCACCGGTGTACTTATAAGATGCATCTGTTTGCCAAAAGCCATTTTTTGTTTGCTTGATCAGTTGTGCATGGTTCCACCAGGTGTTTACTTTTTCTTCGGCTGTATCACTCAAAAATGTGGTATAAAAATTTTGCGCACTAAAGTCTCTCCAATCCAGCGCTGTTCTAAACCGAAATATCCAATTGTGTTTGAACGCATTTTGAAAAGAGGTTTGAATCGTATGCAGATTAAAGAAGCCACTCGTTCCGCGTTGAGGGACACCATTGCTATTTCGTGTATTTCCAGAGATAGAGAATCTTGTACTTTTTTTCTGAACAAATCCTCTTGCCTGTGCTTGAAAAAAAGAAAAACTACCTGCTGCAGTTCCTGCTTGAAAAGACGAAACACCATTGGGAGAAGGGATATTGCGTGGTGTAGAAAAGGTTTTAGTGAATATTTGAATCACACCCCCCACCGCCTCGGATCCCCATACAGCGGAGGCTGGTCCTTTTAAAATTTCTATTCGATCAATTTCGAGTGGATCAATTGGCAAGTAAGCATTAAAATGTCCAGTTAGTGGATCATTATAACGAACGCCATCTATCAATACCAACACCTGTTGAAATGTCCCACCCCGAATTAAAATATCACCCTGAACACCTTGTGGTCCACGTTGTTGTACCTCCACACCTGGTATAAACCGAAGAAGGTCGTCTATTGAATAAACAGGAAGCTGTCGGAAAAGTGAACCCGGAATAACCCAGATAGATCTTCCTGTACCAGAAATAGGTTGTGCACTACCGTGTGCTGTTAATGTAATTGTTGAAAGTGTGGGAATGCTGTCTTGTGAAGACGCAGATAAAATAAAAAAGAAAATAAAAATAGAGACCAACGGGATACGCATGCTATAAAAATTGCCGCAAAGGTAAGCGCATCCTTATTTGTTAGTTCACGCGTTCATATAGATTAATCATTTTGAGTGCTGTAATTGCAAACTCTTTTCCTTTATTCATTTTAGCAGGAAGCGCACGCTCCAGCGCTAATTCCTCGTTTTGCGTAGTTAATATCCCAAAAACAATAGGAATAGGAGAATTTGCGGCTAAAGTAGCATGGCCCTGCACCACATAATCACATACATATTCATAATGATCCGTATCACCTTTTATCACGGCACCAATTACAATTATGCCTGCATATTTTTTTGTTGCAACTAATTTAGTAGAGAATCCTACTGTTTCCACTGCACCAGGCACTTCAAATAATTCAAAAGCAGTTGATGTCTCATTTAAACAATCGACACATCCCTTTAGTAATGCATCAGTTACTTCTTGATTAAAATTTGATTTTACAACTGCAATCATAGGTCTAGGGATATGGTGTGGGCACCAATAGATACTTTATCAGAAAGATACTTTTGGTTCTGTGGTGTGGGAGTTGTTTGAATTGATTGTACTTGAAAATCAAAGGAAGCTTCTCGAAGTAATTGAATCTTGTAGGGGTTATTAGTTAACAGGGTAAACGAAGCAAGCTTCAGTTTTTTTAAGATTTCAATTGCATCAGAAAAATCACGTTGCTCCGGATGATAGCCCAATGCTTGGTTGGCTTCATAGGTATTCATTCCTTCGTCTTGTAAAGCATAGGCTGCAATTTTTGCAGTTAGTCCAATTCCTCTTCCCTCGTGTCCACGCACATAAATAAGATATCCATGTTCATGTTGTTGAATAGCCCGTAGTGCAAGTTTTAATTGGGAACCGCAATCACACCTGGCACTTCCCAACACATCACCAGTTAAACATTCACTGTGCAAACGAACCAGCGGGACTTTTGAGGGTTCTTTTTTTGTAGAAAGTACGGTGTGCTCTATTCCTGAAATACGATTACGAAAAACTTCAATAGTAAAATCACCAAACTTTGTGGGAAGTGATGCGGTAGACACGGAAATACAACAAACCTCACGCTCCCGTCTGTAGCGTTGCAGTTGTGCAATACTGATCACTGATAGTTGGTGTTGTTCTGCAAAGCTCCGCAAACCCACTCTGCGTAACATAGTACCATCTTTGTCTAGAATCTCACAAATTAGAGCCGCAGGTGGTAAGCCTGTTAGTTTACACAAATCTACGCCTGCCTCCGTATGTCCGTTTCTGACCAACACACCACCTGAAACAGCTAACAAAGGGAATAAATGTCCGGGTGTTGAAAAATCAGCAGGAGTGCTATTTTCATTCGCGAGTAACCGTGCAGTAGTGGCACGATCTGATGCGGAAATTCCGGTAGATACGCCATGTGTAGCAGTTGCATCAATGGAATCCAAAAAGGCAGTATGAAAGTGATCCTTATGATTTGATCGTACTTTTCTAAGATCAAGTCGGTTGGCAATGGTATCGTCAATGGCAACACAAAGTAAACCCCGACCTTCTTGCACACAGAAATTAACTAGCGCTGGTGTTGCCAAAGAGGCGGGAATAATAATATCACCCTCGTTTTCACGACTCTCGTCGTCCACAACAATAATAGGTTTTCCTATTGCAAAATCCACCAATGCTTTTTCGACTGTATCAAATATTTTATCCATGTTTGGGGAGAAGATTGGCTGTATACTTTGCTAAAATGTCTACCTCAATATTTACCAAATCACCGATTTGTAAAGAAGAAAGGTTGGTTTTCTCTAGTGTAACCGGTATGATGCACAGTTCAATTTCACCAGCTTGGATTTTGTTCACTGTTAAACTAATTCCATTCACTGCAATTGACCCTTTATAAACAACATATTTAATAAATGGTTCAGGAATCTCGATAGTAAAAAACCAGCTGGTGGCTGTGGCTTGAATCGATGTAACGTTGCCTGTACAATCCACATGACCTAACACATAATGTCCACCTAAGCGGTCAGTTGGACGAAGCGGCAGCTCAACATTCACCAGCTGGCCATTTTTATAGTTCAGTAAGGCGGTTCGTTGAATCGTCTCGGGTGAAACATAAAATACGAGTTGCGATGCTTGTTGTTCAACTACGGTTAAACAGATACCGTCGATTGCAACACTATCCCCTTTTTTACATAAACCATCCAGGGTGGGTGCACCTACACAAAGTTTATAGCCGTTTTGGTCTTCCTGAAAATTGTTGATAGTTGCTAAATCAACTAGACCGGTGAACATACAGATACGCTAATTTTGGACAGCAAAGGTATGAATAAGAGTATCCAAACCGAGTATTTACGAGAAACGATAACATTAGCTAAACAGATTGATCCACGTCTTGTTAGAGACAACCCAAGAGTTGGCGCAATTTTAATAAACAGTTTGGGAGAAATAGTAGGAAAGGGGTGTCACGAAAAGTGGGGAGGGGCACATGCGGAGGTTAATGCAATCAACGATGCAATACAGAGGGGTCACCATCCTTGTGATTGCACATTATACGTTTCGCTAGAGCCCTGTTCGCATACTGGCAAAACACCACCTTGTACTTCGCTTATATTAGAAAAGGGTATTACAAAAGTAGTGTTTGCATCTGCAGATCCCAATCCAAAAGTTTCAGGCATGGAAGTGTTGAAAAATGCTGGAGTTGATGTGTCTTATATTTTACTTGAGGAAGCCTTAGATCTAAACAAACGTTTTTTTATTAATCACTTATTTAAAAGACCGCTGGTTACGGTTAAAGTAGCTGTTACAAAAAATGGGTTGATGGCAGATGCCAGTGGAAACAGCAAATGGATTACGGGTACAGAAAGTCGTAAATACGTTCACGAGGTCCTGCGAGAAAATGTAGATGGTATTCTTTCCACTTCAAAAACAATTTTAAAAGATAACGCTACACTAAATATTCGAACAGCGCAAAAAATACAAGAGCTAAATACTGTTGTGCTGGATAAAAATTTAGCGCTTCTATCAAATACGCATCTTATAATTCATCAAGATAGGGTTCATTCAAAACTTATTTTAGTTTCAAGTAAAGAGTCCCATCAGCTACCCCACCACATAGAAGTAGTAAAAGGAATATATACAGAAAATGAGGTTAATCTATCAGCACTTTTACAAAATCTTTACGCTAATTATACTATAAATAGTTTACTAGTTGAGGCAGGACCTACACTATGTAAATCACTATTGAACGCAGGGTTAGTAGACGAACTTGTAGTATTTACCAGCCAGAAAGTTTTGCCAGCTAATGAGCAATATGCCGGGGTCAATCCAAAGGCGTACTCTAATTTACAACTAACACAAACATTAACTTTTGAAAACGATATTTGCAACTGTTATAGCAACAATACGTGGAAGGAATTGCTAAAAAAATAAAACCTATCGCTTGCTAATTTTATTCAATGAGATTTGTCGTTGACGACTACACTTGAAACGAACAATCGAAGCATCTCTGATTTTTTGATGCTTAATACTAACACCGCTGTTAACACGCTTTCGCCATAAATTAAAACTGCTTCGCTTCAAAGACCGACGCATAATTTCAATCACATCCGCCTCCGCAAGACCAAATTGAAACTCAATAGCTTCAAAAGGTGTTCTGTCCTCCCAGGCCATTTCTATAACGCGGTCCTGCGTAACAGGATTAGACAGAACTGTTTTTATACTTTCGGCGTTTGCCATACACAAAAAACAAAATTGTCTTGAATTTGTTCTAAAGACTATGCGTAACGCAAAAAATAAACCCGTTAAAAAAGAACACCTGCCCAGTAAGATTTGCAAGGCTTGCAACCGACCATTTACCTGGCGAAAAAAATGGGAGCGGGATTGGGACAAAGTTTTATATTGCAGTGACAAATGCAAACAAAAAAAGGATTCCTCGCTGTAGTTTTCACCCTCTTGCCCTTTGGCTATGCCGTCTATTTATATCCTTCACTGGGTAGTCAAATTCCGATACACTTTAATATTGAAGGAAAAGCAGATGGTTGGGCTTCCAGAAATAGCATTTTTATTATGCCCATTATCATGGGCTTTGTTTCTCTTTTTACTTTCCTGCTACTTACTAATATTGAAAAGTTTGATCCAAAGGCCAGTGCTGCAAATAGTAAGGATACGCTCAATGCAGTGGCAATATTTATCAGCGGCATCCTGTGTGCCCTGACCTTGGTTGTGTTATATGGGATTTCACATGAACACACTCCTATTGACCAGCTACTATTTGGAGTATTGGGTTTGCTGTTTATAGGAATGGGCTATTATATGCCCAATATGAAACAAAACTATTTTGCAGGTTACAAACTTCCCTGGACTTTGGAAAATGAAGAAAACTGGAAAAAGACACATGGATTGGCTGGAAAATATTGGATAGTGGGTGGGGCACTGCAGGTGTTGCTGGCAATTTTTTTAAGCGGTGAGATTTTGTTTTATACATTCATGACTATAACAATTTTAGTATCGCTAATTCCTATTGTTTTTTCTTATTCTTTATTTAAAAGAAGCAGAAATCAAAAAAGATAATTCGCTTATCTAGTTAATCGATACAAAAACACGGCTGTTCGTTGTATCAATTTTGGATATTCTTTAAGGTTTATCGTTTCCCCGGGAGCATGTGCGCCACGTCCGCTGGCGCCCAGTCCATCCAAACAGTCAAGATATTTTGCTACGTAGGAAATATCGCCCGCTCCGCGACTGCCAGGATTGCCCGGAGAAACTTTTCCAAAACCAAGCGCTTCACTAACCTCGCTCAACTGAGTAGCCAGTTTTGTATTTCCTGCCGTAGGGGGCATCGAAGGAATGCCATCTGAAAAACTAATAGTAGCTTTTGTACCGGGTAATGATTGTCCAACAATTCCGCGCATTACATTTCGTGCATTTTCTTTTTGTTCTTCACTCAAAAACCGAAGATCGCCATTGGCATAGGTACGCGGAGAAATAATATTTGTTTTACCCGCAACTTCACCCTGTTGTGTTTCATCATTATAAGAAACTTCTGAACCACCCACAATCAAACCCGGATTAAACGTGAGATAGGTTTCTTTACTCAATTGCTCTCTGAAGGAGTTAATAATTCTTGCTGCTTCATAAATAGAACCATATCCTGCACTTCCAAACACACCGGAGGAGTGTCCTTGTTTTCCCTCCACTTCCAATTTCCATCCGCTGGCACCTCTTCTTGCGATGGCAACCGTATTCATTCCGCTGGCAGTTTCAAAAGCTAATGCAATATCATGTTGTTGCGCACGCGCAATAAAATCTCCACGAGATACTTCTCTCGGATATCCCGCATTTTCTTCATCACCAGTCATGTAAACGGTAATGGTAGTTTGATCAAGTAAACCCAATTGGTGCATGGCTTTTAATCCTGCAATAATTGCTACGTCACCTCCTTTCATATCATTGATGCCCTGACCCGTTGCGGTACTATCGTTTAATTGGGTAAATGGATTCGCGGGCATATCGGGTTCAAACACAGTGTCTAAGTGTCCAATCAAAAAAAGCTTTTTCCCTTTTGTTCCCTTTCGATAAGCCACCAAGTGTCCCGCTCTTTTCAACGAGTCGGGTAATGAAATCCATTCCACCGTAAAACCGAGGGCTCGCAATTCTTTAGCATACAATTCTCCCACTGCCCTAACACCTGCAATATTATAGGTGCCGCTATTGATGTCAACTGATTGACGGAGCAGTTGAACGGTTTGCTCCATTTGTTGTTCAACCGTCTGTATTAGTTTTTTTTCTACCAGTGTAAGCGATTGGCCACCGACTACTAAAGAAATAAATAGTGCGAACGAAAGAAAAATTGCTTTCATACTTATTGATTGAGTCCTTCCAATGCAAATAAAAATGCGTATTGAAGTGCTACATCTTTTAAATAATCAAAACGCCCCGAGGCGCCGCCGTGTCCCGCTTCCATGTTTGTTTTTAATAACAACACATTTTTATCGGTTTTAAGTTTACGTAGACGCGCTACCCATTTTGCGGGTTCAAAGTATTGCACCTGGCTGTCTTGTAGTCCGGTGGTCACTAACAAATTTGGATACGCAGTAGCGGTTACATTATCGTAGGGAGAATAGGACTTCATATAAAAGTATGCATCCTTATTAGCAGGATTTCCCCATTCGTCGTATTCGTTAGTAGTTAGCGGAATGCTTGGGTCAGACATGGTGGTGATTACATCCACAAAGGGCACCTGCGCTATTACGCCATTCCATAGTGTTGGTTCCATATTTACAACAGCACCCATTAGCAATCCTCCTGCACTTCCACCCATTGCATACAAATGACCTTGGCTGGTAAACTTTTGTTCAATTAAATATTTTCCGCAATCAATAAAATCGTTGAAGGTGTTTTTCTTTTTTTGAAGCTTTCCGTCTTCATACCACTGTCTGCCCATTTCTTGTCCACCACGGATGTGGGCAATAGCATACACAAAACCACGATTCAACAAGGAGAGGCGGCTCGTTGAAAAACTAGCATCCATGCTAATCCCATAAGAACCATATCCATAAAGAAGTGCGGGCGCCGATCCGTCTAATGTTGTTCCCTTTTTGTATACAATAGATAATGGTACACGTGCACCGTCGCGCGCTGTTACAAATCGACGCTCTGTAACATAATCCGTTCTCTTGAATCCGCCTAGAACGGGTTGTTCTTTGATGAGGTTTCTTTGTTTGGCTGCAATGGTATAATCATAGGTAGAAAGCGGAGTGGTCATGGAAGAATAGCGATAGCGAAACTGCTTAGAAAGATATTCCGGGTTTTTTCCGACAAATGCGTCGTATGCGGGTTCTCCAAAATCCAAATAGTGTTCGTTTCCACTGGGAAACTCGCGAACGCGTAATTGAACCAACCCTTCTTTTCTTTCGGTGAGAATCCAAAAGTTTTTAAAGGGTTCTACTCCCTCTAACAATACATCCGGTCTGTTGGGAACAACTTCGGTCCATGCGGTTTGCTGTGTTTGGTTCAGCGGACAACTCATCAAACGAAAGTTTTTTGCTTCCCAGTTAGTAACAATCAAAAAGCGGTTCTCCCAATGATCTACACTATAAAGCACCTCCTTCATACGGGGCTGAAAAATTTGAAATGTTCCTTCGGGTTGATTTGCGGGCAAAATGCGAACCTCGGAAGAAAGGGTGGCCGCTGAATAAATCATGATATATTGGCCGGAGCGCGTCTTGCCCACTCCTATATAATTAGTGGGATCTTTTTCTTCATAAACGGGAACATCCGCAGCAGCGGCCGTTCCCAGCTGATGTCTTTTTATCTTTTCTGATAATAAGGTAACCGCATTATTAGCCGCATAGAATATGGTTTTGCTATCAGCGGACCAAACCGCATTACCGCTGGTACCGGGTATTACATCAGAAAGAATCTCTCCGGTATTCAGATTTTTAAAATACAGTGTGTATTGTCTGCGTGAAACCTCGTCCACGCCATAGGCCATCCATTGGTTATCCGGGCTAATGCTGAGACCAGAAATGGAATAATAGTTTTTTCCTGTTGCCATTTGATCTACGTCTAACAACAATTCTTCTTTGGCACCAGACGTAATTGCTTTGCGATAATATTTATAATACTGTTTTCCCTCCTCTGTTTTTGAATAATAGGTATAGCCGTTTTCTACCACGGGCTCTGATTCGTCTTTTTCCTGTATGCGCCCACGCATTTCTGCAAATAAATTTTGCTGAAACGCTTTAGTACCGCTCATCATCGTGTCGAGATAGGCGTTCTCCGCTTGCAGATACTCAACCACAGCGGTGCTATCCGGACCTTTTTTAAAAAAGTCGTTCATCCAATAATACTCATCAGTAATGGTATCGCCATGTTGCACAAACGTGCGCAATTTTTCAATGGCCTTGGGCGCATCGATATTGACTGGCCAGGCATAAGGCGTTTTTTCCATGTTAGTTTGTTTACAGGCTACAAGCAATAGCAGTGCGGAAAAATAAATAATGGTGTTTTTCATTTGCAATGGGTTTATACTATCTTCAGCAGGAACAAATTTGACACAATTACCCAAATTCTCCACCCTTTTATTTGTTTTACTTCTGTGCATTTATTAACAAAAGCAACGGTGTTTTTTTTTCTAGTTGGTTTTAACACCAACCCCCCGAGGGCCCAGTCGGCTGTATTTACTTCTGGCAATGACAATTATGCATCCTTCCGAATTCCCGCTATTATAAAAGCTCCCAACGGAGATTTACTTGCCTTTTGCGAGGGGCGTGTTAATAACTCGGGTGATTTTGGCAACATTGATATTGTGATGAAGCGCAGTACGGATGGAGGAGATAATTGGTCAGCAATTCAGGTGGTCGTGGATGCGGATTCATTACAGGCTGGCAATCCCGCACCCGTGATAGACCTATTAGATCCCGCTTATCCCGAAGGCAGAATATTTCTTTTTTATAATACAGGTAACAACCATGAGGGCGAAGTAAGAAAAGGTATGGGCCAACGTAGGGTTGTGTTTGTTGCTTCAACAGATAATGGAAAAACCTGGGGGGCTCCTGTTGATATTTCAGAACAAACACATCGTCATGGAAAAGCAGAAGATTGGCGTTCGTATGCCAATACACCCGGACACGCACTGCAATTAGAAAAAGGGAAATATAAAGGACGAATTTATGTAGCGGCTAATCATTCGGAGGGACAACCTAAAAGCCGGTTTGAAGAATACCGAGCCCATGGATTTTATTCGGATGATCATGGAAAAACTTTTTCGTTAAGCGAGTCGGTTAGTTTTCCGGGGGGGAATGAGTCTACTGCGGCTGAGTTGTCGGATAATCGTTTAATGATGAACAGTCGTAATCAACGGGGAGATAAAAGAATGCGTATAGTTTCAATCAGCGAAGACGGGGGAAATCGCTGGGCTTCTTCTTTTTTTGACAGCACGCTGGTTGATCCTGTTTGTCAGGGTAGTATTTTAAATATCGGTTGGAAAGACAATCGTGCTGTGCTTGCTTTTTCAAACGCCGCAACAACCAACCGAAGAGACAGCCTGATGGTTCGTATAAGTTTAGACGAGGGGGTTACCCGGAAACATTCATTATTAATAGATAATGATCCTGAGAAAAAAAGAGACTATACCGCCTATAGCGATTTGGTTTTAGTAAACAAAAAACCGCTGGGCGTGTTGTATGAAAGGAACGGTTATCGTGAAATTCTGTTCGCCCCTATTCAACTTAAAAAAGATTTTCAACCATGGAAGAAATGATACCCAACACGGGCTTTCCAAAGTCTGCCGCTGATCAACCTTGCTGTGTAACGGTAGAAGCGGGCAAAACATATGCTTGGTGTACCTGTGGGCTCAGCGAAAAACAGCCCTTGTGTGACGGCCGTCATAAAAAAATAGAGGGAAATCCTTTTGCCAGTCAGCGATTTACCGCGGAAGAAACCAAAGAAGTGTGGTTGTGTCAGTGTAAGAAAACCAAGACCCCCCCCTATTGTGACGGTAGCCACAACAACCCTTGATTATTCGGCCAACTTGGCTTGGCAGGCAGCCACACCCTCCTTTGCCCCCTTCTTATACATTTTCAGCGCTTCTTTTTCGTTTCCGGTTTTTTCATAGGAGTGGCCTAAAAAGAAAAGAAGTTCGCTGTTCTTTTTTTGTTCGTAAGAAAGTTTAAAACAATCCAATGCGGGCTGAAATAATCCTGCATAATAATAGCTTTTGCCCAGGTATTCATAAAATACGGCGTCATCGGGTTCTAAATAATCGTAAGGAAAAAGCAATTGATTCACTCCCGTATAATCTTTTAGCTCCAATAGTTTTTTTGCCTTTGCAATAATGGTGTCTCTTTTTTGTTTCCAGTCTTTTAGTCCCTGTTCCCGGAGTGCGGCGTTGGGATCAATCTCAGTATCGCGAAGTGCTTGGTATTTCATTACCCCCTGTGTTAGGTTGGGTTTAAATTCTTGTCCCCATACAGAGGGGTTGGTAAGCAGGGCTATAAAACAAAGCATTAAAACCAGAAGCGCTTTTTTCATGCTGATAAATTTATTGGGAAGTTAGTTTTTTGTTCTGTGGCTTTCAAATCTTGTACCCGTATTTTTCTGACCGGCCCACAACCAAAGCTCCGCGACACAAACATGCTGTCGTTGGTGTTCCTTTTAGTATGACCGCAGGCGGGGTGTATATGATTTTTTTCGTTAGCCACTATTTGTTGAAATTTGTTTTTCGATGTGTGTTGATATTGGATATAAATCTATGTTGGGCTCCGATGGTTTGCCGCGCTATATTCCTGGGATAAAAATTAACCGGGATTTAGTGGGGGCAGATCGAGACAAACCCCATATTGGTGCGCACACCAACCCGCGCTGCTTGGTGTTAGTTAATGAAAACAACGAGATTGGTGTCGGGGTTTATGGGTGGGGTATTATACCAGGGTTTAAAACACCCACCCCTTTATATAATGCAAGAAGCGAAAAGCTGATGGACCGGGGCTCTTTTTGGTATACACATAATAACAATAGGTGTTTGTTGCTTGCAGATGGAGTATATGAACACCAACAACGAACGGGGGTTAAAAAAAAGATTCCCTACTATATTAAACTTAAAGGGGGCGCCCCGCTGTTAATTCCTGCCATTTTTTCTAAAGATGATTTTCGGTTCAGCATTATTACGCGCGCCGCAAACAATGTGTTTAGGGAAATACACAATTCGGGTCCCAACCAGCACCGAATGCCGCTGCTTTGTCCGATAGATAGAGCACTACAGTGGATACGATTTGAATTGGAAGAAAAAGAGAAGAGTGCGTTTTTAAACTATTTACTTCCTGATGAAAACCTGGATTACCACACGGTTTATTCAATTCGGGGAAACGCGGTGCGGCCAGACGGTCTTAGAGAAAACGAATATTTTAATTGGGATCAACCAGGCCGGGTGGAACAGGCTTCTTTATTTTGAACTATAGTCCGGCTAGTTTACTTATCTCCAACATTTTTTCAATAGGTTTTTTTGCAGCCTCACGAATAACCTCATCCATTAGTAACTCGGGGGTTTCTTTTAAAAGACAAGTGTATACTTTTTCGAGTGTGTTTCGCTTCATGTGCGGACAATCATTACAAGCACAATTATTATTTGGTGGGGCGGGGATAAATGTTTTTTGGGGTGAATTTTTAATCATTTGGTGTAAGATCCCTGATTCTGTTGCAACAATAAAGGTATTACACGAAACAGCCTGACTAAATTTTAATAGTTCTGTTGTAGATCCCACCATATCGGCAATCTTTAAAACCTCCTCCTCACATTCCGGGTGTGCAATTAATTTAGCTGCTGGGTATCGGGTTTTTAGTTTTATTATTTTTTCTAAACTAAAAATTTCATGCACCATACAGGCGCCGTTCCAAAGCACCATAGAGCGTCCTGTTTTTTTATTTATGTAGGCTCCTAAATTTTTATCGGGTGCAAATATGAGTGGTTGTTCATTTGGAAAACTCTCGACTATTTTTTGTGCGTTTGAACTGGTACAAATAACATCACTCAGGGCTTTAATATCAGCACTGCAGTTTATATAGCTAACAACTTTATGTTCCGGATATTTTTCTTTAAACTTTTTAAATATTTGAGGAGGACAACTGTCACTTAATGAACACCCTGCTTTTAGATCTGGAAGTAAAACTTTTTTTGTGGGATTTAAAATTTTTGCAGTTTCTGCCATAAAATGAACACCTGCAAAAACAATAATTGCTGCATTTGTTTTTTCTGCTTCTCTTGCTAATCCTAAACTATCCCCAATATAATCTGCTATGTCTTGAATGTCTGGTTCCTGATAATAGTGAGCTAGAATAATTGCGTTTTTTTGTTTCTTTATTTTTTTTATTTCTTCAAACAAATCCAGTGTGGGGTCAATTTGAATATCTAAAAATCCTTTTTCTTTTATTTCTATTTCTTCCGCCTGTGTCATTTTTTTCTATTGGTTACAAATGTGTGTTCAAAAAAACGATATAGCAAATCAATTTTTTTATATTTCCTTTTTACTATAGTATTATATAATATTCTTTTTATTTATAAATTCTTTATTATTATTATAGCTGTGGAAATGTTAATTAAAAAAAAAGACACGTATAAAAACAAAAGTCTTTAGTAATAAAAAAGCCCCAAAAAAATAACTGGCCTGATTTTCAGGTTTTTGTTTTTTTTATTTTTCCTTTTATTCTAACTGCTTGTTTTTTACTAATGTTTTTGGTGTTGATTTCTCGTGCATACTTCGTTGTTTATTAACAATTGTAGTGAACTTTAATAATCGGTGGTGAGATTTTCACCGACTTTATAGAAGTGTTTTAACGTTTCACAGGGGTTTATTCACCAAAGTCTTCCAGAAATTAACAGCCGCTGTGTATAAAAAAACAAGCCTTTTTTGTTTCATTACCCCCCTTACAGACCTAGTTTTTCCACAGTTTTTCCCCTATTTTTGCCATCCTCTTAAAGCAGGTATATTATGTCTATTATTCAGGATATCAGGGATAAATACGCAAAGCTTACTGTTGTGCTTGTTGCACTTGCGCTTTTAGGCTTTATTCTTACCGACTATTTTGCTGGTAAATCAAGAATGAGCGGAAATGTTGCCACTTCTATAGGCTCAGTCAATGGTAGTTCTATCACTTTTGATGAGTTTAATCAAAAGGTAATTCAAGCTGAAGAAAACCTAAAGGCACAAGGCTATCCACAGGGGGCTGCGTTAAGCCAACAAGCACTTGAGCAAGCCTGGAATCAAGAGGTTGGGCAATTATTATTAAAAGAAGAGCTTAAAGAGTTGGGTATTAATGTAGGAAAGAAAGAATTATCCGATTTGCTTTATGGGGCCGGAGCCCCCCAGGATCTCCAAAATCAATTTAAGGATCCCCAAACCGGAGTTTTTAATCCCGCGCTAGCAAAACAAAACATTGATCAGGCCCTTAAAAGCGGAACACCAGAGCAAAAAACCAGCATTGCTAATTATATAGATGCGTTAGCAAATATGCGCACGGCTGATAAGTACCTTGCTTTGTTTTCAAACAGCATTAATTTTCCCCGCTGGTTTATTGAAAAGCAAAGCGCAGAAAACAGTCAATTAGCCCGCATTTCTTTTGTCCGCGAATTATATACTTCAATTCCTGATAGCGCGGTAAAGATTAATGATGAAGAAATCAAAGAATATATTAATAAGAACAAAACACAATTTAAACAACAAGAGAGTCGTGCTATTCAGTTTGTAGCTTTTAGCGCCTCACCCTCAGCAGCAGATAGTACAGCGGCGCTAACTTCACTCATTAATCAAAAGGATCGTTTTACCACAACAGATAATCTTGAGCAGTTTTTAGCTGGAGAAGGCGCGCCCTTCTACAACGGATATATAAACGGAAAAGCCATTCAACAAGCCGTAAAAGATTCTCTATTCAGGCTTGCTCCTGGTGCAACCTTTGGGCCCTATCTTGATGCAGACCGGTATGTGATTGCCAGAATGGTGGGTGCGGTTCGTATGCCAGATACTGTTAGTGTTCGGCATATATTAATAAGCACGCAAAGCCGAGACTCTGCAACCGCATACAATCTTTGTGATAGTCTTCAAAAAGCAATTGCGGGTGGATCAAACTTCGATTCTTTAACCGCAAGGTTTTCAGATGATCCCGGAAGTAAAAACACAGGCGGCAAATATGAGAATGTTTCTTCCGGAAAAATGGTGGCTCCATTCAACGACTTTATTTTCTTAAAATCCGCAGGCACCAAGGGAATTGTAAAAACAGATTTTGGTTTTCACTACATAGAAATTCTATCCCAGAAAGGTGCGGGAAGTGGTTATAAAATTGCTTATCTCCCACAGGAAATAGTTGCAAGCCAAGAAACCGACAATCTTGCCTTAAATATGGCCAACGAGTTTGCCGGAGACAGCAAAGACCTAAAGTCTTTTAATGATAACTACGAGAAAAAATTAAAAGCGAAAGGGATGGTGAAAAGTGTTGCCACCGACATTACTCCCGTTTCATATGAAGTTCGCGGTGTGGGCGCCTCTCGCAGTTTTGTTCGTGCTATTTATGAGGCCGACAAAGGCGATGTGTTAAAACCAGAGCGGGTAGACAACAACTATATTGTTGCAATTGTTACCGAAGCAAACAACGAGGGAACAGCAAGTGTGGAAACCGCCCGTCTTTCTGTTGATCCAATTCTTAGAAATAAGAAAAAGGCTGAGCTGCTCCGCAAGAAAATAGGAACCATTACAACGCTTGAAGCTGCTGCAACCGCCCTCGGCGGAAAGCAGATTGAAACAGTAGACAGCATACGATTTACCGGATCTCTTCCCTTTGGATACGAGCCCCGCGTGGCTGGTGCTGCATTCAACACAGCTAATCAGGGAAAGGTGGCTCCTGCAGCAATCGAAGGCTTGAGCGGTATTTTTGTTGTAAGAGTTGATAACCTTGGCAGCACACCGGTATTAGATGGCGATGTGGTTTCTCAGCGTGAGTCACGGTATCAACAAGCCAAACAAGCGTATTCCAACCAATATAGCCCCAACAATCCTGTATCTATTTTAAGAACCGCGGCCACCATTAAAGACCGCCGCCAGGAAAGATATTGATTAACCCACCCTATGGCTGAGTTTGTAAATAAAGTTGCAGAAAGCGGACTCATCACCATTGATCTTGAAGATTGGTATCCCAAAGGAGAGATTGTAACCCTTGATTTAAAGGACTATCTCTTTATGGGGATGATTGTAAAAGAAAAGGAGTTTCGCGAATCACTGAAGAACACAGATTGGGAGAACTTCCGAGACAAGATGGTTTCCGTTATTTGTTCTGCGGATGCAATTATTCCCAGCTGGGCTTATATGTTGCTGGCCTCTTATTTACAACCCGTTTGTAAAGAGGTGGCTCTTGCTCCTCCCGACGAATTGCGAAAACAAATCTTTATTCGCAATATTCAATCCATCAATCCCGCCGATTATAAAGATCAGCGCGTAATTATCAAGGGTTGTGGCGATACCCCCATTGGTGACTTTGCATACCTGGAAGCAACACGGATACTTCGTCCGGTCGTCAAGTCTTTAATGTATGGCGAACCCTGCAGTACGGTTCCTGTTTTTAAAAGACCCACAACAGGAGTGTAGCCGCTCTTATTCCCTACTTATTCACATTAGAGTTTTAATGATCAATTGCTATAAATAGCAATCTAACTTACATGCACTTTACTAACCCGTGCAAACAACCCCTGCTATTCAATCCTTCCGGCTTGTTATTTCAACAAGTATTGGCGAAGTGCGCGAGGACACAACCTCCGGACAAAAATCTTTTTTTGCCGGACGCGAATTTACTGCCGGAGAAGTGTTGTCATCTTTTGCGGCGGGCGAAGTGCACACCACGCCTTCTTTTTTAACTGTGCAGCTGGGAGACAACCAACACATCATGTTAAACCCGGAGTATTTACAATACATCAACCACAGTTGTAATCCCAACTGTTTTTTTGATACCACCCATCTAACCGTGATTGCGCTTAGGGATATTGCACGCGAAGAGGAGCTTTCTTTTTTTTATCCCTCCTCTGAGTGGGACATGAGCCAACCATTTGTTTGTAACTGTCGTAGCCAACAATGTTTGGGGATGATTCGCGGCGCCAAACACCTAAGCGCAGAACAAGCCAGCGCTTATCAATTAAACCACTACATAGTGGGTAAAAGAAATTTAGAGGGATGAACCCAGCAGCAATAAAAAATCTCGCTGTACAATATAAGGTCTGGGTTTTGGCACCACACTTTGAAACAGACGACCCCAATCTGGCGCACTATTATGACTTTACACATAGTATTCAAGAATATACACGCGTTTTTGCTGAACTAAATATTGGGTGGGAGTGGGTTCCGGTAACCATGAAGGGTTTTAAAAAAACAATAGAGAAAATCAGCAAATCCACACATATAAAAAAAGCACTGGTACTAAACCTTTGTGATGGTGACGAAGTGAATGGCACCCCGGGAGTATCTGTTATTGATGAGTTGGAAAAACACAAACTGATTTATACCGGGGCCGATCGACATTTTTATACAATCACCACTTCTAAAATACCCATGAAGAAGGTGTTTGATAAAGCGGGTGTGCCCAACTCTCCCTGGCGAATCATTTCCGGGAAGCCCGGCTCCATTCGCGGAATTTGTCAGATTGTCGGAACACCCCTATTATTAAAACCAGCGGTATCTGGCGGTAGCATGGGTGTGTCTGTAAAAAATGTAGTTCACACAGAGCAAGAATTAAAAAACAGATTAGATCAACTTGCGAAAGGATATAGG
>Ga0194119_10003146_pt1 | contig 26849 bp, 26 predicted proteins | sample TA2MahC100mmetaG_FD_148620 | JGI IMG/M metagenome (GOLD analysis project Ga0194119, IMG submission 148620) | Freshwater microbial communities from Lake Tanganyika, Tanzania - TA2015018 Mahale Deep Cast 100m | ecosystem: Environmental > Aquatic > Freshwater > Lake | place: Tanzania: Lake...
GTGGGCCTCATGCCCGAGGGGCATTGAGGCGCGCAGAGACGGCGACGTGGTACGCTCGCGCGTCAAGAGCACAGGGGTCGGCGAGAGTAGTGTCGGAGCCAAAGATGATAGAGTATGCACCATTAATTAAGACCGCTCTGGATTTGTTAAAAGCAGGAAAAGACGCAAAAGATGTACTGCAGAGTGATAAATCCGTTTTTGAAAAACACATTGTCGGCTTCAACAACCAGGTTATTGAAATATCAAAGGACTATCTCGATCTCTTAATAAGATGCCGGAAATCGATAAGAGAAGCTGACTCAATGGCTGATATAGATCAAATCAGAAGAGAAATTTTATTAGGAAGAGCTAACATGCAGTCGATTAGACATCAAGTAATAAGTGTATTTAGAATGCTTGAGAAAGATAAAAGTTACGATATATTCAAAGAATATTTTTCAAGTGTATTAGATATGTTGACTGCTCTCCATGGCGTGTCCTTATCAGAGTTATTGTTTTGCCTTATTGAAAGGGACATAGATAGTATCGTAAGCAATAAAAATACAATAGATTTATCAATTCGTGAAATTGATAGATATATAAATCATATCAAAGCTCGTATCCCTCTCGTAGCCGAATCATATTCTAGGTTATATGTAAACTATATGTAGAGATAATGTAATTTTATTAAGTAGTCATCTGGATGTTCTTAGGCGGCACCTGCCTCGCGAGCGGCGGTCGCCTCGCCTCGCCCTTGCCCTTTCCGCCGCCTTCCCCTAAGAACCGCCATTCCTCGGGCGGTCCCGCCGCCCGAGGACTTTGATACGTGGCGGGTCTGCCCTGACGCCATCGGGGAGCGCCAGACCGGACCACGAACTGCAACCGGCGCGCACGCGTGAAAAAACGCGGCGGGTGCCTATCGTTGGAGAACAGCAATGGCGAAAAAAATCGCCGGCTACATCAAACTGCAAGTGCCGGCCGGCGCGGCCAATCCGTCGCCGCCGATCGGACCCGCGCTCGGCCAGCGCGGCCTCAACATCATGGAGTTCTGCAAGGCGTTCAACGCCAAGACGGGACAGATCGAAAAGGGGACGCCGATCCCCGTCGTCATCACCGCCTATCAGGATCGCTCCTTCACCTTCGAGATGAGGCAGCCGCCGGTCAGCTTCTTCTTGAAGAAAGCTGTCGGCCTCAAGATCGGCAAGAAGCCGGCCTCCGGCTCGAAGACGCCGGGGCGCAACGTCGTCGGTCAGGTGACGAAGGCGCAGATTCGGGAAATCGCCGAAAAGAAGATCGTCGATCTCAACTGCGCCTCCATCGAATCCGCAATGTCGATGATCGAAGGCTCCGCCCGCGCGATGGGCCTCCAGGTGGTGGAGTAAGACCATGGCGCATATCGGAAAACGCATTGCGAAGTCCCGCGAGGGCATTGAACGCACCAAGCTCTATGCGATCGACGAGGCGGTGAAGCTCGTGCGCGAGCGCGCCAAGGCGAAATTCGACGAATCCGTCGAAATCGCCATGAATCTCGGCGTCGACCCCAAACACGCCGACCAGATGGTGCGCGGCGTCGTCAATCTGCCGAACGGCACCGGTCGGACGCTGCGCGTCGCAGTTTTCGCTCGCGGGCCCAAGGCCGACGAAGCCAAGGCGGCGGGCGCCGACATCGTCGGCGCGGAGGACCTCGTCACGACGGTGCAGGGCGGCGTGATCGACTTCGACCGCTGCATCGCGACGCCGGACCTCATGCCGCTCGTCGGCCGTCTCGGCAAGGTGCTGGGTCCACGCGGCCTGATGCCAAACCCCAAGGTCGGCACGGTAACGATGGACGTCGCCGGCGCGGTGAAGGCCTCTAAAGGCGGCGCGGTCGAGTTCCGCGTCGAGAAGGCCGGCATCGTGCAGGGCACGGTCGGCAAGGCCTCCTTCGACGACGGCAAGCTCGTCGAGAACATCAAGGCTTTCGTCGACGCCGTGGCCAAGGCGAAGCCGCAAGGCGCCAAGGGCACTTATATCCAGCGCGTCGCCTTGAGCTCGACTCAGGGTCCGGGCGTGAAGGTCGACGTGTCGAGCCTCGGCGCCGCCCCGCACTGAGCGGGACTGCATCTTCAAGCTTCCAAAAACCGGCGGGCGACCGCCGGTTTTTCACTATGTGAATTGCAGAACGCTACCAGGCGTGCGCGGCGCTGGACGCCGCGCCTGAAGATGCGGCATTGTCGATTTTCGTGACATGTTGTCGAAGCCGGGCGCAGATGCTCAGAATCAGGCTCATCCTTATCCTCATCGCGGCGATCGGCTTGACCGCGGGCGCGAATGCGCAGGCGGTGCGTAGGGACTCGGCCAAGGCTTTCCAGAAAGTTCGGGAATGCGCGGCCCAGATGGGGCCGGACGTCATTACCTTCAGCTTCTATCAGCCGACGCAATCGAGAAGCCAGTTCTGCGAAGACATTCCCGAAACGGGGCCGACGACGATCGTGGTCGACACGATGCAGGACGAATTGCGGGACATGAGGGTCGAACTCCGCATCGTCGAAGCCGATCCGAATGGGGACGACGAGGCCGCGCCGACCGAAGCCTATCTTCCGCCGGCGCAGTTCGCGACCGGGGTTATCCAGCTCGAACACGACTTCAAGCGACAAGGAAATTACGTCGCTCTGGTGCGGGCGCGGAGCGCGGACGGCCGCAAGGAATATAACGCTCGTTTCGCCTTCTCGGTCGGCGAGGAGTTTCTGCGCGATTGGATCGCGATCGCCATCGCCACCATCGTCGTCCTCACTCTTGGCGCAGGCTGGTATGCACACGCCTTCGACAAGCGATCGTCAAAAAAGAGCAAGCTCAGCAACGCCTGACGGCGCCGATAGCGCGGTAGTCAGCAAGCCCCGTTCCCAACGGCTGGCGGCGGAGGCTGATAAGCCGGACGAACGCTCGAGGGCGGCAAAGGGTTGTCGCCCAACAAGGGGTGCCGGGCCAGTAACAGCCGGATCGATTTATTCGTTCCCTGCCGCGGACATCAACAGATCGCCCGGGCGCGGGGGTAGAAATTGGGGTTGCGGTCGCACCTTCGAAGTATAGAGTCTGAACGGATCTACATTTTGGGATAGGCCGTTGCGGGGTTCAAAACCCCATACGGCCGTATTCGAGCGGCAAAGATTCCTGCGCTATGCTTCAACTTGCAATGAAGGCGATTTATCCACGCCTGACGTTATATCCGGGCGAGGTTGCGCAGGAGCGTCGTGTGCGATTTCGAACGCTCGGCGGCGGCGAAGCGGAATACATGGAAAGGAATAAGCGCGAGGACTATTTCTGATGTCGGGCAAAACTCAACGCGCGTCCGTTGAGACGAAACCGTCGCGCCCGACTCTGCGCCTTGTTACCTGCGGTTCGATCGACGCTGGCAAGTCGACGCTGGCTGGACGTCTTCTTTACGAACGCGAACTCATTCTAGACGACCAATTGGCGGTGCCGGAGAACGACTCCAACAGACAGGCCGTGGTCGGCAATGAATCCGATTTCGCGCAGCCCGTAGACGGATTCGCGGCGGCGCGCGAGCAGGGCGTCGCGATTGACGCCTATCGCTATTTTTCGACGGCGGCGCGCCTTTTTGCAGTCGCCGACACTCACGGCCACGAGCAATATGCGCACATGGCGACAGGCGCCTCGAACGCGGACCTCGCCATTCTGCTGGTCGACGCGCGTAAAGGGCTGCTGACGCAAACGCGTCGCGCCGCCGCCATTGTCTCTCTGCTTGGCATTCGCCACGTCGTGTTGGCGATCAACAAGATGGATCTCGTCGACTATAGTCAGTCAACGTTTGATCGGATCGCAGCGGATTTCACCCAAGCGGCAGGAAAAATGGAATTCGCCTCCATTGCGGCGATTCCGATTTCGGCGCGCTGCGGCGACAATGTCGTTTCGTTATCGGACAATATGCCATGGTATTTTGGGCCGAGTCTTCTTGCCTATCTCGAATCAGTCGATGTCGAAAGCGCCGTTGCTGAGCGGCCGATGCGTTTCCCTGTACAATCGGTCAATCGTCTGCATGGCGATTTATGCGGCTATGCAGGAATGCTTGTCTCCGGTCGCGTGAGCGTCGGGGATGAGATCCTTGTCGCCGCATCTGGCCGCACGTCGCGGGTTGAGCGCATTGTCGCGATGGATGGCGACGTCACAAGCGCATCGGCGTTCGATTCTCTCATGCTGACGCTTGCGGACGAGATCGACATTTCCCCCGGCGATATGCTGTGTCACCCCAGACAGCGTCCCGACGTGGCCGATCAATTTGCGGCGCATATAATTTGGATGAGTGAGGAGAAGCTGCTGCCGGGACGCTCTTATTTCATGAAGATCAACGGCCGCTTGCTCGCGGGGACCGTGACGGAGATCAAATACAAGCTCGACGTTGACAACGGCGCGCATATCGCGACCAAGACGCTCAGACTCAACGAAGTTGGATTTTGCAATATCGCGCTCGATGCGCCCGTTGCGGCGGACCCCTACGACGCCAATCGCGCGACGGGCGGGTTCCTTCTGATCGACCGGTTCACCAACGCGACGGCCGGCGCCGGCATGATCGCCTTTCCGCTCCGCCGCGCGAAAAACATTCATCTGCAGGCGCAGCTGGTCTCAAAAGCGGCGCGTTCTCAGATCAAGCATCAAAAGCCCGTCATTCTCTGGTTCACGGGCCTCTCGGGCGCCGGCAAGTCGACGGTCGCCAATCTCGTCGAAATGAAATTGTTGGAGCGTCACGCACATACCGTCATTCTCGACGGCGACAACATCCGCCACGGCCTGAATAGGGATTTGGGTTTTACCGACGTCGATCGCGTGGAAAATATCCGCCGCATCGGCGAGGTCGCCAAGCTGATGGTTGACGCTGGTCTCATCGTGCTCTGCGCCTTCATTTCGCCGTTCCGGGCCGAGCGTCAAATGGCCCGATCACTTGTCGAGGATGGCGAATTTATCGAAATTTTCCTCGATACCCCGCTTGAGGTCTGCATCTCGCGCGACCCGAAAGGCCTTTATAAAAGAGCGCTCGCTGGCGAAATCAAAAATTTCACGGGTGTCGATCAGACTTACGAACGTCCGATGACGCCCGAACTGCATATCCGTTTCAAGGATCAGAAGCCGGATGAGATCGCCGACAGGATCATTAAGGAGCTTGAGACGCGAAACGTGATCCATTCGTGATTTCAGTCAGGCGTGAACGGGCAAAACCGAGCTGAGCAATTAGGGGAGTCCCTTTTCCGGTTCGAACTCCAGGGCGACGCCAGCCGCCATCGGTGATTGGCCTTTCTCCCTGGCCTCGGCGAGACGGTCGAGCCGCACCAGCGCCAGACCTTCAGTTGCGAGCTGTGACCCGGTGACGCCGATGTCGACGCCGCCGGCGCGGATCGCTTCGCCCGGCGCCGGCGCGCCGCCTTGTGCATGATATTTCGCGATTCGCTTGCGTACGAGTCCGCGATGCTTCATCCGCGACACCACCTCCTGGCCGACATAACAGCCCTTGTTGAAATCGATGCCTGCAAGCAGATCCATATTGGCTTCGTGCGGAAAGGTTGCGCCATAGGCGAAGTCGACGCCGCCGAGCGGCACGCCCGCATGAATGCGCAGCGTCTCGTAATCTTTCCGCTCTTCCCGCGTCGGTATCCTGCCCTTTTCCGCGATGGCGCGGAATCCGAGCGGTCCGCGCGGGTCGACGGCGATGGCGGCGGCCTCGAACTTTGGGGCTTCGCGCAAGTCGGGAAAGGCGATCGCCTCGAGTTCGTCGCTGCGGTTCTTCACGATCAGTTTGGAACGCAGTTTGTACATGTTCAGACGTTTTTCGAGGTCGGCGGCAAGGGCGAGGGGGCAATCGAGCAGATAGCGGTCGGTGCCCGCCGCAAAGACCAGAAAATCAAATAAAATCTTGCCTTGCGGCGTCAGCAGCGCGGCGAAGCGCGCCTCGCCCGGCTTGAGCGAGGCGACGTCGTTCGTCACGAGATTTTGCAGAAACTTGCTTGCCTCTTCGCCCGCAATCTCGATGATTCCGCGGTCTTCGAGCAGGATTGCCGTCGTCATGTCCTTTGTTCGCCTCTGTCGCCGACTGCTTGAGTCTTGCGCGCCTTTAGCGCATTAGCAACAAAGTTCACCCCCGCGACCGCATCGCAAGCGAGGCGCAACTCATGCCGCAGGTCTTCGACGTCATCCTCTCCGGCGGCGTCCTCGTCAACCAGGATGGCGAGGGCCTGCGCGATGTCGGCCTGCGCGACGGCAAGATCGCCGAGATCGGCGACCTTTCCCGCGCCTCGGCCGGAGAAACGGTCGACTGCCGCGGCCTTCACATTCTGCCCGGCGTTATCGATACGCAGGTGCATTTTCGCGAACCCGGCGCGCCGCACAAGGAAGATCTGGAATCCGGATCGCGCGGCGCCGTTCTCGGCGGCGTCGTCGGCGTCTTCGACATGCCCAACACCAATCCTCTGACGACCGGCGAAGCTGAGCTGGCCGACAAACTCGCGCGGGCGACGGGACGCATGCATTGCGATTTCGCCTTCTGGGTCGGCGGCACGCATGAGAACGCGCGCCGCCTCGGCGAGTTGGAGCGCCTGCCCGGCGCGGCCGGAATCAAGGTTTTCATGGGCTCCTCGACCGGCTCGCTGCTCATCGCCGATGACGCCGGAGTCGCGGAGGTGCTGTCGCATACGCGCCGGCGCGCCGCCTTCCATAGCGAAGACGAAGATCGGTTGAATATGCGCAAGCCATTGCGCGTGTCGGGAGACCCGTCTTCGCATCCGATCTGGCGCGACGTCGAGACCGCCGTGCGATCGACGCGGCGGCTCATGAACATTGCGCGCGAAAAAGGTGCGCTCGTGCATGTGCTGCATGTCACCACTGAGGAAGAGATCGCGCTGCTTGCCGAGAATAAGGATATCGCCAGCGTCGAAGTGACGCCGCATCACCTCACGATGGACGCGAGCGACTATGCGCGCATCGGCACGCGCGCCCAGATGAATCCGCCGGTTCGCGAGGCGCGCCATCGCGACGGCCTCTGGCGCGGCGTCGCGCAAGGCGTCGTCGACGTGCTCGGCTCCGACCATGCGCCTCACACGCTTGAAGAGAAGGCCAAGCCCTATCCCGAAAGCCCCTCAGGGATGACCGGCGTGCAGACTCTCGTTCCGCTGCTGCTCGATCACGTCAACGCCGGTCGATTGACCTTACAGCGTTTCGTCGACTTGACGAGCGCCGGTCCGGCGCGGCTCTTTGGCGTCGCCGGCAAGGGCCGCGCGGCGGTCGGATACGACGCCGATCTCACCATCGTCGACATGAAGCGCCGCGAGACGATCCGCAATTCGTGGATCGCCTCCCGCGTCGGCTGGACGCCCTATGACGGCAAGGAAGTCGTCGGCTGGCCGGTGGGGACTTTCGTGCGCGGGGCGAAGGTCATGTGGGAGGGCGAACTTGCAATGCCTTCCCAAGGCGCGTCGATGCGCTTTTTCGGCGCGCTCTGATTCTCCATTTGCGAAGTTTGCACGATGGCGCGGAACATTGCGGTCTCGCGCGCAGTTAGTCGCTCATCCCCAGTTGCGCGTCAAAGGAGATGGCGACAGCCCTAATCTTCGCTCCAGAAATAATGCCAGACGCCGTCCGCCGCGATGCCGATGCGCGTCGGGCGCGGCCTTCCCTCGGCATTGGAGCGCGAAAGATCGACAAACCGCACGCAGCGCCACCGGTCGCGCCCTTCTTCCTCGCTCGCCGCCGCCTGCGGCTGGCGCGCGAAGGCCGGCCATTCGTAGAGCGTCGTCGGACCGCGCATGATCTTGACGAAAGGCTGGGCGAAAATCGCGCCAATGAGCGAAATCGTCTCGCGCCCCTTGCGGTCGAAGGAAAGCGTCTTCAAAATCTCGATCGGGTCGGTTCCGGCCTTGAACGCGCCGCTCTTGGCGAAGAGCGGCCGAGTCTCGTTCCAGTCGATCGGCACGCGGAGCGCCTCGATATCGCCCGTTGCGCAAGCGGCGAGAATCTTGTCGCGGATTTTGGCGACCGGCGCGGGCAGAAGAGCGAGATCGCCGATCGGGGGCGAAACGACGTCGCTGATGACGTCGCTCTTTGGTTTGCGGATCATGCCGGATATTACCGCGTGGCGCCTTCGATTTGCCAATGCGCTGAATTTTGGCGTTCTTCTACGGCAAAGATTGTCTCGGCGCGTTGAAACCGCCATTGTCGTCGCCGGGTTTCGCGGAGGTTGAATGGACGAGCTTCAGCATCAGGATGCGCCGAAACAGACGTCGCCGCGTCTTGAGGCGATGCTGCGCCGGTCGGCGCTGGCGATCGTCGCCGAGCGCGCCTGGCGAGCCGGCCTGGCGCTCACCACGATTGTCTTGTTCTTTCTGGCGCTCTCCTGGTTGGGATTCTGGGGCGCGGCGCCGGTCGAGGCGCGCATCGTCGGCGTGGCGCTCTTCGGCTTCGCCGCGCTCTATGTCGTCGCGCGTGAGTCGGCGCGCGGCTGGCCGCATCGCTCCGCCGCTCTTGAGCGGCTGGACCGCAGCGCCGACGCCGCGCTTCGTCCAGCTTCGTCGCTCGAAGATCGTCTCGCCAGTCCGAACGCCGATGCAGGCGTCGAAGCGTTGTGGGCGCTGCATCGTCAGCGCCTGGAAGATGCTTTGATGAAGACGGCGATCGAGGCGCCGCATGCGCGTATGCCTCAGCGGGACCCCTATGCGTTGCGCGCGCTTGCACTAGTCGCCGCAGTCGCGGCGGGCTTTGTGGCCGGCGACGAAAAGCGCGCGCGTCTCGCCGCCGCCTTCGACTGGCGCGCCGTCTCAAACTTCGGAGCCAGCGCACGCGTCGACGCCTGGCTCGAGCCGCCGGCTTACACGGGCCGTCCGCCAATCGTGCTCGCCAAGGAGGTCGAGGCGCCGGTCGAAGCCCCCGCCAATTCGACGCTGCGCATTCGCCCGGCGGACGCCGGCCTCTCCGTCTCCGGCGGACTCGCCGCGGCGCCGCCTAGCGAAGAGGCCGGAAAGGAGCCGCCGACAGAGCAGGCCTTCAGGCTCACAGGCCCCGCCCGTGTGTCGCTGTCCGACGGTCGGCGCTTCGATCTCGCGGCGGTCCCCGACAGCCCCCCGACCATCACGCTGACCGAAAGGCCGCGCAACAATGCTCGCGGCACGATGACATTGGCGTTCCGCGCCGCTGACGATTACGGCGTTGTCGGCGCCGAAGCCGTCTTTAGCCGGCCATCGGGCGGCCGGCGCGCCCTTTACGAGCCGCCGCGACTTGCGCTTGCCCTGCCGCCCGGCGGCGGCGGCCAGGGCGAGGGCAGGGCGACGATCGATCTCGCTGACAGTCCCTTTGGCGGCGCGAAGCTGACGATGCGGCTCGTCGCTAAGGACGCAGCTGACAATGAAGGCGCTTCGGAACCGATCGAGATGATTCTGCCGCAGCGCCGCTTCGTCAAGCCGCTGGCGCGCGCGCTCGCCGAACAGAGGCGCATTCTCGCGCTTGACCCGGACTCGCGCGCGAGCGTCCGCACGGCGCTGGAAGCCCTGTCGATCGCGCCCGAAGCCTTCGATACGCCGTCCGCCATTCATCTCGGATTGCGCGAGGCGCACCGCGGTCTCGACGCCGCGCGCAATGATGATGATTTGCGCGGCGTCTCGGAGATGCTGTGGGCAATGGCGCTCAATCTCGAAGAAGGCGACATTTCGCAGGCCGAACGCGACCTGCGCGCCGCCGAGCGCGACTTGAAGGACGCCATTGCGCGCAGCGCCGGCGAGGAGGAAATCGCCCAACGCGCCGAGGAGCTGCGCGCCGCGCTCGACAAATTTCTCCAGCAGCTCGGCAGCCGGTTGCCGCCCCCGGGCGCGCCGCACCAAGAAGCGCAAGGAAGCGCCGACTCAATCACTCCAGATGAATTGCAGTCGATGCTCGACGAGATGAATAGAGCCATGAAGTCCGGCGACATGGCGCAGGCGCAACGGCTGCTCGACGAACTCCAGGACATCCTCGAAAATGTGCAATCGGGGCAAGGCGCGGGACAGCGCCATGCGCGCGGTCGCGAGATGAACCGGGCGCTCAACGAACTCGATCGGCTGTCGCGCGAAGAGCAACAATTGCGTGACGAAACGTTTCAGGGGATGAACCGGGACGAAGACGAGACGGAGCCGCGCGTCTCGCGCGGACGTCGGCAAAACGGCCAGCAGCGGAGCGAAGACTCCGGCGCCGAACGCAAGCGCCAGCAAGCGCTTCGCGAACGGCTCGAGCGGCAACAGGATGCGTTGCGCGAAGGCGGCGTCGAGGGCGGCGAAGAGCTCGACGACGCGCGTCGCGCGATGAAGGAGGCGGAAGAGGCGCTTGGCAAGTCCGGCGAAGGCCGCGGAAGGGCGGTCGATGCGCAGGGACGCGCCGTTCAGGCGTTGCGCAAGGGCGCCGACAGGCTGGCGCAGCAGATGCGCGGAGAGGGGGACGAAAGCGCTGACGAAGAGGGCGGAAGTCCCGGCAGGCGCGGACGGCGCGGCAACGGCCGCGATCCGCTGGGACGGGCGGCTGGCGACGGCAACCGTCCGGATCTCACCGGCAAATATGATCCGCTGGGCCTGGCGCCGGCGCAACGCGCGCATCGCGTGCAGGAGGAGCTGCGCCGCAGGCTCGGCCAGCCGGAGCGACCGCAGGACGAGCTCGATTATCTGCAGCGGCTGCTGCGGCGATAAACGCCTTGCGGCGGGGCGCGCGCTTCTCTACAGCGCAGCAGCGTAGGGAGATGCGCCGCTCATGCCAAGTCCGTCAAATCTGCTGGTCATTGTCGCCGTCGCGGCGGTCGCTCTCGTCGTCGTCGCCGGTTTCGTCAATATGTTTCGCGGCGGCCACGGCGCGCCGGCCCGCGCACAAAAGCTCATGCGCTGGCGCGTCGGCCTGCAATTGCTGGCGCTTCTTATCGTGCTCGGCGTGCTTTACGCGAGGGGCCGTTGGTAGGCGGGGCGCTTACTTGCCGGCGCGCTTCTCCAGCCATTCGACGATCAGCGGATCGTCGATGGCGCCGGTCACCGTCAGGACGGCGCCGTCCGGAGCTATGAGCGCCGTGAAGGGCAATTCGCCGCGCCAAGATTTGTCAGCCTCAAAATAGAGCTTTTCGACGAAGTCGTCGGCGAAGCCGTAGTGGTCGGCGTTCGATAGTCCGGCCTTCTCGATGCGCGTCTGTGCGCGCGCGCGATCCTCGTCGCCGTCCGTATTGACGAAAACAAGGTCAATCGCCTTTTTCTCGGCGGCGATCTTCGCCCATTGCGGCAATTCCACGAGGCAGGGCGGACAGGTCACCGACCAGAAATGCACCACGAGCGGCCTGCCGGCATGCGCCTTGGTCAATTGCGCGAAGGCGCCGCGGGCATAGGGCTTGAAGTCGAAGGCAGCCGCGCCGCTCGCGGCGAGCGCAAAGGCGAGGCCAAGGACCAATAGGCGCATGATGCGAATTCCGACTGACGATTCTCAGAAATTGCGGCCTTGTCATTCCCGGCAGGCCGCAGGTCCGACCGGGAATCCAGAGCAATTCCATCGACTCGTGTTGTGGCTCTGGTTTCCCGATCGCGCGCGACGCGCGCGTCGGGAATGACAATGCTGCGCTACTGGGCGGCCGCGGCGCTTTTCTCGTCCCGCGGCAGAGGCAGAAGCCGATAGCCTTCCTGGTGCGTGAGCCATGACAGAAAGGCCGCGCCCTTGTGGGCGATAAGCTCCGGATGGTCGGAGGCGTCCGCCGTTTGCGCGATCGCGCGTGGCGCGCTCCAGCTCTTGCCGCTGTCGCGCGACATTTGCATCGCGATCGTCGTCGTCGTCCCGTCGAACTCCTTCCAGACGCGATAGAGGCGATCCTTCGCCGCGATCAGCGTGGGATGTCCCGGCGTGCGCGAGTCCTCGCCGAATTGCTCGGGCTGCGAGAAGCTTTTGCCCTCGTCGAGGCTGCGAGCGTAGAACAGGCCTTGCCGGTTCTTGCCCTTGGTGAACCAGACCACATGCCACGCGCCTGAGGCGTCGATGGCGATGGACGGTCCGTGATGCGGACAGCTGTTGATCGACCAGTCGTCGTCAGAAACGCGCGTCGCCGTCGCCTGAGCGGCGTCCGCCGAGAGTTTCGCGACCATATGGTCGCGGACGCCGCCGTCCAGCACCTGCCGCCAGGCGAAGACCGGCGTTCCGTCCTTGTCGAGCGCGCTCGACATGCGGCAGCATTCGCAGGCGTGATCGATGAGGATCGACTTGCCCTTGAAGGTCTTGCCGCCGTCGTCGGAATAGGCGAAGGCGACGCCGCTGCCGCGAAATTCCCTGCCTTCGGCCTTGGCTTTGAGCGCATGGGTCTTGTCGAGCCAGCCGGCATAGATGCGGCCCTTATGGTTGACGACGATGCTGTCGAAGCGCTGGCCGCCTTCGGTCAGAAGCGGCTGCGGCGTCGAAAACGTCTTGCCGCCGTTGCTCGAGCGGGCGGTGAAGATCGTGCCGATCATCTGCTTGTCGGGTCGGGTCGTATAGGTCGCGAGCAAACTTCCGTCCTTGAGCGCCACGATCTTCGGGCGCGCGTCGCCATGCGCGTCGATCACTCCGTCACCGACCGTGGCGATCTCCGTCGGCGCGGAAAACGTCTTGCCATTGTCCGACGAGGCGGCGGCGTAAACGGTTTTGCCGACGGAGAAAGCGACCCACAATCTTCCGTCCTTGGCGAAGGTCGGAACGGCGGTCATCGCGCAGTCGACCTTCACGTCGGCGCAAGCGGGGGCAGGCGCGGCGTGGCCCATCGTGGCATGTGTCGCGGGTTGAGCCGCCGGCGCCGGCGCGCCCTTGTCGGCGTTGGCGGGCGCAGCGCCTTGTTGAGCGCTGGCGCCCGAAGCGGCGAGCGCCAGTAGGGCAAGAGCTAGACGCTTCATCGAATCCTCCCGATCTCACTACTCAACTGCGCCGTCATCTGAAGTTGAACGATTGTTCGGCGGTAAAGCCGCCACCACCGGGAGGCGGCGGCGCGCGTAAGCCGGAAACGATTTCTTCCGCCTTTCTGGCGTGCAAGTCGCTGCTCGCCTCCATCACTCTGAACTTATGCACAACGCCCGATGGATCAATCGCGAACTGAACGCGCGCAAAGCCGCGAGAAGGGCGTCGGGGGTCCATTCGGAAGCGCTGCGCCGACCAGTCGAGATAAGTGCGCGCGCGCAATATTTGCGAAATGCGGGCCGCGTAAACGGCGCGCGCTCCATCATTGCGTTCCGATGCTGCGCTCGTTGACGCTGTTCCCGCCCCGGCGACCAGCGACGCAAGAAACCATGTCAGTCGGAGAAGGCGCCGCATTTTTCTTCCGTTGCGGTTCATCCCTCTCCCCAGATTTACACCGGCTTTGCCACGAAGCGACGCCGCGCGCCGGCGATGCCCGCGCTTCGTTCGCTAGATCACGCTGCATGCGCAATATGCGAAAAACCGGTTCCCGCTTTTTCGCAGCGCGCTCTAGTGGAATCTAAAACTCTGCACGCCGTCATAAGAGCCGCCGGGCGGCGGCGGCGCCCGCAGGCCCGACACGATCGAGCGCGCCAACTGGCCGTGCCGCGGCGTCGACGCCGAGACGACGGCGACGCTGTTGGGCGCGCCCGACGCGCTCAACCGAAACCGAACGACTGCGCTTCCTTCGCCCATGTTCGACGCGCCCGGCGAGCGCGCCCGGATGAGCTGAGCGAGTTTGCGCGCATAGGCGCCGCTATCGGCCCGGCTCTTTTTCTCGGCGGCCTTTTCTGCGGCTTTCGCGGCGGCTTTCTCTTCGCGCGCCGCCTTCGCCTTTTGTTCGCTGCGCGCGTCGGTCTTGTCGTCGCGCTTTTCGGATTTCTCCTCGCGCTTCGTATCCTTGTTCTCTTCGCGCTTCGGCTCGGCGCTCTCTTCGGCTTTCGGCTTGGGCGCTTCGGCCTGCGCCCGCGCCGCTCCGCTTGCGCCCAGCGTGCAGGCGACGGCCAGCGCCATAAACCCCAGCGTCAATCGAGAAATATGCCGCATCTCCCCCTCCTTTAATGCGTGTCCACGCGATTTCATCCGGCGCTACGCCGCGCCGGGACTCAATTTGACTGCGCCCGGAACTTGAACGTCTGCCCTACGTCCATGGATCCGCCAGGCGGCGGCGGGGCTTCGACGCTCGACAGGATTTTTTTCACCGCCTCCGCCAAAGCGGGACTGGTCGTCTTGTCGATCGTCACCCTGTCGATCTTGCCTTGCGCGTTGACGTGAAAACTCGCGGTCACTTCGCCCTCGCCGGCAGGACTCTCCGAGGGCGTTCGCTTGGCGATCGCAGTGTACAGCGCCCCAAGGAATTTGCTTTCGGACATCGCCGGAACGGCGGCGGGGGTGGCGGCTCCCTGCGTGATCGCCGGCGCAGCGGGCTTCGGCGCTGCTGTGGACGCCGGCGCCGCCGATTGCGCTGACGCAGCTGCGGGCTTGGCCTCTTGGGCGTGCGCCGCCGACGATGCGACGAACGCCGCGGCCCAGGTAAGCGATCGCGCGAACTTCATTCTGCCCCCGATATCCGGAACGATGAATCGCGGCGGGCGCTTACGTCCGCCGTCAGCTCTAGTGGAAGGCGAAATGCTGGCTGACGTAGGCCGAGCCGCACATGCTGGGCCCGCGCGACGACGACACGATCCGTCGCGCCAGCGCCGCATGCGCTGGACTCGACCCCGAGGCGGCGACGCCCGACAGACCGCCGCCTACATTGACGTGGAACGTCACAGTGGCGTGGCCGGAACCCAGACTCGTCGAGCCGGGCGTATGCCGGCGAAGCGCCGCGGCGATATGAGCGAGGCATGTCGCCTGGGACGCGCCCGAACTCGCCGCATGTCCCTCCGGGGCGCCGTAGCGCCGGCGCGCTTGCGCCTGCTGACGCTGCTGCGCGCGCTGGACCTGCTGCTGCTCGACCTTTTTCTTGATCTCGTCCACGTCGTCCCTCTTGAGCGGCAAGGGCACGGCGTCAGGCGCCATCACGACGGGCGGCGGAAGCGCGACCTCGGGCTCCTCGACCGCTTCGGGCGGCGGCGTATCGTCGGCTTCGGCGACTTCCTCCTGCTCGAAGAAGTCGCCTTCCGACACGAGGTCCATGCTGACCGAATCGAGGGAGATCGCGTTCGGCTTCGCCGAATAGGCAAGAATGGCGAAGACCAAGACGTGCGCGGCGATAACCGCGACGGTCGTCACGGAACGAAGCCACGCCGGCTTGATCGGTTCCGGACCCGAGGGCGGACGGTCGCCCTCTCGCATGATCCGCTGTTGCGGACCGAGGGCGAGATCGGTCATTTCGCTCCCCCGGGCGCGGCCGGAGCCGGCGCTGGCGGAGCGCCGGGAGCCGAAGGCGCCGCGGCGCCACGTGCGCCCTTTGTGGCCGGGCCGGTCTTGCTACGCGAGTTCGTCATAATGGCGATATGGGTGATCCCGTTCGTCGCCAGCTTATCCATCACCGCGACGACCTCGCCATAGACGGCTTCGGTGTCGCCGCGGATATGAACGACGCGCGCTTGGTCGTCCCCCATCATCACCTTGATGCCGTCGATGAGCGCTTCGGCCGTGGTTTCGTCCGCGCCAAGCGCGATCTTGCCTTCCTTGCCGACGGTGACGACGATCGGCTCCTTCTGATTGATCGGCGCAGCGGCGCTCGCCTGCGGCAAATTCACTTTGACGCCCTTGGCGAGCAAAGGCGCCGTCACCATGAAGATGATGAGCAGCACCAGCATAACGTCGACGAGCGGCGTCACATTGATGTCGGCGAGCGGCTGATAAAGGCCTTCGGTTGCGCTCTGGCGCTGGCGTGAGGGCGCGCCCATTATGCAGCCTCCCGATCGCGACGCGGACGCGCCTGATGGCCGCTGCACATGAGAAGCGACTCGTCTTCGATGTAGTGGGCGACCTGCTGGCCGACGCGCGCGAAGGCGGCGCCGATGCGGTTGTAGCCGACCGACGCCGGGATGGCGGCGGCAAGTCCGTAAGCCGTCGCCGCCAGCGCCTCAGCGATGCCGGGCGCGACGACCGCGAGGCTCGTGTCCTGCGATTGCGCGATGCCGGCGAAACTCGTCATGATTCCCCACACCGTGCCAAAGAGCCCGACGAACGGCGCGACCGACGAGATCACCGCGAGATTGGGCAGGCCGCCTTCCGCCTTGGTGAGGAACTCGCGAGCGGTGCGGCTCATATGGTCGGCGATGCGCGCGCGCTTGTCGCCGATCGTCTCATCGGGAAGGTCGAGCGCATAGGCTTCGCGCCCGGCTGCGGCGACGGGGGCGAGCACGCCGACGTCTCCGCCGGCGCGCGCGGAGCGCGCCGACTTGGCGATACGGGTGATGGCGACCACGCCTTCGACGATGAGCACCCACGTCCAGATCGACGCGAGCAGCAGCAGCGCCATGACCACCTTGCCGACTGGACCGGCGTTGACGAACATGCCGAGAGGGGAAAGCGTACTGTAATCCATTTCACTCACTCGTTTTCTTGTGGACGCGCTTGCGGCGACCGCGCAGGCGGAGCGTCAGTTTTCGTTTATTGTGTCGTCGCGAGATGAGCGCCGTCCAACCGGCGAAACCACGGACGGGCGCCGACGCTATGCGCGGGGCCCGTCGCAATCGGAAATTCTATATCGAAGGCGGCGCGCGCGCGCCATTTGCGCCGCTCCCCGTCAGACTTTCCGACGGTCGCGCGGCGATGGCGCGATGATGAATCGTAGCCGCTGGCGCGACAGGCCGCGCGAACGAAGCCACGCGTTCGGGCAGAACGGCGGAGTTCGCATGCGCGGCGAGACAACAGGCCGGACATTTATGCCCGAAATGCGAGGGGGCGCCGCGCGGCTGCGCATCAATCCAATTTTTCGCGGGAGCTGCATGCGATTTCACGACATATTCGGAATGATCGCAGGCGACGCCGGCAGACCCGGGGAATGCGTGGGCGGGCCGTACGGCGCCCGAAACAAGCAGCGAAAACACGAGTGCGCAAACAGCGGCGACGGCGAATGCCGCACGAAATTCCCGACGCATGGCGCGCAACTGTGACATAAATGTCTCTTAATTGATTTTTTAATCTTTGACAACGCGAGGAGGCTTGGAAAGCTCGGTTTATCCGTCCATGTTCGCGCCCTGCGCCGCCACAGTTAACAGCGGCAATTTCGCCGAGATGGGCATGGGCATTCGCCGACTCGCCACGCTCTTAGTTTTGTTTGCGCTCGTCGCCAAGCTCGTCTTGCCCTGCGAGGCGACAGCGGCGGTCTCTCTCGGCGCGCCCGACGCCGCTGTCGCCAAGTGCCATTTCGCCACGCAGACATCATTGGCGCAGGGCGAATCCGATCGAGCGCCTTCAGGCGATCTCGATCACGAGGGCTGTGCTTGCGCGCTCTGCCATATCGGCTGGAGCACGCTGCCGACCGCGGATAATCACTTCGAGATCCAAGGCTTAGCGCACCATGTCGCGCTGCGGGCGCCGGCGGCGCTGGCGTTCGTCCCGTCCCAGCCGAACCGCAGCGCCCCCGTTCGCGGCCCTCCTTCCTTCGCCTGATCCGTCAAACGCACGACGGCTGAGGCCGTTCAGGTCAGTCGCGCCGCCTTCATCGGCGCCAGAGGGAATCATCTCATGTCTCGCTACTCGCTCCTGCGCGGCGTCTCCGCCGGCGCTCTCATCATCTTTGCATCTTCCGAGCTTTACGTGACGTCCGTCGCCGCGCAGCAATCGCTGCCGACGATCGACGTCGGCGGCGAGCATCGCGGCGTCGTCCGGCGCCCGACGGCCGGGATTCCAGGTGCGGCGACCAATGTCGCGCCGGCGCCGGCTCCCGCGCCATCGCCGCCGTCGATCTGGTCGCCGACGCTTCCCGACGGCAAGCCGGCCTTCGTTCAACGCTGGCAATTGCCCAATACGGTCGCGAGCGTCACGCGCCGCGACATCAAGGAGAAGATCAACATCGTCGACAGCCAGGATGCGCTCAAATATGTGCCGAGCCTGTTCGTGCGCAAATTGCGCGGCGGCAATGAAGGCATGATTCAGACGCGCACCTGGGGTCTTTCCTCGGCGCGGCAACTCGTCTATGTCGACGATCTCCTGATCAGCCAGCTCATCTCCAACGGACATACCGACGGCCAGCCGCGCTGGGGCCTCATTTCGCCGGAAGAAATCGACCGCGTCGATTATCTCTATGGGCCTTACGCGGCGCAATATCCGGGCAATTCGATCGGCGGCGTGATCAAATTCACGACGCGCATGCCGGAGTATCTCGAAGTCACCGCCAAGCAGACCGTGGCGGTCCAGGACTTTTCCTGGTGGGGCGCCCAGCTCGGCTTGCCGACGACGACGACGGCGCTGACCATCGGCGATAAAATCGGCAATCTCTCCTATTTCGTGGCGCTGAATTACGCCTGGAACAACAACCAGCCGATTTCCTTCATCAACGCCGGCCGTTTCTATCCCTATCCCGGCGCGATTTTCTCGCAGAACATTTACGGCGTGCCGCAGTCGATCGTCGGCTCGGGGGCGATTTCAGAGGAGAATTTCATCAACGGCAAGGTGAAGGTCGCTTATGATTTCACGCCGACGATCCGCGGCGTCTATACGGTCGGCGTCTTCAACAGCGACCGCGTGTCATGGCCGCTGAACTATTTGTCGGGGGGACGCAACGAAGTTTTTGGTCCGGCGTCGGGAGCGGCGGCGCTTTCCACGACGACGCTGCAAGGCTTCGGCGCCGCCAATCTGCGCTATCAGGAGACGATCCTGGTCAACTCCCTTGCGCTCAAGTCGAATACGCAGGGCGTTTTCGACTTCGAGCTTTCCGCCTCGCACTTCACCTATCCATACAGTTCGTCGCGCTCGGCCTGGAGCGCGGTCCCGTCGACCGCCATCAATCCCTTCGGCGGCTATACGCTAACGGGCCGCGACACGATTTTCACCGGGACCTATTGGACGCTTCTCGACCTGAAGGGCATTTACCGGCCCGACGGCCCCGAAGGCATGCATGACATCAGCTTCGGCCTGCACGGCGACCAATACCACTCGAACAATCCGATCTGGCTCACGACGAATTGGGGGGCGGGCATGGCGTCGTCGTATGGCGTCGTCCAGTCGGTCGGCAGCGGCACGACGCGCACGCAGGCGCTCTGGGCGCAGGATGCGATCCGCTTGCGTCCCGACCTGAAGCTGACGCTCGGCGTTCGCGGCGAACATTGGCAGGCGTCGGACGGATATAATCAGCTGCTCGGCGGCCTCAACGCCGCAGCTACCGGCTCCTCGGCGCAGCTCCGAACGATGCTGCCGAACTTCCAGCCCAATCTCTACTCAACGCGCGTTTCGCCCAAGGCGTCGCTACGCTGGGAGGCGGATCCGTACTGGACGATCACCGGCAATGTCGGCATGGCCAATCGCTTTCCGACCGTGCGCGAACTCTACAATCTCACCGCGACGCCGGGCGCGACGGGATTCGTCACCAATCCCAACCCCAATCTGCGTCCCGAGAGCGCTTTGACCAAGGAGATCGTCTTTCAACGCAGCCTTGGCCCCGAGAGCTGGGCGCGGCTGTCGCTCTTCGACGAAGAAGCGCGCGACGCGATCATCAGCAACGCCACCATCGTTCCCGGCTCGGCCTTTCAGGCCAACGCCAACATCAACGTCGACCGCATCCGCAATACCGGCGCGGAGCTCGCCTGGCAGAAGAACGACGTCTATTACAAAGGGCTCCAGGTGTTCGGCAGCGTCACTTTCGTCAACTCGCGGGTGATTTCCTTCAGCCGATGGCAGCCTTCCGCGCCGTCGGCGACCGCTCCCTTCGGCACGAGTTTCGAGTTTCCCTGGGCCACGTCAGTCGCCGGCAAAAACGCGCCAGGCGTGCCGAAATGGCGCTGGGATTTTGGCGTCACCTATCGCCCGGACGACAGTTGGGCGTTCACGGTGGCGATGCGCTGGCAGGATCGCAGATGGCGCACGCTCGCCAATAACGATCTCGTGCATGGAATCTTCGGTTCGTCGGACCGATTCTTCATGGTCGATCTGCACGCGCATTATAAATACAGCGACCGATGGTCGTTCGACGCCGGCATCGACAATGTGAACAACTACAAATTCGCGCTTTTCCATCCCTATCCGCAGCGCACCTTCATCTTCTCGGCGAAATATGAATATGGCACGGGCAAGAATGTGCCGGGCATTTTCTATACCGGCGACGAAGCCTGGCCGGAGTTCGGCGGGTGGTTCCAGCCGGTCGCGTGGAACTGGGAATAAGGACTGGCGCCGGCGCGGCTGCGGCCGGCGTCCGACCAAAAGAAACGCCCGGGAGGAAACTCCTCCCGGGCGTTTCGTATTGGCGATGACGAAGAAGCTTAATGCGCCAGCGACTTGACGATCGATTCGACGGTCTTCTTGGCGTCGCCGAACAGCATCATCGTATTGGGCCGGAAGAACAGCTCGTTTTCGACGCCGGCGTAACCCGATCCCATGCCGCGTTTCAAGAACAGCACCGTCTTCGCCTTTTCGACGTCGAGGATCGGCATGCCGTAGATCGCCGAGGTCTTGTCGGTCTTGGCGGCGGGATTGGTCACGTCATTCGCGCCGATGACGAAGGCGACATCCGCCTGTCCGAATTCGGAGTTGATGTCTTCGAGTTCGAACACTTCGTCATAGGGAACGTTGGCCTCGGCGAGCAGCACGTTCATATGGCCCGGCATGCGGCCGGCGACGGGATGGATGGCGTATTTGATCTCGACGCCTTCCTCCTTCAGCATGTCGGCCATTTCGCGCAGCGCGTGCTGCGCCTGGGCGACCGCCATGCCGTAGCCCGGCACGATGATGATCTTGCCGGCGTTCTGCATGATATAGGCGGCGTCCTCGGCCGAGCCCTGTTTGACGTTGCGCGTCTCCTTGCCGCCGGCCGGTCCCGCCACCTCGCCGCCGAAGCCGCCGAGAATGACGGAGATGAAGCTGCGGTTCATCCCCTTGCACATGATGTAGGAAAGGATCGCGCCCGACGAGCCGACGAGCGCGCCGGTGATGATGAGCGCCAGATTGCCGAGCGTGAAGCCGATGCCCGCCGCCGCCCAACCCGAATAGGAATTGAGCATGGAGACGACGACCGGCATGTCGGCGCCGCCGATCGGAATGATCAGCGTCACGCCCAGCACGAGCGAGGCGACGATCAGCAGGAACAGCCAAAAGCCGCTCTGCGTGCCGACGAAGAGCACGGTCAGCGCCACCATCGCGACGCCGAGCATGATGTTCATGGTGTGGCGTTCCGGCAGCAGGATCGGCTTGCCGGTCATGCGTTCGGAGAGCTTCAGGAAGGCGATGATCGATCCGGTGAAGGTGATCGCGCCGATCGCCGCGCCGAGCGACATTTCGACGAGGCTGCCGGCGTGAATCTCGCTCGAGTCGCCGATGCCGAAGGCGCGCGGCGCAAAGAAGGCGCCGCCCGCCACGAGCACCGCGGCGAGGCCGACCAGCGAATGGAAAATGGCGACGAGTTCCGGCATTTTCGTCATCGGCACGCGCTGGGCGATGAAGGCGCCGGCGCCGCCGCCGATGGCGACGCCGATCACGATCATCAGCAAGCCGCCGAAGGACGGGAAATGCGTCAGCAGCGTCGTCGCGACGGCGATCGCCATGCCGATCATGCCGTAACGGTTGCCCTGCCGCGACGTCGCCGGCGACGAGAGGCCGCGCAACGCCAGGATGAACAATACGCCGGAGACGAGATAGAGAAGGGCTGCGATATTCGCGCTCATGGCGTCAGCCCTTCTTCTTATACATGGCGAGCATGCGTTCGGTGACGAGGAAGCCGCCGAAAATGTTCACGCTGGCGAGAATGACCGCGACGAAGCCGAAGGCGTTCGCCCACCATGAGCCCGAAGCCTCGGCGGCGGTCATGCCTTCGACGCCCGCCGCAAGCAACGCGCCGACAATGATCACGGAGGAAATCGCGTTTGTGACCGACATCAGCGGCGTATGCAGCGCCGGCGTCACCGACCAGACGACGTAGTAGCCGACGAAAACCGCCATGGCGAAGATCGCAACGCGGAAGACGAAAGGATCGATGGCGCCGCCGGCCAGCCCGTGCGAGGCGGCCGCTGCGGCGGTATGCGCGAGTTCGTCCGAGTAATGCTGCGCCTGTTCGGCGAGATGGCGGGCGGCCTCGGCCGCCGCCTGCGCCTTCTCAAGCAATTGTTGCGTAGAGTCGGTCATCGCTTAACGCCCCTTTAGTTTGTTCTGCGCGCAGGCGGCTATTTGAAACGTTCGTCGATGACGGCGCCGTCGCGCGTGAGCGCGGTCGCCTTCACCAGTTCGTCGTCCCAATTGATGGCGAGCTGTTTCGTGTCCTTCGAGACGAGCGTCTCGACAAAGGCCAGCAGGTTCTTGGCGTAGAGGCTCGACGCGGTCGACGCCATGCGGCCGGCGAGGTTGAACGCGCCGACGATCTTCACGCCGTTGACGACCACGGTTTCGCCGGGCGTCGTCAGTTCGCAGTTGCCGCCCCGCTCGGCGGCGAGATCGACGATCACCGAGCCGGGCCGCATCGAGCGCACCATCTCCGCCGAGATGAGCTTTGGCGCCGGTCGGCCGGGAATGAGCGCCGTCGTGATGACGACATCCTGCTTGGCGATGTGCGAGGCGACGAGTTCGGCCTGCGCCTTCTGATATTCAGGCGACATTTCCTTGGCGTAGCCGCCGGAGGTCTCGGCCTGTTTGAACTCTTCGTTCTCGACGGCGACGAATTTCGCGCCAAGCGATTCGACCTGCTCCTTCGTCGCCGGCCGAACGTCGGTGGCGGTGACGATCGCGCCCATGCGCCGCGCCGTGGCGATCGCCTGCAGGCCGGCGACGCCGACGCCCATTATAAAAACTTTCGCCGCCGGGACGGTGCCGGCGGCGGTCATCATCATCGGAAAGGACCGGCCATATTCGGCCATCGCGTCGATGACGGCGCGGTAGCCCGCGAGATTGGCTTGGGACGACAGCACGTCCATGGTTTGCGCGCGCGTGATGCGCGGCATGAACTCCATGGCGAAGGCGATCGCGCCGGTCTTGGCGAGTTCGGCGAGCTGACGCCCTGCGCCAAAGGGATCCATGATCGCGATCGTCGCGAGATTGGGTTTGGCGCCCGGGAGCTCGGCCGCCGAGGGGCGCCGCACGCGCAGCGCCACGTCGGCGCCGGTCAGCGTCGCCGCCGCGTCATTGGCGATCGTCGCGCCGGCAGCGGCGTAGTCGCCGTCCGAAAAGCCGGCTGCGGCGCCGGCGCCGGCCTCGACCGCCACGTCGGCGCCGAGCCCGATGAATTTCTTGACGGTCTCAGGCGTGGCCGCGACGCGCGGCTCGGACTGATCCGTTTCAGCCAATACGGCGATGCGCATGACGAACTCCGGTTGCGGAAAAACCGTCGCCGTCAGCGTCGCCGACAGCGGTGGAAATCGGAGAGCGCGGACCTAGCGCGCGACGAAGAAATACAGCGCGAGCAGCGTCACTGCCGTGCCCGCCGCCGCGATCTTCAACAGCAGCAAAAAGGTCTTGTAGGTCTTTACATGCTCGGCCCAGTCGCCGTTCGACTCCACCGGCGTGCGCAAGCTCGCCATCTCGCTCCTCCCGATTCTTGCTTGACGCGTGCGTGAACCCGCACGCGAAGCTCATGCTAAACGAGCGGAAGCCGCAGGGCAACGCCCCACGCCGCGCTAGGACCTGCGTCGCGCCGCCGCGCCGCGAAGCACAGACGAAGTTTGGGATTTTGGACGCTCCGGCGGCGCGCCTTGCGGTGGAGCGGAGGAACATTCGCGCAGCGACGGCGTTCCATCGCACGCCTGCGGCGCGCGGGCCTTACGATGGGCCTCTTCTCAAAAGACATCAAGACGATCGACGAGCTCGCATCAATCGCAAGGCGGCGTAACAAGCGCAAAAAAAGCCCCGGACTTTACTTGTCCGGGGCCTTGTTTCGCTGGAAGAGCGCGGCGCTTAAAAGTCCATGCCGCCCATGCCGCCGCCGGGCATCGCCGGCGCGGCTTCCTTCTTCGGCGCTTCGGTGATCGTCGCCTCGGTGGTGATGATCAGACCGGCGATCGAAGCGGCGTCCTGCAGCGCGGTGCGCACGACCTTGGTCGGGTCGATGATGCCGAGCTTCATCAGATCGCCATACTCGCCCTTCTGCGCGTCGAAGCCGTAGCCGTATTCTCCGGATTCAAGCAGCTTGCCGACCACCACGGCGCCGTCGCCGCCGGCGTTGTCGACGATCTGGCGCGCCGGCGCCTGGATCGCCTTACGGACGATGTCGACGCCCGTCTGCTGATCGGGATTGCCGACCTTGACGCCGCCCAGCGCCTTGATGGCGCGCAGCAACGCCACGCCGCCGCCCGGCGAGACGCCTTCCTCGACCGCCGCGCGGGTGGCGTTGAGGGCGTCGTCGACGCGGTCCTTCTTCTCCTTGACTTCGACTTCGGTCGCGCCGCCGACGCGGATCACCGCGACGCCGCCCGCGAGTTTGGCGAGACGCTCCTGCAGCTTCTCGCGGTCGTAGTCGGAGGTCGTCTCCTCGATCTGGCCCTTGATCTGCGAGATGCGCGCCTCGATGTCCTTCTTCTCGCCGGCGCCGTCGATGATCGTCGTGTTCTCCTTCTCGATGCGCACGCGCTTGGCGCGGCCGAGCATGGCGATCGTGACGGTCTCAAGCTTGATGCCGAGGTCCTCGGCGATCAGCTGGCCGCCGGTCAGGATGGCGATGTCTTCGAGCATCGCCTTGCGGCGGTCGCCGAAGCCCGGCGCCTTGACGGCGGCGATCTTCAGGCCGCCGCGCAGCTTGTTGACGACGAGCGTCGCAAGCGCCTCGCCTTCGACGTCCTCGGCGACGATGAGGAGGGGCTTCCCAGTCTGCACCACGGCTTCAAGGATCGGCAGCAGCGGTTGCAGAGTCGAGAGCTTCTTCTCGTGAATGAGAATGTAGGGATCGTCGAGTTCGGCGATCATCTTCTCGGCGTTGGTGATGAAGTAGGGCGAGAGATAGCCGCGGTCGAACTGCATGCCTTCGACGATGTCGGTCTCGGTCTCGAGGCTCTTCGCCTCCTCGACCGTGATCACGCCCTCATTGCCGACTTTCTGCATCGCCTTGGCGATTTCCTCGCCGATGAAGCTGTCGCCATTGGCCGAAATCGTGCCGACCTGGGCGATCTCGTCGTTCGACGTGACCTTCTTCGAGTGCTGCTTAAGATCGGCGACGATGGCGTCAACGGCGAGATCGACGCCGCGCTTCAGATCCATCGGGTTAAGGCCGGCGGCGACCGCCTTGGCGCCTTCGCGGGCGATCGAAGCGGCGAGAACCGTGGCGGTCGTCGTGCCGTCGCCGGCGATGTCATTCTGCTTCGAGGCGACTTCGCGAACGAGCTGGGCGCCGAGATTTTCGAACTTGTCGGCAAGTTCGATCTCCTTGGCGACGGTGACGCCGTCCTTGCTGATGCGCGGCGCGCCGAAGGACTTCTCGATGACGACGTTGCGGCCCTTGGGGCCGAGGGTCACTTTGACGGCGTTATTGAGGATTTCGACGCCGCGCAGAATGCGGTCGCGGGCGTCGGTGGCGAAACGAACGTCTTTTGCAGCCATTTACAATTCTCCTGAGTGTTGGAAGCGAACGGCGGCGTCGAGTCAGTCGACGATGCCGAGAATGTCGCTTTCCTTCATGATGAGCAGGTCATCGCCGTCGATCTTGACTTCGGTGCCGGACCATTTGCCGAAGAGCACGCGGTCGCCGGACTTGACGTCGAGCGGGTTGAGCTTGCCGTTTTCGTCGCGGGCGCCGGGGCCGACGGAAACCACTTTGCCCTCTTGCGGCTTCTCCTTCGCGGTGTCCGGAATGATGATGCCGCCTTTGGTCTTTTCCTCGCCTTCGAGTCGCTTGACCACGACGCGGTCGTGGAGGGGACGGAACGCCATTGTGAATCTTTCCTTTTCTGGCCTGACGGGGGCGCTGCCCCGCCAAAAAGGGATAATCGAACGCTTGTTGGCGCTCACTCAAGGCGAGTGCCAACAAGCGCCCTGCACATAAGAGGGGCCTGTCGTCCTGTCAAGCAGCAGTTCGCCTTCAGGCCGGGCGGCCGACATGCCTCTTCCAGCGCCCGCGCCGCATTTGGGGCCGAAACGGTTCGGAGACGCGCCAATGAACCAATCCTCATGCGCCCCGCGCCGCCTCCCGCACGATCGGCGTCGAACTTTTCATTTTGGCCCGGCGGCCCTATTGCTGCGCCCTTTCGGAGACGCCGCTTGCCCATAAGCTTCAAACTCGCCGCCCTATCGCCCCGCGCCCTGGGGCTCTCGGCGGCGCTCGCCGCTCTGGCGTTCGATCAGGCGCATAAATTCTGGATGCTCCATATTTTCAACGTCGCCGACCGGCCGCCGATGAGCCTCGCGCCGTTCCTGGACGTCGTCCTCTCCTGGAACTACGGCGTCTCCTATTCACTGTTTCCGGCCCATGAAACCATGGCGCGTCTCGCCCTGCTCGCGCTGCAGAGCGCGATCATCGCCGGTCTGGCGATCTGGATGGTCCGCACGCCGAGCCGGGCGACGGCGACGGCGCTCGGGCTCATCATCGGCGGCGCGCTCGGCAACGCCGCCGACCGGATCGCGCGCGGCGCCGTCGCCGATTTCTTCTATCTCCACACCAGCCTGCCGGTGGGACCGCTCGCCAATTACGTGTTCAATCTGGCCGACGTGTTCATCACGGCGGGGGTCGCGGTGCTGATCATCGAAGGTTTCTTTCTGCCCCAGGAGCGGCGCGCAGAGAGTTAGGCTCCGGACCCATAAAGGTTCTCAACGGCTGGCGTTCGTGATTCATTGCTTCCGACAGGAGGCGGCTCATGATTCGCGATTTGTTTTGGCTGACCGATGCTCAGTTCGCACGGCTGGAAGCG
>Ga0194119_10003149_pt1 | contig 26829 bp, 21 predicted proteins | sample TA2MahC100mmetaG_FD_148620 | JGI IMG/M metagenome (GOLD analysis project Ga0194119, IMG submission 148620) | Freshwater microbial communities from Lake Tanganyika, Tanzania - TA2015018 Mahale Deep Cast 100m | ecosystem: Environmental > Aquatic > Freshwater > Lake | place: Tanzania: Lake...
GGCGCACATCCTCGCTGAACGCAAGATCCGTGTGCCCCTCGATCGTGATGCGGTTGCTGTCGTAGATCCAGCAGAGGTTGCCGAGCTTGAGGTGGCCGGCGAGCGATGCCGCCTCGGCGCTCACGCCTTCCATCAGGCAGCCATCGCCGCAGATCGCCCACACGCGGTGCGCGATGAGTTCGAACTCGGGACGGTTGTATCGGCTCGCCATCCAGCGCTCGGCCATCGCCATGCCCACGCTCGTCGCGATACCTTGGCCCAGCGGCCCGGTCGTGACCTCGACACCGCTCGTCATCCCAAACTCGGGGTGACCCGGGGTCCGGCTGCCGAGCTGGCGGAACGCCTTGATCTGGTCCAGCGAAACCGCTTCGTCGCCGGTCGGCTGCCCGTGGCGATCGAGTTGCTTCACGCCTGCCAGGTGCAGGAGCGCATACAGCAGCATCGAGGCGTGACCGTTCGAAAGCACGAATCGATCCCGATTGACCCAGTCCGGGCGATCGGGGTCGAAGGTGAGTTCGTCCTGGAAGAGCGCCCAGCCGACCGGTGCCAGGCCCATTGGCGCACCGGGGTGGCCGGACTTGGCCTTTTGAACCCCGTCCATGGACAGCGTGCGGATCGTGTTGATCGCAAGGGCATCGATGGCGGGGACCGAGGCGGGCGTGCCGGCCTGGACGGAGTCGAGCAGCGTGGAGGTCATCATGGTGGTCATGGTGCACTGTACGCCGGGCGGCGCTGTTGACGCATGACACGGGCAAGCGTCTACTGCTGGAATGAGTCGCCTGAAGACGATGGCTGTCACGAGCCCGAAAGCCTGGGTGACCATGACGGCCCCAGTCCGGCTCGAGATGCTTGAGGCGCTGCGACTGCTGGGGCCGTGTGCGATTGCGGACATCGCCACGATGCTGGATCGGCCTGCTGATGCGCTCTATCGCCACATGGACAAGCTCGTTCGGCTCGGAGCGGTGCGCGAGCTCGAGCAGCGCAAGGCCGGGCCAAGGCTCGAGCGCACCTACGATGTCGTCGCCGACTACATCTATCCCGGGTTTCGCGATGGGGGCAGCAAGGCTGCGAACCAGGCGTACAACCACACCGTGAAGGTGATCTGCAAGATCGCCAGCCGTGCCAGTCGCGATGCGGCAGCCAGCGGCCAGCTCAAGTTCAGCGCCGAGGCGCGTACGCTGGCGGCGCTTGTGCATCACGGGTGGCTCACGCCGACGGAATTCGTGCGGGCGCGTGAGCTGCTCATGGAACTGCAGGCGCTCCTGGGTGCCGGGCGCCGGCGGCCCGATGCGCGGCTCTACGTCATCGCCTCGATGCTCCTGCCAGTGGTGCGCAAGCGTGGTGCGCGTCGTGCGCGCGTCAGTGGTGCGATCCCAGCGACCACATCGACATCCGGTGCCGATGCATCACGCGAGCGAGCTGGGCGTTCGTCGCGCAAGCCGCGATCGGAAAGCGCCCGTCGGGAGCGGTGATCGGCACAGGTTGCGCCCCATGGGCGCGCTCAGCGCGCTTCTCCTCCTCGTCTGCTCCGACATCTTCATGACATGGGCGTGGTACGGCCCATTGAAAAGGGTCGCGTGGACGCTGCCGGTCGCGATCGGGTTGTCGTGGCTGATTGCACTGCCTGAATGTGCGCTGCAGGCCCCAGCAAACCGCCTCGGTCATGTCTCGCAGGGTGGTCCATTCACCGCGCCGCAGCTGAAGATCCTGCAGGGCGCGATCACGCTCGTCGTCTTCGTGGGCTTCTTCATCGTCGTGCTGAAGGAGAAGCCGCGCGCCAACGACCCCCTCGCGTTCGCGCTCATCCTCGCAGGCGTGGTCGTCTCGATGCTCGGCCGCAACGGCACGCCCGCGGTTCGGGGATGAGGGGTCAGCGACAGCGCAGGATGCCGTCGCGATCGATCGTCCAGATGCCTTGGTCATCGATCCACAGCGAGTCGAGTGCTGCATCCGAGACGCGGATGGCCAGCCGTTGATCCAGCGATGCCGCGTCGAGCACCCTGAGCGTCCCATCGGCACCGCCGGCGATCACGCGAGTCCCTGCCGCATCGACGGCGAGGGAAGCCGCGCGGCTCCGCTGTGAACGAGTGCTGGCCGTAACCGTTCCGTCCGCACTCAGTCGACAGATGAGACCGTCGCGCCCACCGGCCAGGATCACTCCCTCAGGGCCGGCCCCGACGGCAGCGCACTGCTGGGCCAACGGGCTGGTCCACGCCACGGTTCCATCCGACAAGCGGATCGCTGCGCACCCATGCACGCGAGATGCAACCAGCAGCAGTCCAAGGTCATCCTGCATGGCAAGCATGGGAATGCCTGCGACCTCTGCAGCATCATCGCTGATGAGTTCGGTGCTTTCCCAGAGCGTGGAACCGTTCGTGGCATCGATGCAGAGGATCGTGCCGTCGTGGCGCAGCGCACACAGGCGATCGTGCCGTGGATTCGTCGCAAGTAGCGCGAAACGGCCCAATTCGGGAGCCCATCCGAGGGCAGTCCCATCGGTGCGCCGTCCATCGATGGTTCCCTCGGCTGTGATCCACGCTGACCATGACGCAGCGTTTGTAACGCGCCTGCGGGGCGTGGGAGTTCCGATCCAGCGGTCGATGGAGTCGGTCGCCTGCAGACGAAGCCCGCCCTGGCTGCCGATCCACAAGCCATCACTCGAGCGAAGGAGCGACCAGACTATGTCGGGGCTGCCGGGGATCGCCATTGATGACCCTGACTCGAGGTCCCATGCCACCAGCAGACCATCCGCACCGGCGGTGAGCACGCGCCGCTCCCCGAGTTCGGTGATCGACCAGATGTTGTCGTGATGGAGGCGGCCGGTCCATCGCGGCTGCGCCGAGCCGGGGTCGTATCGACGCACGGATCGATCCCATCCGGCGACGATCATGGCCATTCCATCGACCGATGACCATGCGGCCGATTGACGCGAAGCCGGACAGGACAGCGACTGGACGGTCCTGCCATTGTTTGGATCCACCACGCTGGCTCCGAGATGTCCTGCTACGAGCAGCGTGCCATCCGTACGAAGCCGCGTCGCACGCACCGCGCCGATGCCAAGATCGATGGCGGTTGAGAGCGGGTGCCCATCGATCGTCCATCGTTGGGCGTGCGTGTTCAGGATGACCAGCGATCCATCCTTGAGGAAGATCGGCACGCTACCGGCCCCATTCGGCTGTGTCGGCCACGTCCGATGGACAGAGCCGGTGCGTGCATCGACCACAGAGACGCCCTCGGTCACGTGACAGCAAGCGATCCATGCGCCATCAGGCGAGATGGCTACGCCATTGGTCGTGGCGAGGGCCAACGGCACGACCCATGTGAGTGTCGTGCCATCCCTCCGCGCGAGGAACGACACGGCACCGCCGGTCGGGCTCACATCGGCGACGGAACCAACCATCCACGATCCATCGGGCCCAGCGGCCAGGGCATACCAGTCACCTCGCGCCATCTCGCGCCCGCGCAGTGACGCGACGCGACGGAGCAGGTCCGCTTCGACGGATCGATCATCAACCAGCGCCGCCAGCGCCCGATCGAGCGCAAGTTGATCGGTGGCATCGACCGCGCTGGACGCGGCACTGAGGTTGGCGAGGCGGGCCTGTTCGCGAGCGTGCATGGCGGATCGTGCCGAAATGGTCGCTGCCACGATCAGTGTCACGGCGATGCTTGCCGCGATCGACCATGCCTTCCAGTGCCGCCGGACGGACCGCACCAGTCGCTCTGCAGGATGCTGCTCGTCGATCAGTACCGGCCTGCCGGCGAGGTGGTCCCTCAGGTCTCGCGCCAGGAGATCCATGCTCGAGTATCGCTGCGATGGGTCAGCATGGACGGCCTTGGCGACGATGCGATCCAGGTCGCCCTTCAATCGCCGATCCAGGACGCCAAGCCGCGGCACAGGGTCCATGTCGATGGAGCGCAGGGCCTGTGCGATGGAACGACCTTCGAGCTGCCGCATCGGCCGACCAGCCAGCGTGCCGAACAGGATCGTGCCCAGCCCGAAGACGTCCGAGCGGACATCGGCCACCGCACCGGGAGCGAGGCACTCGGGAGCCATCGACACGAGGCTGCCCACGATGCGATCCCCGAGCAAGGCCACAGATCGCTCATTTGCCGGGCCATCACGCCGTGCGAGCCCGAAGTCGATGATCCGGATGGTGCCGTCCTTCGCCAGCAACACATTGTCGGCCTTGAGGTCGCGGTGGATGATCGCCTTCGCGTGGGCGTGCGCCAGGGCGTCTGCGACCGATGCCATGAGTGCCACCCGAGCCTCGATCGTCCAACCATCGGTTGCCGAGGGCCCGAGCGGCCGCGCATCCTTAACCAGCTCCATCGCCATCCATGGTCGATGTGACCGCGCATGCTGCCAGACGCCGACTGCGTAGAGCCGGGCAATCCCGGGATGCTCGAGCTGCGCCAGCATCGATGCCTCCCGGCGCTGCTGGAATGCCTCCGCGTGCGAGCAGGGCCACAGCAGCTTCAGTGCCACCTCTCGGTCAGGTGTCCGTTGCCGCGCCCGGTACACCTGTCCGCTCGCACCTTCGCCGATCAGCTCAAGCAGGTCGAAGCCGTCGATCAACGTGCCTGTCTCCACGCGAGGGAGTTCGTAGTCCTGCGCCGGGCGCGGTGTGCTGTCGGCTTCGAGTACCGCATGGGATCGCAGCATGTCGCTCGCAGCGTCGAACACCGAGGGCGCGAAGTGGCGACGGGCCTCGTCCTCGCGCCCCTCGTGAAGCAGGATGAAGCACTCGTGGATCGTCTCGAGCGGCGGTGCGGGTGGTTGTTCCTTCGGTTCCATGCAGTTCCAGTCCGACGATACCGTGCCGAAAGGCTGCCCCATCCCTCCGAGCGTGTCGCTTGGGATCGGTCGCGACAGGAGCCGTGCAGCCGTCGCATCAGGAGCATCGATTGGACGGTTTCACGCCACCTGAAGCCCGCCGCGCCTTGGTCGAGGACCTGCTGCGTCGCCATCATCAGGGTGATCAGGGGGCGCTCGAGGCGCTTTGGCGCGAGATCTACGCCGAGGTCCATCGCATGGCTCGATCGATGCTCGCTCGTGAGGGGCCTCGACGCCCCATTGATACGACGGTCCTGGTCCACGAGCTCTACCTGAAGATGGGAGGCGCATCGTTCGAGAATCGTGCGCATCTCTTTGGTTCGCTGGTTCGGATGATGGGGCAGGTGGTCACGGATGCGGCACGCCGCCGCAATCGAAGCCGACGGCGCGAGGAAGCGGTCGCCGTGGCGGCCGACGAGCTGACGCTGGATCCGGCGCCGCTGGGAATCTCAGGAGATCAAAGTGGTCAGGCGGGGGCATCGGCGATCAAGGCGCTCGATCGGCTTGATGTGTTGGCGCCGCGGCCTGCAGCCGTGGCTTGGTTGCGTTTCGTGGGCGGGCTGTCGGTCGAACAGGTGGCGGCCTGCCTTGCAGTCTCGGAGCGCACAGTGAAGAGTGACTGGGCGTTCGCACGAGCGTGGCTGCATCGCGAACTCATGTCCGAGGGGCTTCGACCGCGATCGCTGCGGTCAGAAGGAGAGCACGATGAAGGTTGATCTCATCCAATCCGATTGCGTGGTTGCCAATCATGCGCGTTGGCGAGTCGTCCATGAGTTGTTCGAGCGACTGCGCCACGCTCCGCGAAACATGTGGCATGCGGAGCTCAATGCCGTCGCGCCGGGCGACCCGGCGTTGGCGTACGAGGTCTTGTCGCTGCTGGTGGCCGACGAGTCCGTTGAGGAATCGCAAGTCGAGTCGTGACAGAAGTTTAAGATTTTTGCCCCTCGCCCGGCGTGGTGTCGCTTGTGCTATAGCGGCGCGTGCGGACGCGCAGCGTTTTGGCACCCAGGAGAAAGACCATGTCGTTGAGCCCTTCCGTTGGTGCGCGTTCGCGCGTGTTGGCCGTTCTTACCGCCTTGTTTGCCGTTGCCTCGGCCCACGCCCAGTGTCCAAGCGTAATCCGTGTCCCTGAAGACGCGGCGAGCATCAATGCGGCAGTCGCGCAGGTCTGCGCTGGCACGACAGCGGAAATCGTTGTGGGATCGGGGTCGTGGACAGCCCATGTGACGCCCGCTGCCGGAGCATCCATCGTGGTACGGGGCACGGATCGAGCCAACACGATCATCTTGCCCGGCGGCAACAACGGTCGGTTCACAACGGTGCCTTACGGATCGGCCGTGCGCTTCGTCGACGCGACTCTTCGCAACGGGGGGGCCAACTATGAGTTCTGGGTGTCACTCGAGCGCTGCGACGTCGTGCAGTGTGCCGGGATCTTCTTTCCCGAGTCGGCATCGGTACTGGATACGCAGTTCATCGACTGCTCGTCGAGCACGCCGTACGGCATCCTGTACCTGCAGGCTGATACCACGGTGGCTCGATGCTCCTTCATCCGCTGCACCCGTGCGCTGCAGGTCTGGGGTGATGGCGGTGGCAATGGCCATCTCATTCAGGACTGCACCTTCCAAGCCTGCAACGATGCCCACATCATCGTGAGCACCTCGTGCTGTTCCTACGGAGCGAATCGCGCGCGCATCGAACGCTGCACCTTTGACGACACGACCGGTGGCTCCGGTGCCGCCATCATCTTCGATGCCTTCCAGGCCGCAGGAGCCCAGACTCCGGTGCTCGACATCGTGGACTGCGTTTTCCGCGGCATCGGGCAGGGAACCAGCAACTCCGCCGGTGGCGCCGTTCGCATCGGCGACCGCGACTACACCGGTCCGATGTCATCCACCACGATCACGGGCAGTTCCTTCATCGGCTGCCGCGCAGGCATCGGTGGCGCCATCTACGTTCGCAAGAACCAGCCAGTTGCGCTGTCAGGCTGCACCTTCACCGGCAACTCCGCCACCGCCGGTCCCGGTGGGGCTCTTGCGCAGGAGTTCGGCGGGTTCAGCCAGCAGCTGACGGCCTCAAACTGCTCGTTCGTGGGCAACACGGCATCAGGAGATGGGGGCGCCCTGAAGATCTCTGGTTGGTCTGGTACCGCGACCCTGACCAATTGCAACTTCCAGTCCAATGTGTCGCAGGGTGGATACGGGGGGGCAGTCAATGTCGATCGCACTCAGATCACCCTCTCAAACTGCCAATTCACTGGCAACAGGGCATCCGCTCCATTATCACAGGGCGGTGGTTTTCACCAGAGCCTGGGCAGCGTGAGCATGAATCAGTGCGGGTTCGTCGGCAATGCGGCCAATCACGTCGGTGGCGCTGTGAATATCTACTACGACTGCACTGCAGAGGTATCGGCGTGCACGTTTTCGGACAACACCGCGCAGTTCGGTGGCGCAGTCCGGGTCAGTGGGGCTGAAGCGAGCTGTGTCATTGAGAACAGCGTGTTCCAGCGCAATCTCGGTACCACCGTGGACTCAGTGGTGAAGGAGAGCCAGACCACGGTCTCCTCGTCGTCCGTGTGCGGCGCCAATGGGATGGCATTCTCGGGCAGCGTCACCGACGCTGGCGGCAACTGTGTCGTCGAGTCGTGCGCGGACACCGATGGCAATGACATCCCCGATGCCTGCCAAGTGGTCAGCGTGCCGGGTGACTACGGGACGATCCAGCAAGCGATCGATGCAACGCCCAAGGGCGATTTCCGAATCGTGTCTGTGGGGCCCGGGACCTATGCCGGCCCGATCCAGTTCAACGGCAAGGCCGTGTTGGTCCGTGGGGCAGGAGCCGGCACGACCATCCTGCAGGGCACGGGAGGTGCACGATCGTCAGTGGTTCGATTCACCGGCGGCGAACCAGCGACTGCAGGAATCGAAGGCATGACGGTGCGTGGCGGCCTTTCAGGTACGCCGTTTCCTGGCAATCCCTCGGTGCTCGTGGGTGGTGGCGTGTTCGGCTTCAACTCGGCGGCATCCATCCGCGATTGCATCGTCGAGCAGAACGCCTCGGGCTTCGGCGGCGGCGCGTACTTGTGGCAATGTTCTGCGCAGGTCGAGCGGACGATCTTCCGAAACAACAGTGCATCGGCCGATGGCGGGGGCCTGCAGTCGTTCGGTGGATCGCTCTTCATGGTCGACTCAGCGCTGCTGAACAACTACGCCAACAGTCGTGGTGGCGCCTTGCACCTGGTCTTGGGCTTTCCTGTCCTCACTCGGGTCGCGGTGACCAACAACGTCTCGAACAACGTGGCTGGTGGCGTGTCTTGGGTTGCCCAGGGTACAGATCCTTCGCGCTTGCTGCTCGATGACTGTGAGATCACCGGCAACGTTGCCAACATCGCCGAGGGCGGCATTGGATGCGTCGATGATGGCGGCGGAGCCACGTTGGAGCTCCGTGGCACCCGTGTCTGCACCAATCTTCCGCGACCCAATGTCGCAGGTCTCTACATCGCCGATGCAGCGAGCGAGGTCTGCGACTGCATCGCTGACGTCACGCTCGATGGCCTGGTCAATGGGGTCGATTTGGCCGCACTGCTGAGCTCATGGGGCTCTGACGGTGGCCCGACGCCACGGGCCGACTGCAACCGGGACGGCATCGTGAATGGTTCTGACCTTGGCATCGTCCTTGGTGCTTGGGGCACATGCAGCGAGTGATGGCCTGAGAGTCATGTGCCCAGCAACAGCACGACGGTTGCATCTTCCCCCTCGGGAGGCATGCCGGTGACCACCGGTCTTGGAGGGTCGTAGGGCTGCTGGGGGTTGGCGATCGAGTTGTCGAAACCGAAGGTTGCCCGGACGATGTCACCGTCGCCAAGTTGGAGCGGCGTCTTCAACAGAAGCGGTTGGATGAACGCCATGCGCAGGTCCGGCACGGACAGCAGGGGGCGCACGGCCCCGGTCGGACCGACCGCATCGATGGCGACCGATCGGAGGAACGCGCCTCCCTTGACGATCGCTCCCACCAAGTGAGGCGAACCATGGGTTGCATGATCCAGCACCCTCTCCTCGCAAGCACCGGGAGCGAGTTCGAGCCCAGAGGGCATCAAGGCGACCGCATGAATCGTGCGTGAGTCGCTCGCCCTTGCTGGAATCAGCTGGATTGTGGGTCGTACCGGCATCGCGCGGCCTGCCGGCTCCGCCGCCACCTCGATGGCAAGGTCGCCGGGGGGCAGGTCCATGGCCCAACCATCCGGCAGCATGAACGATGGCATGGTCCGCGTCAGGGCGCCAAGGGCACCACTGGGCACGGCTCCCGCATTGCCCATGCACTGCAGCGGTTCATCGGGGGCGGTCTCGATCATGCGAAGCAGGCGTGCAGGATCCGCTGCGAAGGAGAGCATTCGGATCGGCGTGCCCGGTTCGGGCTGCCAGGAGATCCCACGGATACGGTTCGGCGCTCCGACTTCGATCGGGATCAGCATCGTCCGGACTTGCATGCCGCCGCGTTCCGGCACGGTCCAGGAGCCCCGACCCACAAGGCGATGCTCGGACTTCACTGCGGTCTGCGGCAGTGGCGTGAGGTCGGCGAATGCCTTGGCGGTTTCCTCGCGCGTGGAGAGAGCCTGGACAAGCAGTGCCCTCTCGTCCGGTGTCAGGCCATGCTCACCCGACAACGGTCCGGCGTGGGAGTGCGAGATCGACGGCGGCATGGTGCGATCAAGAAGCAAGGCGCGCGAGAGTCCGCGATGCCGCAGGACGCCCGCCGGTGTCGAAAGGTCAACGATGGTGGGGCCTCTGGCGGCGTGACAGGACACGCAGGTGCGGGACCAAAGTGCACTGAGCGATGACTCGGCTGCTCCGACGCCGAGGGCGACCAAGATCGAGGCCGCGATCGTTCCCATCAGAGGTGGTTCGGTGCGATCAGCCCGTCCAGTTGGCAAGCAGGATGCCGAGGTCACCGCCGCCAACAGAGCCGCTCTGGTCCAAGTCAGCCGGGCCAGATGTTCCCCACGCTCCCAGCAGGATGCCAAGGTCCGCGCCGTCGACACGACCATTGCTGTCCAAATCACCTGGGATGGCTGGCGCATTCACGATGATGGTGCCCGTCTGGACGAAACAGTGTGGAATGCAGAAGTAAGGGATCGAGGTTCCTGCGGCACTCGCGGGAACGGTCCAGACGAAGTTCTGCGCCGAGCTGGTCAGCGGAGCGTTGAAGAGGGTGCCGTTGGTGCACCCTGAGCCGCTAGTCACGGAGTGATTGCCGCCCGTCCATTTCCACCTGATGGTGTCGCCTGGGTTGACGGTCACGACAGAGGGTGAGAAGGTGAGGTTGACCTGTTGCACGAGGACTTCGACGGCGAGAGCGGGGGTTGCAGCGGTGAGAGCGATGATGGCGGAGGTGATGCGCATGGGTGTGCCTTTGAAACAAACCTATCGCGCGTTCAGGCCCGCTGGATGCGCCGGGTCATGAATTGGCCGAACATCGGCGGTTCCCGGACTCCAAAGCCCTGACCCGCGCCCGTGGCGCTCAATGGGGCTGCGCCAGCGCCTCGATGGCCTCCCGCATGGGCATCGACGGGATCGCGCCGGCGACGGTGGCGGCAAGCGCGCCAGCGGCGTTGGCTCGGGTCAGCGCACCGGTCCAGGGCATGCCCTCGCTGCGCAGGGCAGCGAGCGCGCCCACGAACGCATCGCCGCAGCCGACCGTATCGATGGCCTCGACCGCGATCGCGCTCCCGCGCACGATCGCACCGTCCACGCGTGCGATCCAGCCCGCCGCACCCAACGTGACGACGATGTCCAGCACCGGCCACCGTCGCGCAAGCCGATCGACCGCAGCTTGCGGCTCATCGATCCCGCTCAGTGCCGCGAGCTCGTGTTCATTGACGAGAAGGCACGACAGGGTGCCAAGATCGATCGCACACACGGCCTCGCCCATCGGTGCGGCGTTCAGCCATGTCTTCAACCCGCGCTCATGCGCCCTTGCCACCGCGTGACCGAGACCGCTGCACTCGTTCTGCATGATGAGCAACTCCCCGCGCGCTGCACCAGCAAGGAACACATCGATGTCCGCATCGCCGATCCGGCCATTCGCCTCGGGCGCGATGACGATCGAGTTCATCCCGTGATCGTCCACCATGACGGCAGCGAAGCCGGCGACTGCATCCGTCGTTGCGATGTGCGCAGTATCTACACCAGCAGCGGCAAGGTCCCGCACGATGAACTCGCCCTCGCTGCCTGTGCGCCCGAGCATGCGGACACGCGCACCGCAGCGTGCCGCCGCAACCGCTTGGTTCGCGCCCTTGCCGCCTGCGTGCACCGTCGCCGTGGATGCCGTGATGGTCGAACCCGATGCGGGGAGTGACTTGACCCGCAGCACCCGATCGACCATCAGCGATCCGATGACATGGAGCGTTGAGCTCATGCGCTCAGGCTAGCGTCAGGGCGACGAGGGATCGCCGTCCGTCGTTCCCATTGGCCCATGCATGAGTCGCGGTTAGCCTGCGCGTATGCCCATCCCCGCCGTTGCCGCCGTGCTCCTGCTCCTGGTGCGATCGACCGACGACCCATCTGCCCCCCGCTCGATGCCGGCGCAGTCCAACGCACAGGACTCGTCATCCGCCTCGTCGGCTCGACCAAATCCAAGCATCCCCGGACTCTCCAAGCCAGCCACGATCACCTTCGATGCGGTCGATGTACCCACGATCGTCGCGGCCACCGAAGCCGATGCAGCACGCGCCCTCGGGTTTGCCCATGCGACCGATCGATTTGCGCAGATGGACATGATGCGCCGCTTTTCCGCAGGGGAGACCGCCGAGCTGCTTGGCGAGAAGGCGGTATCGGCCGACCGTGAGCGTCGCGCGCTCCGTGGCCGCGAGATGGCGCGAGCCTGCGTGGAACGCCTCGATGCCCGCAAGCGCGACATCCTCAATGCGTATGTCCAGGGCGTCAATGCAGGCATCGAAGCTCTCCCCGCCGTGCCGCTTGAGCACATGCTGCTGGGCATCACTCCGGCGCCGTGGAAGCCCGAGGACTGCGCGCTCGTCTACCTGTCGATGTTCCACTCGCTTTCACGCACTGGACGAGCCGATGCGCTCTACGCCGAGGCGCTTGAGCGTCTGCCTGCCCCCGTCTGTGACTTCATCGGTTCGCCGCTGTCGCGCTTGGACTGCCCTGTGCTCTCCGAGACGGCGCCGCCTGTGCTGCCGGCGATCCCGGGCGCCGAGGTGATCGATCTCCGGAGCATCGAGCGCGCAATGATCGAACCAGCGGCGAAGCCCGACAAGGGGGAGCCCAAGAAGCAGAACAACGACAGGAAGAAGTCCAAGCGCCAGTCGACCACGCCGGTCTCATTGCATGGCTGGACCGATGCGCTTGCGGGGCTTTGGGACGAGCGCGCAGCGATGGCAGGCAGCAACGGCTGGGTTGTCGCCGGTTCACGCACGAAGGACGGCCGCGCGATCCTGGCGAACGATCCGCACCTGATGATCACCGCGCCGATCCTCTGGTACCGGTGCAGGATGGAGTGGCCCGGTGCCGAATGGACCGGCCTGTCCATTCCCGGCGTACCGGGCATCGTGATCGGCGGGAACGGCCATGTCGCCGTCGGCTTCACGAATACGACCGGTGACTTCGAGGACATCGCGCTGATCGACATCGATCCGAAGGACCCGGAACGCTATCTGGTGCCGGGCGGCGGGAGCGAAGCCTTCGGCACCGTGGAACACACCATCCTCGTCCGTGGCAAGGATCCCGAACGCATCGTGCAGCGCACCACGCGATGGGGAACGGTGACCGGTGAGATGCGCTGTACCGATGGCGTGACTCGACCCTTCGTCACGCAGTGGATCGGTGCGCGTCCCGATGCAATCAACTTCGAGATCCTCGACATGGTGCGCATGCGCACGGTCAGCGAGGCGGTAGACCTGCTATCCAACTGGTACGGGCCAAGCCAGAACGCCATGCTCGCCGATCGTGCCGGTGACATCGCTTGGGTGGTCACGGGCTGGATCCCCGATCGTCGCGGGCACGACCCGCGTCGTCCATGGCGGCCATCCATCGATGGCGATCCATGGCAGGGGCCGATCAAGCCCGCGCTTCGTCCCAAGCTGGTCCGTCCACCTTCCGGTGTGATCGTGACGGCCAACCACCGCACGGTCCCGATGGAGCAGTGTGCCGTGATGGGGTACTACTGGGCCAATCCCGAGCGCGGACATCGAATCCACGAGCTTCTAGCGCAGGGCGAGCCGCTGGATGAATCGCGCATGCTCGACATCCAGCTCGACACGGAACTGAAGGGGCTGGAGCCCTATCGCGCGATGGCGCTGGCTGCCCTCGATGGTGCAACCGATCCGGTCCTGATTGCCCAACGCGAGTCGATTGCGGCATGGAACGGACGCGCCGATGCAGACCAGCCTGCCGTGGCGATGCTCTCGGCACTGCAGCGGTCGATCGAGCGCCGTTTCGCGGCCATGCTGACGGCGTGGATCCGGGCGAAGTCCGGCGAACCCCTACCGGGCCTGGAAATCAGATCCGTGCATGACGAGCCCTGGCTCCGTGTGCTTGAGACACGGCCCGCGAACTGGCTCCCGTCGGGCTACACCGACTGGAACGACTTTCTCCGGGCCGCACTCGCCGAAGCTGCCTCCAAGGAGCCCGGCATCGAGCCATGGGGCGAGCGCAATCGTGCCCGGTTCGCAAGCCCCGTTGCCGATGCCGTCCCTGCCTTCATGAAGGCAACCGTCACGCTCGATGATGGACCGCAGCCCGGTCATTTCCGTGCGGTGCGTGTTCAGACGCCACGAGCGGCAGCGAGTGCGCGGTACATCGTGAGCCCAGGGCGCGAAGCCGATGGCATCCTCGAAACGCCTGGGGGACAATCGGGTGATCCGCGCTCGCCGCACTACCGAAGCTTGCATCAAGCCTGGCGCAATGGCGAGCAGACGCCGCTGCTGCCCGGACCCGCGACGCGGTCGATCGTGCTCGATGCACCAAGGTGATGTCTGCGGGGTTGGCGTCCTTTGTGCATTCAACACTGGACCTCCTCGGGTCCATGAGCACGATCGAGGGGTCGGCGAGCTGTTTGCGCGACAATGTTGACCTCAAGTTGCAACAGGAGACCGAACATGACACCGATTCGCGGCCTCGTCGGGACGGTCCTCACCACCGTCGCCGGAGTGTTCGCTGTTGGCTTGGCGCCAGCGCACGCGCAAGTCGGCCCTCGCCGCTCTCGCCGGTGAAGCGGTTGCTTGAGTAGGGTGCGGACCTCAAGTTCGATCCATTCAGCGTGCTGGTGCGTTTCGACATTGCGGCTGACCCGGTGGCCATCGAACGAACCATCGCGATGGTTGGTGGTCGGGTCCTCGAGGTCTACGACCTTGTGCCGGGCCTCATGCTTCTGGAGATCGGTGTTCTGGTCGACCGCGCGCTGGCGGCCCTCAACCAAGCGAAGTGCATGCGTTATGCGGAGCCGGACTGGAGCTGCAAGGCCTCGAGCGCGCCCAACGATCCGAGCTTGGGCAACCTGTGGGGGATGCGCAACATCGGCCAGACCGTCAACAGCACTGGATCCTCGGCATGGACTGCTTGGGTCCAGGTCAACATCAACTGACCCCGTCGCCGACGGACTTGATGGACGGCCTGTTCAGTGGGTTGCACGCAGGCTACGAGGTTGAGCGCCTCGCACGAGCAGTCAGTTGCGACGGCGGCGCATGCCCACACCCGTCGCCAGTGCCACCAGCGCCAGGGCGCTGGGGGCCGGCACGTGGTTGAACGCCATGGTGATGGTGCCGCCGCCGTTGGCGAACGTGTTGCCGCTCATGCGCACGAGCAGGGTTCGTCCCTCGAACTGCAGGTCTTCCTGCGTGAAGCCATCCACGCGCAGCTCCGCGCAGGCGTCATCGCCCAGAACTGGCGACGTCTACATCATCCATGTCCGGGTGAGCCTCGTCGGACTCAATCGAGTCTTGCCACTCGTCGAGCAGGAAGTCAAGCTTGGCCAGCCCGAGCAATGCGAGTCCGCAGAAGATCGGCATCGGCGAGACGCGTGCGATCATGTACCCCTCGAAGATCGACCCAACCAGATACATGATGATCATGGCCACAAACAGGTCGACGAACGGATGTACCTCCGGAACGCTGTTCGTCCTCCTGATGAGCCTGACGCATCGTGACAGTGACCAGGCTGCGAAGGCCACCAGGAGTGCAGCGGCCAGAATTCCATACGACGCAGCCGCATACAGCAAGCTGTTCTCGCTCTTTTCCGAGGCTCCGGTTCCCACCCCGAGCAGGGGTGATGACACGAATTGGCCCAAGAGGATGCCCCACGCCTGCTGCCGAGTGTTGTCGCCGGACAGGAGTCGTGCGAAAGGGATGTCGATTCCCAGAGCATCTACAAGGAGATTGAGGACGACCATCGCGAGCAGCATTGCCGGCACCACGATCACGATCCGCCCGAAGCGTCGAATCGAAATCACGCCGACTCCAATCATCAGTAGAAGGAGCCCAGTCCTGCTGCCTGCCGCTGCGATGATTGCGATGCCAGTGATGGCGATCACGATCCAGAGCAGCCGAGCCGCCAGCGATCCGAAGTAGATCAGCCAGATTGCGCAGAGCACTTGGAACGCCGATAGACAGGCCATGAACTGGGGATTGGCCCCGACGCCGACGAAGCGATTGGTGTTTCCGATGAACGCTTTGGACGGGTTGACGAACAGCTGTACGCACGCGGCTGCGAGCGGCAGGAGTGCGGACAATGCGACCAGGCGTGGGAGAACGTCAAGATCCTCCCATGCATCGATTCTGCGCCCAGCGACCAGCATCACCGCGCCAAAGGTCAGCAGTGCGAGGAGGACCGACAGGATCGAGTCAGGAACCCCGGCATGGATCGCCCTCATGAGACCAATGAAGATGCCGATGAGCATCAGGAAGAGCAGTGCCCGCACGGCACCACCGACGCTTGAGGGGGGAACCAGCAGCCAGCCCGCCGCGAATGTGCCGAGGGCGACCCCCGCAAACACCGTATTGCGCTGTTCTTGGAGCGGGTAGAGCCATTGGATCCACGGCGCCCCGCGGTAATCGGTGGCCACGCCGATGCTCGACATGAACAACATGCCCAGCAGCCCCAGCATGGACCACCGCGAGTTGATGGCCGTTGCCAGCATGATGAGAAGTCCTAGGACCACTCCGAGGATCAGATACGTCGCATTGAGACCGGTCATGGCCGGCAGGCCTCGTCAATGAGCCCGGGGAGTGCTTCCCATGACTCGGCGTTCGATGATCCGGGATCGCTCCAGAGCAGCCCCTCTCGGATGCCTCGGGTTGCCAGCAGCTGGAACGCACCGAGAATGTATTCGCGGTCCGATGTGATCCGCTCACCGCCTACGGTCCGCGACTGGATGCCCTCAATCCACGGGCTGAATCGTTCCGGCGGCGTTCCGCCGAACGATCGGCACATCCTGTCGAGCATGATGCGGTGGTGCTCCAGTGCAGCCTGTGTCGGCGGCAGTCCACGCGCGGCAGCCCACGCTGGAGGGAAGGGGTAGACGTTCGGCGCTTGCATCGGCGAGTGCGACCTGTGAATGGTCTTGAGCCATGGATTTCGCGGGTCCACGTCGAATCGATCGTCCAACCCATCGAAGGAACTGGAAAGGACGTAGTTCGACCACAAGCACGATGGCCAGTGGCTCGCGAGGCTTCTGCCGACGCTCTGCTTGAGGGCCGCGCTGGACGCCGTGAACAAAAGGCCTTGGAACCATGACGCCCAAGCGCGGTTCTCTTCATGGAACCACGGCTGTCGGGCCGAGGGAAGCAGTCGTCCGCCTTCATCCCAGAGTCGCGCCATCGGGAGGTCGAATCCGCAGACGGGTTCCTCCTCCCACCGCACATCCTTCATCATGGCGAGGAACGCACCAACCCCGCCGCGGGCGTCAGCAACCACTTGCGGCCAATCCTCGGAGTCGAAATGGAAGCGCGATGGCATCGGCAGATTTGGCATGGTCGCGCAGGCTTTCGCCAACCGCTCCGAAAACCGGTCAAACCATGATGTGGTCTGCGCGATGCCATGGCTGAACCACGGTGTGATGAAGGGAGACTGGCAAGAGGAAGCGGGCAACGCGTCCGCTGCATGCGTGAACAGGGCGGTGGAAGCGGTCCGTTTCCACGCTGGACCGTCGCTGGGGCCTCCGCCCATGCCAAAGTTCTGCAGGAGCACTGCGACGTCGCCGGGGCCTAGGTACAACTGCAGCGCGCGAAGGCCTACGGCTCCGGCAGCTTGCTCCGGATCAAGCGGATCCACGGCAACTCGAACGAGGGGACGAATTCGTCGGTCCAAACGCGCTGCGCCAGACGGTTCGTTCCAGGTCCAAAGGCGGAAGGGCGTTGCAGCAGGCAATTCTTCCCGATCCGGAGCCGCGAAGGTGAGTCGGGCACCGACCGTCATGCCCAACGCTGCAAGTGCATCTCGACGGGACAGAGACCACTCGCCGCGTTGCATGCAAACATCCTATCGGCTGGATGGCGAGTGCTCGAGTGCGAGCCGGTACATGGACTCGAATCGTTCGGCCACACGATCCGTACAAAGGTGCTCCAGCACCCAAGCCCTGCCTGCCGCGCCGCGGGCCCGCAGTGCATCTCGATCTGCGAGGGCCCGTTCGATCGCGTCAGCGATGCTGCCGGCCTCTTGGCGGGTGATGAAACCACCGCCGCTCTCCTCGATCTCCTTCCACGTGTCAACCAGATCGGTCGTGATCACGGGAAGGCCAGCTGCGAGCGACTCGAAGAACACGAACCCGAAGTTCTCCTGGCTCGACGGCAGCACGAACACGTCGCTCGCTTCGAACAATGAGCACTTGAGCAGCCCACCGACATGGCCGACGAAGTGCACGGGCGTGCAGGAGTCAAGAGATGCAGCTTCACGTCGCAGCAGGTCAACGTAGGCGGGGCTGCCGGTCCCCGCGACCACGGTTCGCAGCCGATGTCCGCGAACCGCGAGCAGTTTCAGTGCGGCGAAGAGGTGCTCGAGGCCCTTCTTCTCGGACAGTCGGCTGAGGAAGAGGATGGTCGGGACACCATCGTTGGGGAGTTGAAACGCTACGCGTGCCTCGGTCGGACCCGGCATGGCGGCGTATGTGGTGAGGTCCATCAGGTTTGGCACGACCGTGGCGTGGCCTCGGGGGAACCACTTGAAGCTCTGCTCGCGTTCCGCCTCGGCGGTGCAGTGCACCGTCGCTGCCCTCTCAAGAACACGTCGGCCCCCGAGTTCGAGGAACAGGCGCTTTCGCCAGGGCCCGCGAGCCATGCACCAGTCATCGAGCATGCCGCGAAGACTGACGATGACGGGCACGCCAAGCCGATGGGCCAGTCCCGCGGCTTGGACGTTGGCGGGTTCCCAAACCCCATGAAGGTGCAGGAGATCCGCTTGTTCGAGCAGTCGCTCCAGCGATCGCCGTCCGGAGGGGCTGAGGAAGCGGGCTCCGAAGCATGGCAGGATGACGGCGGTCGGTGCAGGGGAGTCGTCGATCCACTCGGTTGGCAGATCCGGACCCGAAAGGCAGGCCAGCCGCGCGGTGTGACCCCTTGCGCGAAGGACCCGGACCAGCGTGGTCACGGCATTGGCCGGTCCGCCGCGGCGGAAGTCGACATGATCGAGGAAGTGGACGATTCGCATGGACGGGAGTGGGCCTTGGCGGTCAAAGTCCGGCGAGTAGGCTACGAGAGAATGTGTGGCTTTGCTGGAATCGCCGACCCAAGCGGCCTCTTCGATGATGCAGCTGCGGTGGTGCGTCGCATGGCCGCCATGCTGCTGCTGCGAGGACCGGATGATGAAGGGACGTGGAGCGATCCGTCGGCAGGGATTGCGCTTGGATTCCGGCGACTGGCGATCCAGGATCTCAGTGCAGCGGGCCATCAGCCGATGCAGTCGGCGTCACGCCGCTTCACCCTCGTGTTCAACGGGGAGGTCTACAACTTCCTCGAGCTGAGGCATCACCTTGAGCTGCAGGGCCATCGGTTCAAGGGTGGGTCCGACACGGAGGTCATGCTCGCCGCCTTCGAGGCATGGGGCGTCAGGCGTGCGATCGAGCGATTCAACGGCATGTTCGCGTTCGCCGTCTGGGATGCGGAGGCCGGGACCATGACGCTCGTCCGCGATCGGCTCGGTGTCAAGCCGCTGTACTGGGGCATGGTGGGACCACGGGCGGACATCCTTGCCTTCGGCAGCGAACTGAAGGCGATCGATGCCCTCCCTTTCCCAAGGGCTCCGATCGACCGTACTGCACTCACGATGTACGTCCGATTCGGTTACATCCCAAGTCCGTTCAGCATCCGCGAGGGGGTCCACAAGCTCCAACCGGGTCATGTGCTCACGTGGCACCGGGCCACGGGGCGGACCGACATCGAGCAATGGTGGAGTGCCAAGGAGGCCGTGGAACGAGGTGCACAGGATCAGATTCACGATCTGGCCGAAGCGCGCACCAGAGTCGAGGATTGCCTCCGTGATGCGGTCAGGTCGCGGCTCGTTGCGGATGTGCCGGTCGGGGCGTTCCTCTCGGGCGGCATCGACTCATCGTTGATGGTGGCTCTCGCGGCGCAGGAATCCCCAAGTCGATTGCGCACCTTCACGATCGGCTTTGAGGACCGCCAGTTCAACGAGGCCGAGCATGCTGCGCGCATCGCGAGGCACCTCGGGACTGACCACACCGAACTCTATGTCGCCCCACAAGACGGCCTCGATGTGCTGCCCATGCTGGCAGATGTCTTCGATGAGCCGTTCGCAGACAGCAGCGCGATCCCGACGTTCATCGTGTCACGGCTTGCGCGAAAGACGGTCAAGGTGGGTCTCAGCGGCGATGGAGGCGACGAACTCTTCGGTGGCTACGAGCGATACCGGATCTGTGCGGACTTGGAGCGGGCGTTTGGCTGGATGCCCTGGCGTGCGAGGCGCGGTGTCGCATCGGTCGTGCGCACCCGAGACGGGTTCGGTCGGATCGCGCAGGGTGTGCTTGCCTCGCTGGGGCGGGCTGCCGGCGCAGCGAGAGACAGCTCGGTCGCGGATCGCATGGGCAAGTTTGCGTCGATCATCGAGCAGCCGGCCGTGTCTGACTTCTACCCTGCGATGGCGTCGATCATCAAGGGTCCCCATGAGTTCGTCATCGATGCGCGCCAGTCGCCCACGCCCATGACCGATCCGATGTGGCGTCCTCATGTGAACTGTCGCTTGACGCGGATGATGCATGCCGACATCGTGAGCTACCTGCCGGAGGAGATTCTCACGAAGACGGATCGGCTGACGATGGCGAACAGCCTCGAGGGCCGAAATCCCTACTGCGACTACCGGCTGTGCGAGCTCGCGTTCAGGATCCCGGTGAGCATGAAGATCCATCATGGGGTGGGAAAGGTCATCCTCCGGGACATCCTCGCACGGCATGTGCCAAGGGAGTTCAACGTGGGGCGAAAGATGGGGTTCGGTATCCCGCTCGGCGATTGGCTCCGGGGGCCGCTCGAGGACTGGGTCGAGACGACTCTTTCCGAGCGTCGGCTCCGCGAAGACGGACTGTTCGATCCGCAGCGGGTCCGCGCCCTTTGGGCAGCGCATCGAGACGGCCGTCGTCAGGCCCAGTGGGAGCTCTGGGTGTTCCTCGCCTTCCATGCGTGGATGGATCGATGGAATGGCCCGACGACGCCGACCCATGAATGACCCCGCACCCAGCAGCGTGGGCTCCCACCTTGCGCGAGGGACCGCGTGGGGCATCGTGCAGGTCGGTGTGCAGAAGTGCTGCGGGATCGCCACATACCTGGCGATGGCTTTCTTGCTTGAACCCAGCCAGCTCGGCGCGGCCACTCTTGCGGTCAGCTTGACCGCGATGATGACCTTGATCTATCCGGGTGCAGCGGGCGACTTGGTGATCCAACGGCGAGGCGATGGGCCCTCGACGACGTCCGCGGCAACGCGTCTCGCGTTGCTTTCGGGCCTCAGCGTGGTGCTCCTCGCTGCCATCGCATCGCCTGCAATCGCCACGTGGAAGTCCGACACCACCCTGACGCTTCTCGTCTTGGTGGCGTCCACGCGGATGCTCTTCGAGGGCTTGGCCTCGGTCCCACTGGCGCAGGCGAGAGGCAGGCTGGAGTACGGATTCGTCTCAGTGATCGAGACCGCCACGGCCCTGCTGACGGTCGTCCTGACGGTCGGCTTTGCAGTGAGCGGACTTGGTGCTCTGTCGATCGTCTTGGCAGTGGCCATCGCCGGTGCCTCGCGGGTCATCGCGCTCACCGTGCTCCGCCCGTGGCCATGGCGCTCGCCAGACGGTTGGTTGGCCACGCGACGCCTGTGGCCGGACTTCCGGGCAGGTGGACTCCAGCACTCTCTCAACGGGGCGACGCAGAACATCGACTATGTCATGCTCGGTGCGTTCGCGTCGGAGGCGGTCCTGGGCGTCTATGCGATCGCCTACCAGCTTGCGAGCTTGGTGCAGGTCGTCTTCTCGTTCACGATTGGTCTCGCTGCGCAGCCGTTGTTCAGCCGAATGACCGCTGATCGGGAGTTGCAGCGATCGATGTACATCGAGACGCAGGCCGTTGGGCTGGCCGTATCGTCCCTCGTCGCACTCGTCACGGCCAGCCTCGCGCAAGTGACCTTGCCTTGGTTGCTCCCGCCGAAGTGGCACGCCGCCGGTGGGCTACTGACCATCCTCGCTTTCGGCTTCGGCCTCGGCTCGCTGCAGCCCATCGCCCAGTCGCTCCTTCGGGCGAACGGCGAGTACTCCAAGGCTCTCAGGCTGCAGATTGCAGCCACGGTGGTTCTTGGATGCGGGGTCTTGGCTGGGGCATGGCTCGATGGTGCGAGTGGTGTCGCGATCGCGGTGGCGGCAGCGACAGCCGTCATGGCCGTAGTGCACCTTGCGTCATCGCTGCCCGTACCGTTCCGTCGATCGGCCTGTTCCATGGCAATGCGAACATGGCTCTGTTCAGTGGTTAGTTTCGCTCCCGCGCTGATGGCCCTCGTCGCCCACTCCCGTGGCTGGCTACCTTGGGCACCGATCGGATCAGGCTCGGGCCTTGGTCTCCAGGTCCTTCTGGTCCTCCTGGGAACATGGCTGTGGTGGATGCTGATCGCGCGGTTTCAACCACAGGTCCAAGAACGGATCCTCGCAAAGCTCCGTTCCCTGGCAGATCGGCCGAGCCGCTCACCCTCCTGAGACCCCCGCTCAGTTCCTCGCCGGGCCTTGCGGATCGAAGATGAACTTCTCGGTGTTCCAGTCGCCGTCGGGCGTGAGCGGATCGCGGCTGCCCTGTGCGTTCGTGGTGACCTCGCGATTGAGCGCCAACTCCGTGTGGCCATCGGCAAAGAGCAAGTGACCGCCTTCGAAGTGCCTCGCCGCGAGCCGCTTCCAGCTGCACTGCGATCGATCGAGGTTACGAGTGAAGTGCGGGTCGTTCGGTGGCAGTTCCTGTGGCTTGCTGCGCAACTCCACCATGAAGATCGTTCGGTCCGCCTTGCCCACATGCGCGTGGCTCATCAAGGTGCGATGTGTGTCCGGAAGTCCGAGCTTTATCAAGAAGGAGTTGTTGAGCCGGATGTTCATGACATAGCTGAACCAGAACTGGCGCTTGACGCCGCTCTCGCCGCTCTCGCCGAACTCCCACGGCGTGCCTGATTCGCTCATCGCGGACGGATCGGCCCACACCGTGTTCGGGTCCGACCAGCTGGCCACATCGTGCTGCTCGCGATACGCGTCATCGACCAGATCGGCGTAGCGATCGGAATCCACCAACGGCCCGAGTGCATTCGCCCAGAAGTTCGGCTCGGCAAGGTTGTTCGCGATGCCAGCGATGTTCTTCTCGCCCTCCCACGGGATGCGATCCTTGCGCTGCGCAGCGAAGGTACCGAATGCCGCACCGAAGCTGCGCATGTTGGACATGCTTCGCGTGGCGCGCGCGCTGGCCGTCATCATGCCAATGGCAGGGATCAGCAGCCCCAGCAGGATGACCACGATCCCGATCACGACCAGGATTTCGATCAGCGTGAAGGCCGGGCTTCGGGATGAGGACCAAGTTCGATACATCGTCTGAATCAGGTACATCAAAGACGACGGCTGGTCAAAGGCGGGGCCCCAAAGAAAAAGTCTTGTGGACAGCCTCCGGCCCGAGGCCCTTTCGGCAGTTCAATCCATTTGGCCCCCAACGGGGTTGTGTGTCGGCGATCTTGGTTTACTCTTCCTGTATGAAGACCACCACCCTTGCGGGCGTCCTGACTGGTTCCGGGCTGGCCTTGGTGCTCGGCCAGATGCACTCCGAAGCCGTTCCGCTGTTCCTGATGCCTCCGTCGTTCACCTGTTCGACGGCCACCGTGCTGGCGCTGGGTGACAATGCGTTCAATACTACGAACGCCACGGTCACCCTGAGTGTGCCGAGCAGCGGCTGCTCCGGTGCCCACACGGTCTACAAGACTGCCTACTGGTCGTTCACGCCGACAACCACGGGTTCATATGTGTTCTCGACCTGCACTGGCACGACCTGGGACACCCGGCTGGTCATCCTCAACTCCTGCAACACGGCCAACGGGGTCGTGGCGTGCAACGACGATGCGTGCAACTACCAGAGCACGGTCACGGCCTCACTCACGGCTGGCACCAGCTACATCGTGGTCGTCGGCGGTTACGGCAGCGGCAACGCTGGCGCCGGCAGCCTCAATGTCGTGGCCGGCAGCTCGGGGGGCGGCGGCGGTGGTGGATCAGGAAGCCCCGATGTGATCGTTGGTGCGATCCCCGACATCTCGAAGTACGGCGCTGCCACGATCAATGGCGTGAGCCACATGGCCTACGCCATCGGAACCACCAGCTGCAACATCGGCAACGCACAACTGGAGTGGTTCGCCAGCCCGGACAACCGCCATCCGTTCATCCCGATGAACATGTACCGCCTGAAGGGTGGCAGGATCGAGCAGATCGGCATGAGTTGGGGCAAGCACGGTTTCACCGCGCTGCAGGGCACGCTCTGCGGAAGCTGCCAAGCCTCGAGCACCGGCAACTACCTCGGCATCGGCTGCTCCGACCCGTACTCGTCGGGCCTCAACGGCGGGCAATCGGGGCTCGGCACGCGCAGCGAGATCAACGCGCACAACGGAATCTTCCCCGGTAACTACAACGTCGGCATGCCACCCGCGCCGTCGACGTATGGCCGCCGCCTCACGGTGAAGGCATCCGACCTTGATCCAGCCCAGAACGCCGGCGCCGTCTACTTCGTCGAAGGCCATTACATCCACCCCCAGGATGCCGCCGCGAACAACGACAACAACAACGCGTCGTACCGGCAGATCACCGTCGGAGCGATCTCGAGCGGCGCGTACACGCTTACCCTCACCGGCGCCACGGTCCAGCAGAAGGCGGCGATCGAGGCCTGGAAGGCGAGCGACCCAACCGTCACGCAAGCCAATGCAGACGTTCAGGGCGATGGCCGATTCATCGTGTGCAGCAAGGCTCGCGACCTCGGTAACGGCCAGTGGCGCTACGAGTATGCGGTGCACAACCTCAACTCGCATCGTTCGGGTCGTTCGTTCTCGGTGCCCGTGCCCGCCGGCGCGACCATCTCGAATGTCGGCTTCAAGGACATCGACTACCACTCGGGCGATCCGTATGCGGCGACCGACTGGACCAACTCGACCTCCGGCGGCAGCGTGACCTGGACCGGCGGCGACTTCGCCACGAGCGCCAACGGCAACGCCCTGCGCTTTGCCACGCTCTACAACTTCTGGTTCGATGCCAACGTCGCACCGGCCAATGCGACCGCGAGCATTGGCCTCTTCCGTCCGGGTGCGGCAGGCGACCCCAGCACGGTCACGACATCGGTCCAGGGCCCCAGCGCACCCTCGAACCCCTCGGACCTCAACGACGACGGCGTCGTGGATGGCGCCGACCTCGGCATCCTGCTCGGTGCATGGGGCACGGCTGCCGCCGACATCAACGGCGACGGGATCACCGACGGCGCCGACTTGGGCATCCTGCTCGGTGCCTGGGGCTGATCCGAGCACCTCACCAGATTGCATCGTCCAGCGGGCGTGCCTCCGGGTGCGCCCGCTGTCGTGATGGAACTCCTCCAAAGGCTGCATGGCCGGCGTGTAGGATCGAATACCGGATGAAGGTCGTGTTGCTCAACCAGTGCTTTTGGCCCGACATCGTCTCGACTGCCCAGATTTCGCATGACCTTGGACGGGCCCTCGTGGCGGCGGGACATCGTGTCACTGTGGTGTCGGCGCGTTCGATCTATGGCGAGGCTGGTGACAGCCTTCCGCCACGCGAGTCGGTTGATGGCATCGAGATCTTCCGCGTGCGTGGCGCCATGTTCGGCAAGCGCGGCATCCTGCTGCGCCTGGTCGACTTTTCGGCTTTCTACATCCGTGCCTTGGTTGCGATCATGCGCCTTCCCCGGCAGGATGTGGTCATCTCGCTCACGACGCCGCCCTTCATCGCGCTCATCGGCGTCATCGCCGGTTGGGTGAAGGGCAGCAGGAGCGTCTACTGGGTCATGGACCTGTATCCGGACACGCCCGTCGCGTGCGGCGTGCTGCACCCACGCTCTCCCATCACCTGGATCACGGAGCGACTGAACCGCTTCTGCCTGCGCCACAGCGACGCGACGGTCGCCCTTGGTCGATGCATGAGGGATCTGATCGTGTCCAAAGGCATACCACCTTCGCGGATCCACACCATCCAGGTCTGGTCGGCCGAAGAGTCTCACCTTCCGCCAAGTGCGGCGCCGAACCCCTACCGTGCCGAGTGGGGCATTGGAGATCGCCTCTTGGTCATGTACTCGGGCAATTTCGGGCTCGGGCATGACGTGGACACGATGCTTCATGCCGCCGAGCGGCTCCGCAACGACGACCGGATCCGATTCGCCTTCGTCGGAGGCGGCAAGAAGAAGGTTCGGGTGGAGTCATTTGTGCGTGAGCGGGGGTTGGCCAACTGCATCCTTGCGCCCTACCAGCCGCGCGAGCGCCTCGAGCAGCTGCTCGCTGCGGCTGATGTGCACCTTGCATCGCTCTCGAACGGAGTCGAGGGGATCATGGTGCCGAGCAAGGTCTACGGCATGATGGCATCGGCCCGGCCGTCTGTCTTCATCGGGCCCGCCGCGAGCGAAGTGGCGCGTGCGATCGTCGAGTCGGGAGGCGGCTGCGTGATTCGCTGTGGAGATGTCGAGGAACTCGTCGCGTGCTTTGAAGGGTACGCGTCGGATCGCGCGCTGGTCGCCGAGCACGGCAGTCGTGCACGGGCGTCCTTGGAGCGCTTCTACGCCCGTGATCAACTCTGCCATCGTTGGGTCCAGTTGCTGGAATCGCTGGTGACTGGGGCCAGTCGCACGGCTTGAGGTCGCGACAGCCGGTTCGTGGCTTTGGACGCCGCAGCACGTGAGGCTAGCCTCTTTACATGTCGAGCGATCCATCGCGCTTCGCCGGAGCGACCGCCTTCAGCCGCATCTGGGAGGCTGGGAGACCAAGCCGGGATGGACCATCGTGAATGTCGAAGAACGTGATGGCGCCGACTTGGGCATCCTGCTCGGTGCCTGGGGCTGATCCAAGCACCTCACTAGATTGCATCGTCCAGCGGGTGTACCTTCGGGTGCGCCCGCTGTCGTGATGGAGGGTGCGTCGCGCGAACTCTTCATGGGTCCTCAATCATGCGCCGACTTGATTTTGGCGGTCGTGGGGTATAATTTGAAATTTTCTATGTTGTCCCTTCCCGTCACGACTCTGCTCGCCATGGTCACCGCCGCCTTCGCCCACGACGGCATCGAAGAGCACGGCCAACGCCATCGGCTGCCGTGGTTCCATATTCAGTCGCAGCAGGAGCGGGTGTACGGCCAAGGTGGCGAGGGCGGCCGCATGGACCAGCGATCGCTCGCAGGCTTCTCGCTGCTACAGGATGGCTTCACGGTCATCGGCCTGCCCGACACGCAGAACTACTCGAGCGACTTTCCGCAGATCTTCACGGCGCAGACCAATTGGGTCGTCGCCAATCG
>Ga0194119_10003165_pt1 | contig 26762 bp, 29 predicted proteins | sample TA2MahC100mmetaG_FD_148620 | JGI IMG/M metagenome (GOLD analysis project Ga0194119, IMG submission 148620) | Freshwater microbial communities from Lake Tanganyika, Tanzania - TA2015018 Mahale Deep Cast 100m | ecosystem: Environmental > Aquatic > Freshwater > Lake | place: Tanzania: Lake...
AGCTCAGTGGTAGAGCATCTCCTTGCCAAGGAGAGGGTCGAGAGTTCGAATCTCTTCATCCGCTTTTCTTTCTCAATTTGACTTCAGCTCTCAAGCTTCGCCGAGAGATTTCTAGATCCCTTGCTTGACCGGCTTGAGTTGCTGAAAAACCATTGATCGCTGGCTCCGATTACGGGCGTAGTTCGAGTAGCCAGCTCTCTAGCGGTTCGCAGCGGATGCCATCGATCAGCAGCGGCTCCGGGCAAAATGAGAGCAGCAGGCACTCTGCTTCTGGATAGTCCGCCTGGAAGGCCCTGAGGCCCTTCAGCTCTGCTGATGTCACCTTGGCTGCACGCTTTACCTCAATCGCCTGGAAGTGGTTGGGGCCATACACCACGAAATCCACCTCCAGGCCTGCGCGGGTGCGCCAGAAGCTGAGTTGTGTGCCATTCGCGCGCAACTGGCAGATCGCCCGTAGGCGTTCCGGCCTGGCCTGATAAGCCCGCAGCACCTCCGGAGCCAGCAGATCCAGCCGCAGCGCGTGGGGAAATTGCTGCTGCAGCCAGGTGGATTTGCCCGTGCCGCGCGGGCCGAACAAAAAGAAACTGCCGCAATGGAGTTTCCACCGCCATTTTGCTCGCGCCTGCATGGTTTGGTGATCGGCGGGGCGGCGTTCAGGCTTCTGTACAGACTGTGCGGAAGCTGTGGATTGGGTTGTTTGTTGCATCTGCTGCATCGACCAGGGCCAGTGTTCAGCGCCTCGTTCAGGGCCCGAGCACCTGGCAGGTCAGCCCGGGTGCTCGGGCCAGTCGGCCATCGGAGCTGAGTAGTGGCAGGCTGAGTTCTTCCGCGAGGGCCACATACAGCGCGTCATAGGCCGACAGGTTGCTGCGTAGTTGCCACGCCCGGGGCCAGAGGGTTCGTGTTTGGTGTCGGCGCAGGCCGAGTTTCTCAGCTGTTTCAAGGGCCAGCAGTGCTTGCGCTTCCTGCAGTTGCCCTGCCAGCACGAGGCGCCGCAACACCGAGAGCAGCTCAGCGTCGATCAGTTCCGGGGCATGCAGGCTGCAGCTCGCCAGGCAGGCACGCGCTGCACCGTCGATCAAGAGGGCGTCAACAAGGGCCGATGCATCCACGACAACAGCAGAGTCCGGCATCAGCGCTCGTCACGACAGGCATCCAGGGCTTCGAGGATCGTGCTGCGCTGGATGGGCTGTGGAGCCAGGCTTGACAGGAGCCTGGCGTTGTCAGCACGCCGTGCTGTTTCGGTGAGCTCCTGCAAGGCGAATGTGCTGAGCGGAATTCCCGCGCGTTGAGCCAGTTGCTCCAGTCGCTCGGCTACATCGTCGGGCACGTGGCGGATGTAAAGCGTTCTCACCACCGTCTTCTGCTTGCGCTGTGCTAGCAGCCTAGTGGCGCTCTTCTGCGCGCGTCTGTTTGGCCGGAAGCAGTTCTCTAGGCCACGATGGCCGCATGGTGTAGGAGCAGCGTGCAGGCCTTCTCGGCTCGCCAGCTCAAGAGCAATCCATCCACGGTGCTCCGAGCCGCAGAGGCGGATGCGATGACTGGGCTTGCCGGATACAGCCGCGGTGCGATCGGGTCTGGCGTTGTCGCTGTTTCAGGCCGGATCCCTATCCGTGGGTTCGGCGGCGCGCATCGCCGGGATGCCGTTACCCCGCTTCCTGGAAATCCTGGCCTCGCTGCGGATTCCTGTGGCGGATGCCAGCGATGCCGATCTGGATGATGAACTCGCTCAGGCCCGCTGGGGCCACTCCCCTAGCGGCACTGGCGCAGCATCAGCCGCTGGCTGTCCACCGCCGTGAAGCCCAGCTGTTCGTAGAAGCCGGAGCTGTTGGTGGTCATTAGATAGACCCGCTCCACTCCGTGGAGGGCTGGCTCCTGCAGCAGCGCCTCCACGATCCGCCGGCCCAGCCCGCGCCCCTGATGTTCGCCGGCCACAACCACATCCCAGAGCACGGCGCGGAACACCCCATCGCTGGTGGCACGGCCGAAGCCCACCAGGCGTGAGCCCTGCCAGGCGCTGATCACGGCCTGGCTGCCGGCCAGCATCCGGCTCAGCTCACGCTGAGAGCGGCCGCTGGCCCAGAAGCTATGGGCATCGAGCAGGCGCTGCAGCTGCTGCAGCTGGCCCGGCGCGCGCCGCAGCCGCCAGGCACCGCGGCGATGGCGGATCAGCTGAATCGGCGCTGCGCTCAACGGGCCACCTTCACATCGGTGTATTGGAAATCCTCGCCTTTGAACAGCAGCGGTGCATCGAGGGCCTTGGCCAGCCCGTAGCTGAAGCAGTCGCCCAGGTTCAGCGCCGCCTTGTGGCGCCCTCGGCCGTAGTGGCGCCAGCCGTGCAGGGCCCAGTGGAGGTGGTTGGCGTCGAAGGGGAGCACCTCCACCCGCAGGTTGTTCAGCAGCGCCTCGATCTCGGAACTGGTGCTGTTGAACCGGCTGCCCTCCGCCACCAGGGTGAGCTCGAGGCGCGTGGCGGCTGAGAGGTGCACGCGTTCCGCTCGGGCGGCAAGATCGAGCAGCTCTTCCGCCTCGGGCTCCTGCATGAGCAGGGCGATCAGGGCTGAGGTGTCAACGACGAGGGTGTGGATCAAATCGGCAGACCGTTCTCGTCGTACAGCGAATCCTGGAGCTCCTTGCTGCTGAGCCCCTGCCAGGCGGGATTGGCGCTGGTGCGGCGGCAGATCGCCCGAATGGCCTCCTTGCGCGCTTCCACGCTCGCTTCACTCAGTGCATCCGGCAGCCGCTCCAGTTCGGCGCTGAGCGCCTGCCGCACTGCATCGGTGACTGTCGTGCCCCTCCGCGCGGCCAGCTGCCTGGCCATCGCGTGCACTTCGGGGTCTTTGATGTTCATCCCCATGGCGCAGCGGGGTAGAAGATTGTGCTCAATCTACCTTCGCTCTCGAGGACGGCTTGGGTCGTAGCGGCTGCGGGGCACTGCTTACCTTTCTTGTCTCTCTAGGATTCTGTGCAGTATGTACAGAATCCTAGAGAGTTGCTTCTTCGATGGGCTGTTGGAAGGGTAAGGCGAAATCGCCTTACCCTGGAGGTCCCGCCCCCCTTCGTCCGATGACCACATCGCTCACGGTGACCAGTAAGGGGCAGGTGACTCTGCGCAAGGAGTTGTTGGCGCATCTCGGCGTTCAGCCCGGCCAGCGCCTGGAGGTGGAGGTGCTGCCGGATGGGCGTCTGGAGCTCCATGCCGCTCGGGCCACCGGCGAGATGGATGCGGTGTTCGGCCTGCTCGCCGGACGCACCGATCGCCGGGCCACCCTCGAGGAGATCGCTGAGGCCGCCGCCGCGGGTTGGGCTGGGCAGTGAGGATCACCGCCGACACCAACCTGCTGGTACGGGTTCTCGTGCAGGACGATCCTGAGCAGGCCCGCGCCGCCATGGATCTGCTGCGCCGAGCCGAGCTGGTGGCGGTGCCGTTGCCGGTGCTCTGCGAGCTGGTGTGGGTGCTGAAGCGGGTGTACGGCTTCGCGGCGGCGGATTGTGTGGCTGCGATCGAGGCTCTGATGGCCACACGGGCCGTGGTCACCGATCGCCCGGCTGTCAGGGCTGGTCTCAGGCTGCTGGCGGCCGGCGGCGATTTTGCTGATGCGGTGATCGCCTTCAGTGGCCGCCGCCTCGGCGGCGAGCGCTTCGTGAGCTTCGATCGCCGCGCCGTTCAGTTGCTGGTCGATCAGGGCGAGCTGGCCGAGCTGCTCGAGTGATCTTGCTGTGACTGGCGGCAATTTCCCTGGCTAACTTGTCGTCATGGATGACAAGATCCCGGAGGGCCTGCAGCGGCTGCTGCGCCAGAAGCTGGTCGATGCTGTGCAGCGGCCCGATTGATTCGGGTCTGTTGCCGCTTTATGAGCTGGATGGACGCAGCAATCTTGGCCATGCCCTGGAGACCGTGGTGTTGTTGGAGCTGCTGCGCCAGGGCGCCGAGGTGGGTTATCTGCGCACCAGCGAGGGCTTCGAGGTGGATTTCTATGCCCGTTTTCCCGATGGCAGGCGTGAGCTAATCCAGGTGTGCGCGGATCTCGGTGATGGCGCCACCCGCCGCCGGGAGCTGCGTGCGCTGCAGCAGGCTCTGGAAGAGCCGATCGGTGCCGGCGCCCAGGCACGGGTGATCGCGTTGGATCGTGGCCAACCAAGCGGTGAATAGCCTGAGTTGGTGATCTGGAGCTCGGCGCTCGAATGGCTGCTGCAGGCGTGAATCCCGCCCAGGCCGCCCCGCCCGCCCTCAGTAGGCTGCCCGCAGCGCATATCGGCCCACTTCCATGCTCAAGCTGCTGTTGGGTGATCCCAATGCCCGCAAGCTGAAGCGCTATCAGCCGATCGTGTCGGATGTGAATCTGCTGGAAGAGGAGGTGGCTCCTCTCAGCGACGACGAGCTGCGCGGCCTCACCACCGAATTCCGCGGCAAGCTCGCCGCCCTCCAGCTCGAGTGCAAAAACCGTGGTTTGAGCCTGGAGGCCACCCTCGAGCGAGAGCGAAAACTGCTCGACGAGCTGCTGCCCCAGGCCTTCGCCGTGGTGCGCGAAGCAGGCAAGCGCGTGCTCGGCATGCGCCATTTCGACGTGCAGCTGATCGGCGGCATGGTGCTGCACGACGGCCAGATCGCCGAGATGAAAACCGGCGAGGGCAAAACCCTCGTGGCCACCCTGCCGGCCTATCTCAACGCCCTCACCGGCCGCGGCGTGCACGTGGTCACGGTGAACGACTACCTCGCTCGCCGCGACGCCGAGTGGATGGGCCAGGTGCACCGCTTCCTTGGCCTTTCGGTGGGTCTGATCCAGCAAGACATGGATCCCGCCACCCGCCGCCAGAACTACGGCTGCGACATCACCTACGCCACCAACTCAGAGCTGGGGTTCGACTACCTGCGCGACAACATGGCGGCGGACATCGCCGAGGTGGTGCAGCGCGAGTTTCACTATTGCGTGATCGACGAAGTCGATTCGATCCTGATCGACGAAGCCCGCACGCCGCTGATCATCTCCGGCCAGGTTGAGCGGCCCCAGGAGAAGTATCAAAAAGCCGCCGAGGTGGCTGCCGCCCTGGTGCGCGCGGCCGAACTCGGCAAAGACGGCATCGACCCCGAGGGCGACTACGAAGTCGACGAGAAGCAGCGCAACTGCACCCTCACCGATGAGGGCTACGCCAAAGCCGAGCAGCTGCTGGGCGTGAGCGATCTGTTTGATCCCCAGGATCCCTGGGCGCACTACATCAACAACGCGCTCAAGGCGAAGGAACTCTTCGTGAAGGACGTGAACTACATCGTGCGCGGCAGCGATGCAGTGATCGTGGATGAGTTCACCGGCCGCGTGATGCCCGGTCGTCGCTGGAGCGATGGCCAGCACCAGGCGATCGAGGCCAAAGAAGGCCTGCCGATCCAGCCCGAAACCCAAACGCTCGCCTCGATCACCTACCAGAACTTCTTCCTGCTCTACCCGCGCCTCGCCGGCATGACCGGCACCGCCAAAACGGAAGAGGTGGAATTCGAGAAGACCTACAAGCTCGAGGTCACCATCGTGCCCACCAATCGGGTGCGTTCCCGTGCCGATTGGACCGATCAGGTGTACAAAAACGAAACCGCCAAATGGCGCGCCGTTGCCCTGGAAACGGCCGAGGTGCACAAAACCGGCCGGCCGGTGCTCGTGGGCACCACCAGCGTGGAGAAATCCGAGCTGCTGAGCGCGCTGCTGGCTGAACAGCAGATCCCCCACAACCTGCTCAACGCCAAGCCCGAAAACGTGGAACGGGAGGCCGAGATCGTGGCCCAGGCTGGCCGTGCCGGCGCCGTGACCATCGCCACCAACATGGCCGGCCGCGGCACCGACATCATCCTCGGCGGCAACGCCGACTACATGGCCCGCCTCAAGCTGCGCGAGGTGCTGCTGCCGCGCCTGGTGCGCCCCGAAGACGGCCACAAACCCCCTGTGCCGCTGCAGCGCGCCCCCGAAGCAGCCCCTGGTTTCGGTGCCGCCTCCAGTGCCGCCGCCGCCAAAGCCCCCTCCGAAGCCCGTGCCATCGGGGCCCTCTACCCCTGTGCCCTCACCGATGCCACCGAGCATTCGCTCTCTGAGCTGGCTCACGATCTGGTGAAGGCCTGGGGCGACCGTCAGCTCACCGTGCTCGAGCTGGAAGACAAGATCGCCCAGGCCGCTGAAAAAGCCCCCACCGACGACGCTCAGATCCAGACTCTGCGCTCGATGATCGCCCGCGTGAAAGGCGAATACGAAGCCGTGACCAAAACCGAAGACGAGCAGGTGCGCGAAGCCGGCGGCCTGCACGTGATCGGCACCGAACGCCACGAATCCCGCCGGGTGGACAACCAGCTGCGCGGCCGCGCTGGCCGCCAGGGCGACCCCGGCTCCACCCGCTTTTTCCTGTCGCTGGAAGACAACCTGCTGCGCATCTTCGGCGGCGACCGCGTGGCCGGCCTGATGAATGCCTTCCGCGTGGAGGAAGACATGCCGATCGAATCCGGCATGCTCACCCGCTCGCTCGAGGGCGCCCAGAAGAAGGTGGAAACGTATTACTACGACATCCGCAAGCAGGTGTTCGAGTACGACGAGGTGATGAACAACCAGCGCAAGGCCGTGTATGCCGAGCGCCGCCGCGTGCTGGAAGGCCGCGAGCTGAAGCAACAGGTGGTGGGCTACGGCGAGCGCACCATGACCGACATCGTGGAGGCCTACGTGAACCCCGATCTGCCGCCCGAAGAGTGGGATCTCGATCGCCTCGTGAGCAAGGTGCAGGAATTTGTGTATCTCCTCGAAGATCTCAAGCCTGAGCAGCTGCGTGGCCTCTCCGTGGAAGAGCTCAAGGCCTTCCTGCAGGAGCAGCTGCGCAACGCCTACGACATCAAGGAAGGCCAGATCGAGCAGCAGCGCCCCGGCCTGATGCGGGAAGCCGAGCGCTTCTTCATCCTCCAGCAGATCGACACCCTCTGGCGTGAACACCTCCAGGCGATGGATGCCCTGCGTGAATCCGTGGGTCTGCGCGGCTACGGCCAGAAGGATCCGCTGATCGAATACAAAAACGAGGGCTACGACATGTTCCTCGAGATGATGACCCAGATGCGCCGCAACGTGATCTACTCGATGTTCATGTTCCAGCCGGCACCGGCTGCCTCCAGTGCCGTTGGCTGATCAGCAAGCCCTGGCTTTATGCCAGGAGGCTGAGCAGCAGCGGCTTGGGGGAAACGCTGAAGCTGCTCAGCAGTTGGTGCAAGGAGCTCTCGCCCTGCAGCCGGATCTGGCGGAAGCCCATGCGATCCAGGGCCTCTTGTGCAAATCCGCCGGAGCACTGCCAGAGGCCATGGCTGCCTTCGAGCGGGCCTTGCAATTGCGGCCAGCGCTCATTCCGGCCCGCTACAACCTCGGCCTCTGCTGGCGCGGCCAGGGGAATGACGCCGCAGCTCGCCAGTGTTATGAGCAGGTGTTGGCCCTGGAGCCCTCCCATGGGCTGGCTCTGTCGTGTTTGGCGCAGTTGGATCACGAAGCGGGCCAGCTCGACGCAGCCCTGAGCCGCTTTGCCCAGGCTGCGCAACAGCGCCCTGCTGATCCAGTGTTGCTCAACAACTGGGCGATGGCGTTGCAGGAGGCTGGCGAACTGGAGCGGGCCCTCGCCACCTATCGCCAGGCCTTGCAGCTACGGCCTGGCTACGCCGACGCCCACTCCAATCTCGCCGGTGCCCTGCTGGAGCAGGGTGATCTCAAGGCCGGGATGGCCAGCTTTCGCCGGGCGATCCAGCTCGACCCCCTCCACGCCTCAGCCCACAACAACCTCGCCATGGCCTTGCTGGAGGCAGGCCAGTTTGAAGAGGGCTGGCGACTTTACGACTGGCGCTTTCGTTGCAATCCCAATCTGCTTGAGCCATTGCCTGGGCCTCGCTGGCATGGCGGTGTGCCCGAGGCGGCTGAATTGGTGCTGGTGGAGGAGCAAGGCCTCGGCGACACGCTCCAATTCATTCGCTACGCCCCCTTGCTGAAGGATCACTTCAGCCGGGTGAGCTTCTGCGGTGGCGAGAAATTGGCGGGTCTGTTGCGCCGCTCGGGCTTGGTCAACGCCATCTACACCCATGCGGCACTCGCCGACCGGACCGACTACCAGTGGATCCCGCTGCTCTCGGCACCGGGGGTGCTGGGGGTGCATCGCGAGGAGCCTGGCGCCACGGACCCCTATCTCGCAGTGGATCCAGCCTTGGTGGCCTTGTGGCGCAGCCGCTTGCGCAGGCCTGGGCAACTGTTGGTGGGGCTGAATTGGCAAGGCAATCCCAGCCACGAGCGCACCAATTCGCGCGGTCGCTCCATGGCCTTGGAGTGCCTGGCCCCCTTAGCCGATCTTCCCCACGTGCGCTTCGTTGGACTGCAGAAGGGTGTGGGTTCTGAACAGCTTGGCGCCTGTTCCTTCCGCCATGCCTTTGTGGAGGCTCAAGGCGAGGTGGATCAAGCCTGGGATTTTGAGCACACGGCGGCGATCGTCGCCGCGACAGATGTGATGATCAGCACGGATACCTCCGCCGCCCATCTGGCCGCAGCCCTGGGGCATCCCACCTGGATCCTGCTCAAGCAGTTTCCAGAATGGCGCTGGGGTCGTTCCGGTGAGGCCACCCCCTGGTATCCAACGGCTCGGTTGTTCCGCCAGCAGCAATCGGGCAACTGGAAAGCTGTGGTGCAGCGGGTGCAAGCAGCGTTGTGTCAGCTCCAGAGTGCGGGCTGATCGCTGAGATCACACAAGCCGTAGCTGCGCTGCGCTGGATCATGCAGCACCCGAAACTGCAGCACATCGGTGAGCCGATGCAAAAACTGCTCCGGCTGGCCGCGGTGCCAGAGCCCTGTGGTTACGAAATACACCCCGGGCAGGAGGCCTCCGCGGAAATGAAAGCGCAGGCGATGCGTTGATCCCGGTTGGGCCGCGATCGATGGGCCGTGCGGCTCGGGCGGGAAGAGCTGGCCACTGATGGGTAGGCCCGTGTGGTTGCTCAACGTGCAACCAAACTCCAGATCGTTGAGCTCCGCTGTGAAGCGGTAGTGCACCTCAATGCTGAAGGGTTGCTGGCGATCCAGTTGCTCACACGGCTGCCCCTGCGCATCCAGGAGCTGCACCTGCTCAATCTGGGCACCACGTTCCGGGTAAGCCTGGCTGAGTGCCGTGATGGATGTGGTGTCGGGCTGCTCTGCGTTGCAGAGTTTTTGGTAGGCGCGCATCACCTGGCGCGGTTCATCCATGCACTGCAGTTCACCCTGATGAAGCAGAAGGGCGCGATCGCAGTGCTGCAGGATATGGCTCGCCGTATGGCTCACCAGCAGGATCGAGGTGCCGCGGGCCTTCAGCTTTTGCAGGTGGGCGTAGCACTTCTTCTGGAAGCGTTCATCGCCCACGGCCAGGGCTTCATCCACCACCAGGATGTCGGGATCCACATGCGCTTGCACGGCAAAGGCCAGGCGCACGGCCATCCCGCTGGAGTAGGTCTTCACCGGTTGGCTGGCGAAGTCGCCAATTTCAGCGAAGGCCAGGATGCTGGGTAAGCGCTCGTTGAGCTCGGCCTGGCTGAGGCCCAGTAGCGCGGCGTTGAGGGCGACATTTTCGAGGCCGGTGAAGTCGGGATGGAAGCCGCTGCCCAGTTCCAGCAGAGCACCGATGCGCCCGCGCACCTCCACGTTGCCGGTTGTTGGCGTGAGGGTGCTGCAGATCAGCTGCAACAGGGTGCTTTTGCCAGAGCCGTTGCGGCCCACCACGCCAAGGGTTTCTCCCCGGTTGAGCTGGAACGACACATCACGCAGCGCCCAGAATTCCCGGTAGAGCGGGGCTCTGCTCAGCCCCAAGCCTTGCCAGAGCCGATGCCGCGGTTTGTCGTAGATGCGGTACGACTTGCCCAGGCCGCTCACGCTGACCGCCGATGCAGCCTTAGAGGACATCCGCAAACCCCCGCCGTAGGCGTTGGAAGAGATAGAAGCAGACAGCACAGCTCAACAGGCTTAAGGGAAGACCCACCAGGCCGTAGCTCCATTGGGGGGCTAACCCCTCCAGGCAGACGCGCCGGGTTTGGTTGATCACGTGCAGCAGCGGGTTGAGGCTCAGCCAGGGGCGGAGCGCGGCTGGCAATGCCGACACCGGATAGAACACGGCGCTCAGGAACACCAGCATGTTCAAGCCCACCTGCACCAACGGTTGCAGATCCCGCAGATACACCCCTAGGCCACTCAGCAACCAGGTGCAGCTCAGGCACAATGCCAGCAATGGCAGCCACACCAGTGGGAGCCAGAGCACGCTGATCGGCACGGCCCCAAGGGCGAACAGACGAAAGATCAGCAGGATCAGCAAGCTGGTGGCGGCGTGAAAAGCCGCTGCTCCCACGCGCACGCCCGCCAGTAACTCCAAGGGAAACACCACCTTGGTGACGTAGCTCTGATTGAGCAGAATCAGCTGTGGCGCCTGGCTGAGGCATTCCGCCATCAGGTTGAAGCAGATCAACCCGGCGAACAGATTCAGGGCAAAGACCAGGGGGTTATCGCTGGCACCTGGCCAGCTGGCCCGAAAAATCTGGGAAAACACCAGGGTGTAGACGGCCAGCATCATCAGCGGAGTGATCACACTCCAGCTCCAGCTCAGAACCGAGCCTCGATAGCGACCGCTGATCTCCCGGCGGGTGAGTTGCCCCAGCAATTCGCGGTGGCGCCAAAAGGGACGGAACCAGGCCCAGAGCCTCATGGCTGTTCGGCCTCGGCGTCACCCAGAAATTCCAAAATTTCGCGGTCGCGCAGGTTCTGGGCGGCTCCGCAATCGATGGAGGTGCTGAGGGGCTCGCCGGCGGAGAGGCTTTTCACACAGGTTTGCAGACGCTGCAGCTCGGTTTCCAGGCTGTCGATCCGTTCCATCAGGTTGCGAATCACTTGTGCTTCGGCATCGGGCAGGGCGGAATGGGCCAGTGGATTCACGCGCGTGCCGGCCCGATGGATCACACGCCCTGGAACCCCCACAACGGTGCAGTTGTCGGCCACATCGCGCAAGAGAACCGAACCCGCTCCGATCCGGGTGTGATCGCCCACGTGAATGGCACCCAGCACTTTTGCTCCAGCGCCCACCACCACGTGGTTGCCCAGGGTTGGATGGCGCTTGCCATGTTGCTTGCCCGTGCCGCCGAGGGTCACGCCTTGGTAAAGAAGGCAATCGTTGCCGATTTCGCACGTTTCACCAATCACCACGCCCATGCCGTGGTCGATGAAGACCCCCCTGCCAATGCGGGCGCCCGGATGGATTTCCACGCCCGTGAGCCAGCGGCTGAGCTGGCTGATCATCCGGGGCAGAAGCCGGCAATTGCGGCGCCACAGGGCATGACTGCAGCGATGCAGCACCAAGGCATGGAAGCCTGGATAGCACAGCAGCGTGTCGATCCAGCCCCGAGCCGCCGGATCGCGCTCGCGAATCACCGCGTAATCGGCGCGGATTGTTTGCAGGATCACGCGGGAAGCAGGCCGATTTCCTTGCGGAGTAGATCGATGGTGCTTCCGCCCAGGTAGCTCTGGGTGCAATGCACCACGGGTAGCCGCATCAGTTGGGCCCGGTTTTGCCGCAGACTTTGCTCCACCAGCGGCAAGCTGGGTCGATCGCACAGAACGTGGCTCGACGCTCGCAGCAGCGCCAACAGCCGGCTTCCCAGATCCGGGGTGGCTGTCATCAACAAGAGCTCGCTGCCGCGCATGCTGTGCATGATCACCTCGGCAGCGCGCAATAGGCCGGGGCTGATGCTCACCAGGCCAACGCAGCTTCCTTGGCGGAGGTCACGCAGCATGTCGAGCTCATGGCGGAAGTCGTTGAGGTCCACGGGCACGGCGCGCACACCGTGTTCGCGTGCGATGGCTTCCACGGGCTGCAGGAAGTAGCGGCTCGTGACCACGGTGCCATTGCTGGAACTCTCCAGCACCGACTCGAGCTCCTCCATCGGCACCACCTCAACGGGCACCTCGAGGTGTGGGGTTAATTCCTCCGCGATGAGCATCGCGGCGCCGATGTCTTCACGGGGTGTGCTCACCAGCACCCGAGCTCCACAGCGCAAGCGCCAGTCGATCTCGCGGGTGAGCAAATCGCGCGCTTGCTGCAGCGTGCAGCCTGAGTTCAGCAGTCCGTCCACGCTTTGCCGCACTTCCCGGTCAATGTCTGGGAGGTGCCGGTGACGAGGGCCTGGAGCCGCTTTGAACTCTCGGGGGTTTTGCTGGTCGCGGACGTAGATCCCGGAGCCGGCCATGGCTTCCACTACGCCATCGTTCTCCAGTTGGCGATACACCTTGCTGATTGTGTTGCGGTGTAGGCCGGTTTGCATCGCCAGCTGTCGCGTGCTGGGCAAGCGGTGGCCGGGTGGGAAATGGCGGGAGGCGATGGCGAAGCAGATCTGGTTGTACAGCTGCGTTGAAGCAGGAATGTCGCTGTCCTGCTGGATGTGGAAACGCACGCTGCGCTGCACCAAGCTCGTAGGGGCCACCATAAGGACGATTGGCCCGCAGGACAATCCCCGGGTTGGCCCACCCTGCCGCTGGTGTGGCCGAATTGACCTGCACCACTTGTACTGCCTATACTGAGCCGGTAAAGCCAAGTTGAAATCTGTCCTGAGGGGGGTGGTCGCCTATGCCCCTCAGGTTTTTCAACTCCTCACACCTTTTGGCTTTGCCCTCTTTCGCCGCCACGCTGAAGCCAGAACGGCGCAACGATCCGTTCCTGAGCGTTTGGTGTTCTGTTCCTGAATCAGAACCTCCGCGAGCTTGTGTGATTGTTCTCCCTGAGGTTTTCGGGGTGAATCCTTGGGTTCGTTCGACTGTTGAGCGATTGTCTTCTGAGGGATTTGCAGCTGTTGCTCTCCCGCTGTTTGCGCGAACGGCGCCAGATCTCGAGCTGAATTACACCGAAACGGATCTCCAGATTGGCCGTTTCCATCGTGACGCGGTCACCACGGCCGATTTCTTGGCTGATCTGGATCGATTGATCGCCTGGCTGGCTCACACTCAGCCCTTTGCTGGGCTTCCGCTCGGATGCCTGGGATTCTGTTTTGGGGGTTTGATGGCCTGGTGGGCCGCGACCCACCCGCGACTTCAGGCGTCGGTGAGCGCCTATGGCGCTCGTGTGTCAGAGGCGGCACCCGGCGGTGGCTCGTCCACCCTTGAGGCTCTTGCCCATGGGCAAGCCCATTTTCTTTGTTTGCTGGGTGAAGACGATCCTTTGATCCCCGATCAGGAACAGCAGCGGATTCGGGATGCTCTTCATCAGCATCAAGTGCCCGGTTTGCGTAGAGAGGTGATCAGCTATGCAGGGGCGGGTCACGGATTCCTCTGTGATCAACGTGCCGATTTCGACGCTGCCGCCGCGGCGAGCGCCTGGCTTCAGGTCGTTGACTTTTTCTCCAGCACGCTCTGCCCAGCGACGCAACATCTGTGAGGAACGTAAGATCTGGGTGGCTGCAATCTGAGCTCACCGCTAGATTGCCCGCGTACACACGGGTCGCACCATGTGGACAGCCGGCCTCAATGGCCGGCTTTTTTGTGCGCGGATGCCAGCTGCTTTAAGGCCCCGCTCACCTCCGCGATCACGCTGCCCCAGTCGCCTGGGCAGGGTTGGCGGAACAGCTCCATGGAGTTGTACCAGGCTGTTGCTCGGCCGCTCAGGCCCCAGCGCCAGTCGGGTACGGCTTGCAGCATCAGCCAGGTGCGTTGGCCGATGGCGCCGCTGAGGTGGGCGAGGCTGGTGTCGGTGCTGACCACGAGATCGCAGGCTTGAGCGATGGCGGCTGTTTCCGAAAAATCCCAAAGGCTGCTCACCTTGTCTTGGTTGGCCACAAAGGCTTGGCGGAAGCTGCAGCTGGTGAGCTGCTCCTGGCCGGCTCCCTTTTGAAGGGCCACAAAGCGCACACCGGTGATCTCCGCCCACGGCGCCAGTTGCTCGAGATGGAGGGAGCGCCCTTGGAAGCCATCCGCCTGCTCGGCTTCGGGATTGCCCTGCCAGTTCAAACCCACGATCAGCTCGCCTGGATGGTCGGCTAGAAACCGTTGCCGCCAGTGCGCCACACGGCTCTGATCCACAGGGAGATACGGCTGACCATCACCCAGTTTTGGCTCCAGCTCCAGCAGCCCCGGCAGTGACAGCAACGGCACCCTCAGTGCTCGCGGCCAAGCCTCGGCTTGCTGGCTGTCGACAACCGCTGCCCATCCGTCTATCGAGGCACAGAGCTCGTGGAGCTTGTTGGGTACGCACAGCACCAACTCTTGAACCCACGGCCGCAGCATCGCTCCATAACGGATGAATTGGATCGTGTCGCCCAATCCCTGTTCGGCCACCAGGATCACGCGGCGGTTCCAGAGCTGCCGCAGGCTCTTGGGTGCTGTCTCGACCGAGATCGGGAGCATGGTGCGGGGTGACGCGCAGGCCAGCCTCCAGTGGAACTCCTGCCAACCTCGCTGGAATGCACCGGCCTGAAGCAACGACAAGGCCAGGTTGAAGTGGTGTTCGGGGCGATTGGGTTCTTGGAGACAGCAACGCTCAAAGCATTGGATGGCTGCTGGCAGGTTTCCAGCCCGGTGCAAGCAACGCCCCCAGCTGGACCATGTGCTGATGGATGCGGGCTCCAGCTGGAGGCAGCGCTGGTAGGCCTGGTTGGCCACGCCGAGTTGGTGGGCTTGCATGGCCGCCAGAGCCAGATTGCGCCACAGCGCTGTTTCCTGGGGGGCGCGGGATACGGCGATCCGCAGGAGTTCAAGGGCAGCCGTCGGATGGTCGGCGTCGAGGTGGAGCAGGGCCCGTGTCGTTAGGGCTCGTTGATGCCAGGGCTGGCGCACCAGCACGTGGTCGCAGCAGGCGATGGCTGCTGCCTGAGCTCCTTCGCGGCGATGCACGACGCCGAGAAGGCTGACCAGTTGAAGGTTGTTGGGCTCCTCCAGCAAGGCATCGTTGAGGTGAGCACGGGCTTGGACCCAGTTCCCGAGCTGCAGCGCTTGAACGGCACGCTCGTGGTGCGTCGATCTCATCCTTGAGGGGCGTTCTTAGCTCTCCCCAGTGTTCGCAGCCGCAGCAGCCTGCTGGCGCGGGGTTTCGATCGTGCGCACGGCCTTGCTGGCGGCGGCTTCCGCTTCCTTCTCTTTGGCCAGCGGCGTTTTGCGCGGGGTGAGGAACATGATCATGTTTCGGCCCTCGCGCTTGGGCTCCTGCTGGATCTCGGCTTTTTCCTCGAGATCCTTGGCCATGCGCTTGAGCAGTTGCTCAGCCAGGGCGGTGTGCTGGATCTCGCGGCCGCGGAAGATCACGGTGCACTTCACCTTGTCGCCGGCTTTGAGGAAGCGGGAGGCCTGACCGATCCGCACGTCGTAATCGTGCTGATCGATCTTGTAGCGCATCTTCACCTCCTTCACTTCGGTTTGGTGAGATTTTTTCTTGGCTTCCTTGGCCTTCTTTTCCTGCTCGAACTTGAACTTGCCGTAGTCCATGATCCGGCACACCGGCGGATCAGCCTTCTCGCTCACCAGCACCAGGTCGAGCTCGCGGTCTTTGGCCACCTCGAGGGCCGCCTCCCTCGTGATCACCCCCAGCTGACTGCCGTCGGCATCCACCACCCGCAGCTGGGGGTAACTGATGCGGTCGTTGATGTTGGGGAGCTCCCGCACCGGAGCGCGGCGGTCAAAACGAGGACGAGGTGGCATTCAGGCGGGCGAGAGGACGAAGAGAAAACAGTGTCTGTTCACCCTTCACCCTAGAACGCGCTCGATCGCCTGTAAGCCTTGTTGCAGCGGATCGCCGCCATCGAGCCACAGCGGCTGGTGTTGGCGGCGAAACCAGGTGCGCTGGCGCTTGGCGAACTGCTGGGTGCGCTGGGTGGTGATGGCCATCGCAGCGCCTGCCTCCAGCTCGCCGCGGAGCACCGCTTTGGCCTCGCCGTAGCCGATGGTGTCGAGCAGAGGGCAGTCTTCGCCGTAGCGCTCCACCAGGCCGCGGGTTTCCTCCACCAGCCCTTCGGCATACAGGCCGGCCGTGCGCAGGGCAATGCGGCGTTTGAGGTCGGACGGGTTCAGGCCCAGCTCCAGCACCCGCCAAGGGGGTGGGGTAGCTCCCTGCTGAGCGCTGAGCGGTTGGCCGGTGGCGTAGAGCACCTCCAGCGCTCGCTGGGTGCGCACGGCATCGTTCGCCATGATCCGCGCGCCGGCGGCTGGATCAGCGGCGCGCAGCAGCTGGTGGCAGAGCGGCTGGCCGAGGGCTTCGAGCTGTGCCCGCAGCTGCGGCTGGGGTGGCACGGCCGGCGGCGTCATCCCCTGGGTGATCGCCTTGAGATACAGCCCGCTGCCGCCCACCAGCAGGGCGATGCCCCGGCCGGCGTGTTCGGCGGCGATGGCTCGTTCGGCTTCGGCGCGGAATTCCTGCAGGTTGATTGGTTGATCGGGGCGCCGCAGATCCAGCAGCTCGTGGCGTACAGCCGCCCGCTGAGCTGCCGTTGGCTTGGCGGTGCCGATATCCATCTCTTGATAGAGCTGGCGGGAATCCACCGAGAGCACCGCCAGCTCCAGAGCCCGGGCCAGCTCGATGCCGAGGGCTGTCTTGCCGCTGGCGGTGGGGCCGAGCAGCACGATCACCAGGGGCTGATCGGGGTGGTTCGCGGGGTTTGGGGCTTGGCTCATCCAGGCACTCTGCCGGCCGCCGATTCCACCCCTGGCTGAAAAGCGCGCGGAGCGGCCGCCAGGAGCCTCTCTATTGCATCGGTGGTAGAATGGGTCCCCAGGCACGGCCTTTGCGCGCCTCCCTGCCCCTTGCCGCGCTTGCCAACGGGCTTCTGCGGCAGGAGGACGTGCCCCCGCCGGAACCCATGAGCGAAGCCACCAAAGTTCAGGCCGCCTACGGCGCCGAGCAGATCCAGGTGCTGGAAGGCCTGGAGCCGGTTCGCAAACGCCCGGGCATGTACATCGGCTCCACCGGGCCGCGGGGTTTGCACCACCTTGTCTATGAGGTGGTCGACAACTCGGTCGACGAGGCGCTCGCCGGCCACTGCAACGAAATTCTCGTCGTCCTCAATGAGGACGGCAGCTGCGCCGTCACCGACAACGGTCGCGGCATCCCCACCGATGTGCACCCCCGCACCGGTAAGAGCGCCCTGGAAACCGTGCTCACGGTGCTGCACGCCGGTGGCAAGTTCGGCGCCGGGGGTTACAAAGTGTCGGGCGGCCTGCACGGCGTGGGCGTGTCGGTGGTCAATGCCCTCTCCGAGTGGGTGGAGGTCACCGTCCACCGCCAGGGGCAGGAGCACCAGCAGCGCTTTGAGCGCGGCGCCCCGATTGGAACGCTGGCCTCGAAGCCCGCCGCTGACCCGAGCCGCACCGGCACCTCGGTGTGCTTCAAGCCCGATATCCAGATCTTCACGGGTGGGATCGAGTTCGATTACCACACCCTCTCGGCGCGTCTGCGCGAGCTCGCCTACCTCAATGGTGGCGTGAAGATCGTGTTCCGCGATGAGCGCCCCGCGGCCCGCACGGACGAAGGCGCTGCGCACGAAGAGGTCTACTTCTACGAAGGCGGCATCAAGGAATACGTTGCCTACATGAACGCGGAGAAGGACGCCCTTCATCCCGACATCATCTATGTGAACTCCGAGAAGGATGGGGTTCAGGTGGAGGCGGCGCTCCAGTGGTGTGTGGATGCCTACTCTGACAACATCTTCGGCTTCGCCAACAACATCCGCACCGTGGATGGCGGCACCCACATTGAGGGTCTGAAAACCGTTCTTACCCGCACCCTCAACGCCTTCGCCAAAAAGCGCGGCAAGCGCAAGGATGCAGACGCCAACCTGGCCGGCGAAAACATCCGCGAAGGCCTCACCGCCGTGCTCTCGGTGAAGGTGCCTGAGCCTGAGTTTGAGGGCCAAACCAAAACCAAGCTCGGCAACACCGAGGTGCGCGGCATCGTGGATTCGCTGGTGGGCGAGGCCCTCAGTGAATACCTGGAGTTCAACCCCTCGGTGATCGATCTGATCCTCGAGAAGGCGATCCAGGCCTTCAATGCTGCTGAGGCCGCCCGCCGCGCCCGCGAGCTGGTGCGCCGCAAGAGCGTGCTGGAGAGCTCCACTCTGCCTGGCAAGCTCGCCGACTGCTCTTCCCGCGATCCCGGTGAATCCGAGATCTACATCGTGGAGGGTGATTCGGCCGGTGGCTCCGCTAAGCAGGGCCGCGACCGCCGCTTCCAGGCGATCCTGCCGCTGCGCGGCAAAATCCTCAACATTGAGAAAACCGACGACGCCAAGATCTACAAAAACACCGAGATCCAGGCCCTGATCACAGCCCTTGGCCTCGGCATCAAAGGCGAAGAGTTCGACGAAAAAAATCTCCGCTACCACCGCATCGTGATCATGACCGATGCCGACGTGGACGGCGCCCATATCCGTACCCTGCTGCTCACCTTCTTCTACCGCTACCAGAAGGCGCTGGTGGAAGGCGGCTACATCTACATCGCCTGCCCGCCGCTGTACAAAGTGGAGCGCGGCAAAAACCACACCTATTGCTACAACGAAGCCGATCTGAAGAGCACGATCGAGGGCTTCGGCGAAAAGGCTAATTACACGATCCAGCGCTTCAAGGGTCTGGGCGAAATGATGCCCAAGCAGCTGTGGGAAACCACCATGGATCCCACCACCCGCATGATGAAGCGTGTGGAAATTGAAGACGCTGCTGAAGCCGATCGCATCTTCACGATCCTGATGGGCGACAAAGTAGCCCCCCGCCGCGAATTCATCGAAACCCACAGCGCTGAGCTCGATCTGGCGCAGTTGGATATCTGATGTTCCCCGCATCCTGGCGCTGGGGCGTGGTGTTGGCGTTTGCTTTGGTTGCTCCCGTAGCGATGCCCGCAGGAGGAGTGTTGGATCGCCGTTCGTTGCAGCTACGGAGGCGTCAGCCCAACGAGCCGCTGCTGAGCGTGGGTCAGCTCAGGCTTCGCACTGCCCCAACCCATCAAGCTGCATCCCTAGCCATCACCTCAGCCCAGGAGCCCCTGGCTGTGTTGAGTCGCTGGGAAGCCCTGGATGGTCAATGTTGGCTGAGGGTTCGTTCCCTCACCTCCCGAGGCTGGATCGCGGCTTAGCTGGCTGCGGTGATTTGATCCTGATCGCTGAGAAAGAAGCGTCTGAATGTGTCGTCTGCCTTAAGGAGATCGGGCAGTTGATCGTGCGGATAGGGCTGAAACGTATGCCCACGACCGAAGGGGTCTTGATTGCGCCCCCTGCGGTCTGAAAGCTGGTTGAGTGTGTCGGTATTGTTGTACTCCTGATGCGAGAATGATCGAATCTTGTGGCTAATTTGCTCGGTACTGCCCATATAGGAAAAATGCCACCCGCAGGGTGATGTGGCGCTGAAATGCTGTGTTGCAAGACGCGTGGTTTGTGGCGACAGCAAATGAGAAGGCCTTACTAGCTTTGGGAAAAGCCACTGAACAGGTGTCTCGCCTGCAAACATTTGATTGTCGGCTCTGTAGTAGAACATATGCATGCAGAGGTTAAGAGCCCCTACGTCTGCTGATAGTTGGCTTTTTAAGGCCTCAAGCCGAGCTGCGTGAGGAATCTCGTCAACATCGCTGATTAGCACGAGGTCGTCTTGGCTTAGGTCGTAGAGGCCTCTGCAGAGCGCGTTGCGCTGGTAGGCTTCGCGCTCCCAATTGCAACTGGGATGAAACTGGCCGCTGGGAGCCTCTTTCACCTCGAGAAACCGCACCTTGTTTCTGATGTTGCTCGGAAGGCGCTCGATCACGCGATTGGCCGTGATCGGTTTTGGCGCACCTGTAAAGGTGAAATGAGATTCTGCGATGATAAACACGTCAACCACATCGCTTAGATAGCGAAGCCGGAATTCCAGCATTGTGGCTTCGTTGAAAAATGTGAAGCAGTCGAACAGGCGCAGCGGCATTAGGCGATCGCTTCCTCAAGCAGGATCAGATTACTGTTGGAGGTGATGGTCACGCCTGATCCGCTGCTCCCCCTCCCTTCCTTTCAAGAGGCGCTCGCCTGCCACCGAGCCAGACAATGGGATCGCGCTGAGGAGCTCTACCGACGCCTACTTCAGCAGGAGCCGCACGACCTTCGCATCCCCGCGAATTTGGCAGCACTCCTTGCGGCAACGAGCCGCACTGGCGAGGCCGTGGCGGTGCTGGATCAGGGGTTGGCCAAAGCACCGCGCTCAGGTGTGCTGCTGGAACAGCGCGCACGACTGCGCTGGGCTCTTGGTGATCAGAGTGCCGCGATCCAGGACCTTCGTGCCTGTGTTGCCGTCCGCGCTCACGAGCCCAAGCTGTTCACTGATCTGGGCTGGTGGCTGCGGAGCTCAGAAGGGCCGCAGGCAGCCTTGCCGGTGATGCAATCGGCCATTGCCTTGGATCCAACCGCATGGCTGGCATGGATGCGGCTCGCCGTGCTCTTGCACGAATGTGGGGATTCTGATCAGGCCATCACAGCGATCGAGAAGGCGCATGTTCTTGCGCCGAATCAGCCCTCTGTGCGGTTGAACGCATCCATTCTTTACTTGGAGATTCGTCAGCCCCAGCGTGCTTGGGACTGGGTTCAACCACTTCTCAACCAGCCCGAACCTGTACGCGGCCATCTCCACCAAGCGGCCCGTTGCTTGCAGGAGCTGGGCCAACTCACCACCGCGCGGGATCTGTATGACCGCTGCATCCAGATGGATGCTCTTCCTTTTGATGCGCACGCTAATGCCGCCGTGTGTAGCCAGGAGTTGGGGGAGTATGCCGATGCAGAGTACCGTTTCCAGATTGGGTTGTCCGCGTGCTCCGCTTCCGCTCGGTTGCACCACAACTATGGATATCTGTTGTTGTTGCAGGCTCGTTTTCCTGACGCCCTAAACCATATTCGTTGGCGATGGGCTTCAGACGGCTTAGAGAAGCCCTATGGGTCTGATCTAGAGCGTTTGCCAGATTGCTCCGCGCCTCTGTTCCTTTGGTGTGAGCAGGGAGTTGGCGACCAACTGTTGATGGCTGGTTTCTTGGCTCATCCATTACTGGTCAGTCGAACCCTAACGGTTCAACTCGACCGACGGCTGATTCCTTTGCTGAAACCAGTCTACCGATCTGTTTCCTTTGTGCCGATGGGTGAGCCTTATGCCCTAGGCCCTGATGAGCAGCCCCTATCCTTGCTCGATCTTCCCTGCCTGCTGCTGAGAGATGCTGCTGATCTGGGGCAGGTCCGTGTCAAGTCTCCACTTCTTTCTGCCGTTCCTCTTGCTGCCCACGATTCACCAAGCTTCCCAGTCTATCAGCACCCGTTTCGCCTTGGTGTGGCCTGGGCAAGTGCTAATCCGGTTTTGGGACATGATAAGAGTATTCCTGTGCAGCAGCTGATCGAGGCTCTCTCTTCCTTGGTTGGCCATCAAGACTGCATCGAGATTGTTGATCTTCAGTATGGAGATCACCTGGCTGAGCAAGCTGAGCTGCGTGCGTCACTGGGCTCTCGATATCACGACACGCACGACGTGGACAAGATGAATGATTTCGTGGCGTTCACAGATTTAGTTGCACGTTGCGATGCTGTTCTCACGATTTCAAATGTTGCCGCGCATGTGGCTGGCTGCCTTGGGGTTCCAACCTGGCTCCTGATTTCCCCCGGTGTTGCGGGCCTTTGGTACTGGCATCATTACAACCAACGGGAGATGTCGTTGTGGTATCCCAGTGTGCGCATTCTTCGTAAGGCCAAGCGCATTGATCCCTGGTCGTTGGTGTTGAGTATGGCGGTGAATGAGATTGTAGACTTTGCTTCAGAGCGGGCATCTTGATGGGCATTGCTTTGGGGGTTTGCGCGGTCTTGCGCAATGAGGCTGACAACCTGCCTGGAGTGTTCCAAGTTCTGGAGGCATTGGAGTGCTATTCGGAGGTGGATCAGGTTGTTTATTCGTTTTACGAAAACGACTCGACTGATCGCTCGGTATCGCTTCTGACGGATTGGCTGTGCGGGAGAACGTACTCCTGCATTTCTGAGGTTCTCGGGCTGCCCCATTGGCGTTCGGAGGAGCGGCAACGAACCCAGCTTCTTGCCACGGCACGGAATGCGGCCTTGCGCAGGCTGATGCAGCGCCCAATCGATTATGTGCTGATTATGGATGTTGATCTTGAATTCTCTGCAGGCGACTGCTACCGCCTGATTGATGTGCTTCAGTGCCATCCCAGTGCAGCCATGGTTTGTGCCAGTAGCATCCAGCCTCTTGTTGCGATTGATACTGGATCACCATGGTCTTATTACGATTCTTGGGCGTTGATCGATCGCTTCGACCAGCGCGGGCTTTCCGGGCTCGCGATTCCCTTCCTCAATCACCAAGATCGCGAGTGCTGGATGGCGGCGCAGCCGGTTCCCGTGCATTCGGCCTTTGGAGGCTTGGCCGTTGTGCGCACCTCTGTGCTTCGCCAGCACAACGTCGCCTGGAACGGCGACGCGGGTTGTGAGCACTGGGCTTTTTGTGCTCAGGTGCGGCAGGGAGGATCTGTGCTCGTGGTGCCGGATGTGCAGCCACGTGTGAAAACAGACCCAGCCGAACTGGGCCTCCACCCTGACTACATTCAGGGCGTTCGAGACCTCTTGCATCAGTCAGGCGTTAACGCAGCCTTCGACGCAAAGCCATGAATGGGCGCTCTGTTAACTGCCAGCAGAAGTAGCCACACCCGATCGATACCGCGAGGTAGCTGCACCACAGAATGAGTGATCCCGATTCGCTAAAGTTCCCTTCTCGAAAGACTGGGATCTGCCGGATGGGAACGTGCGTTAGATAAACGCTGTAGCTGATCTTGGCGAGAAGTTTCGCGCCTTGTTCAATCGGGGTTATTCCGCCAGGCCAGCGAAATAACCAAAGACCGAGGCAAAAACAACAGCACAACAATCCTGATAGCGGGTAGATAACTCCCCCTAGAAGCTGCCAATCAAGGGTGGTGGGAGTTGCCACATTGAGTTGGAAGGTTGTGCGCATCCAGGCCCCAATAATGGTCATGCCACCCCACCCGATCAATCCGATCAACCAGCCTCGCTGGGTCAGTTGAGTCCAGGCTGATGGCCAGTGCTGTTGGATGCAGGCGAGAAGGACGCCATAGCTCAACGAGTCAAGCTGAAGGCTTGCGGTTTTTTTGATGAGATCAAAGCTGATGTTGTCGATCGAGCTGATCTGCAGGCGCATCGCCACAGATGCGGCGATGGCTATCAGAGCAACCCCAGCCAGCAAGCTGGTGGCCTGGTTCGGTGAAGGCTTCCAACGGCTCCAGCTCACGGCCAAAACCAGTGCACCCAAGCCTGCATAGCTCCATTCCTCGATCACAAGACTCCATCCAACAGCAACAATGCTTGTGTCACTACCAATGGCGGTGGCTGTGTTGAGGAACAGCGCATTGCTGATGACATGGCTGACTTGAAAGCGGAAATCGTTGCCCCAAACGGTGAGCAACAGGATGATCCAAAACGTTGGAACTGTGCGCAGCCAACGTCGCGCCAGAAATAGACGCGCCTGCTTCAGGCATCCACTCGTCAAGATCCGCAGAACTTCTCGTCCGATCAGATAGCCACTGAGTGCAAAGAAAATCCGCACGCCCCACCAGCCAGGCCGAAACACCTCATCCAGTGCTGAAAGCAACGGGCTTGAGGCCCAGCCGAGCGAACCCTTCAAGATGTCTTGGCTGTGGGCATAGAGCACCAGGAAGACAGCCGCTGTCCGTGCCAGGTCGAGGCCCTCGTTCCAGGCCAGCCTGGTTTGCTGGGGTTCCAGGGTGCGATCCTGATCAGACCGTCGCAGCGCCAACACGCGTCGTCCTCGACATGGTGACCAGCCTGCCGCTTCGCACCCTGCTTTTGGTTGGTGTCGGTGCCATCCCCGGCGCCTGGCTACGGTTTCGTTTCGTGAACCACTTGGAGCCGCTGGTGCCTCACAAGCATTGGGCTACCTGGGGGGTCAATGTGGCGGCTTGCTTCGGCTTAGGGATCATCGCCGCCGCCATTCCCAGTTGTCGGCCCAGCCAGACCGTCTCTCTGCTGGTGGCAACAGGCTTCTTTGGCAGCCTCAGCACGTTTTCCACGTTCGCTGTCGAGCTTTTGCAGGCGGTTGAGGCAGGCTCGCGGCGTGAGGTTTGGCTCCTCGGCACAGGTTCTGTGCTCGGTGGATTAGCCGCCTTTGCCGCTGGTTTCAGTTTGGGAGTTCAACCTTGAGCTCTGAGATCCAGCAGCGGCGGCTTCGCTTTGAGGCCCAAGAACTCGCCCTTGTTGCGGTGGGGGCCCTCCCAGGAGCTTGGTTGCGTTGGCAATTGAGCGTGCTCTTGGACGGATGGCTGTGGGCAGGAGTGGGTCCCACGTTGCTGGTGAATGTGATCGGTTCGTTGGTGTTGGGTTTCCTGGTGGGTCCGATCCCACGGCGGACTCCATTGCTGCTGGCGCTGGGTGTGGGTTTTTGCGGCAGCTTCACCACGTTCAGCACTTGGATCTTTGCTTTGTACGACCTGCTCGAGCATGGCCACTATCTCGCGGCTGGGGTTGTTCTGCTGATCAGTCTCCTTTTGGGTGTCGGTGCGGCCTGGCTGGGCTTGTCCATGAGTCGCCACCTGTTTGGTGCTCGGCATCGTGTCAGCCGCTAATCCTTCAGTGTCAGCGCGTCTTTTCCCTGCAGGCCTCTGGTTGCCCCAGGACTCGTTCGAACGTTCGGCTGGTTACCTCAATGGTCGCCGGATTGCTGGTGGGCAATTTTTCTCCGCGGTTGCCACGCATCTGCACCCATCTGAGCAGCTGCATGTGTTTTGTCCAGAGGAAGCCGGCCGTGAGCTTCTGCGCAATCAGTGCGCGCACACGGCTGATCAGTTAACCCTGCACTCCGAGCCCCGTCATCAGGAGCTTGCGCGGATTGGCTGTTTACATCTTGCGGATCCATCCCTTGTTGCCCATGCCAGGCGGCGGCTGCCGCTGCGTGAGGCCGATTATTCCATTTCTGGACTGATTCACACACTCTGTTCGCGCTCGGCTATCGATGCGATCTCTGATTGTGTGGCCTCTGATCTCTATCCCTGGGATGCGTTGGTCTGTTCTTCGGCCTCTGGTCGTGCTGTGGTGCATCAGATCTGGCAGTCACGCATGGAGTTCCTCGCACGTCGTTGTTCGGCCGAGGTGATCAGCGATGCATGGATGCCGAAAACGCCTGTGATTCCTCTGCCTGGCCCTGCGTGTCAGCCTTATCAGCCGCATCTGTCTCGCCACGATCGCAGGCTTGACGCACGCTCCCAACTCGGTCTTGACCCGGAAGCTTTCGTGGTTTGCACGGTGGGTCGACTGAGCTTCAGCAGCAAAGCCCATCCCATTGCGCTTTATCGCTCTCTGGCTGCCCTCGCTGCAAGTTTGGATCAGCGCTTGGTTCTTGTTGAGTGCGGCGCCTATCCGTCACCAGATGTTCGGTGCACCTATGAGCGACTCGCCATGTCGTTTCAGGGATTTGAGCGCGTGGTCGTGGGTGGGGATGCGATGGCATCCGAGATTCAGAAGTGGCAAGTGTATGCCGCTGCCGATGTCTTTGTTTCGCTGGCCGACAGTATTCAGGAAACATTCGGGCTCACGCTTCTCGAAGCCATGTGTGCCGAGCTCCCTGTTGTGGCCAGCGACTGGGATGGCTATCGCGAGATTGTGGTTCCTGGAGTGACCGGCGAGCTGATCTCCACTGCCGATGTTCTTCCTGCTCTTGATGAAGATCGCATGCAGGTTGGCTACTACAGCGACCAGCTGGATTACGACCGTTGGGTGGGTATGGCAAGCCTTGGTGTGGTGGTCGACCACGATCTCACCGTGGCTCAGTTGCGAGCCCTTGCAGCTTGTGCATCAACCCGTTCTCGCTTGGCTGCTGCTGGTTGTGCGCGTTTTCACGCCGTTTATGCACCTCCCGTTGTTATCAGCCAGTACCGCCAGCTCTGGCAGGAGCTGGCGGCGGTGCGTGCCCATGCTTTAACCAGCACGGTGTGGAGTTCTGGGAGGGCTCCCAGCATGGCGCGCTTGTTCGCCGGCTACCCGACGGGCGCGTTCGCTCCCGTGGCTGTCGAGCTTCTTGATCCCGCTCGAGTGGATGAACTTCTCAGCGTGGGGCTTGGTGTTTGGTTTGGCCGTTTGGTGTTTGGAACTGCAGGGCAAGCCTGCCTCCAGCAGCTCTGCTCAGCCGGTCAGATCAATCTCGATGACCTGACCGGCATGGGTTACAGCCGTTCTCAAGCCAGCCGGATTTTGACCGTGCTGGTGAAGTTTGGTCTGGCCCGAGAACGTTTGATTTAGTTCGCCAGTGCCTTCTCGATCGCGCTCTTCAGCTCGGCCGACTCGGGCTCCACGCCGCTCTTGAAGCGGGCGATCACGGTGCCGTCCTTACCCACGAGGAACTTCTCGAAGTTCCAGGCCACCGGGCCGGCGGGCTCGGCCTGCACCAGCGTGTCGAAGGGAGCGGCGCTGATCGCCACCTTGGCGTAGATCGGGAAGTTCACGCCATAGGTGGTGGAGCAGAACTGCTGGATCTCCTCCACGCTGCCGGGCTCCTGGGCGCCGAAATCGTTGCAGGGGAAGGCCAGCACCGAGAAGCCCTGGCTGCCGTAGGTCTCCTGAAGGGCCTGGAGACCGGCGTACTGGCGGGTAAAGCCGCAGCGGCTGGCCACGTTCACGATCAGGCGCACCTGGCCATCGAGTGCACCCAGCTTCTGCTGTTCGCCGGCGGCGGTGTTCACCACCACATCGCTCACGTTGATCGCCATCGGATCTGCCC